>VFSW01001353.1_pt1 | contig 37385 bp, 34 predicted proteins | sample 5358111 | NCBI WGS metagenome assembly VFSW01 (sample SAMN11554181, study PRJNA540505) | mine drainage metagenome | isolation source: sediment from site ElyBrook_90M | place: USA: Ely Copper Mine, Vershire, VT | collected 2017 | reverse complement strand
AAACAGGAGACGGCGAATGGACGCACTGGTGGAACGTCTTTCACGAACGGTGGCGCAGCGGACCTCGCGGCGCGGCTTTTTGGGCTACCTGGGCAAGGCGCTGGTGGGCGGGATGATGATTCCGCTGTTGCCGATCAACCGGGTGGTTGAGCAGGCGCAGGCCCAGATGAGCGATGAGAATGGAGCCGCGGCGGCGGAAGCCGAGGGCGGCGACCTCACGAGTTGCGATTACTGGCGCTACTGCGGCTTCGACGGCTACCTGTGCAGTTGCTGCGGGGGCGCGCTGACTTCGTGTCCGCCGGGGACGGTGGCGTCGCCGACCTCGTGGGTGGGGACGTGCCAGCATCCGACCGACGGCAAGGAGTACATCATCGCGTACCGGGACTGCTGCGGTAAGGACGTCTGCAACCGCTGCTTCTGCGACAACAACAAGGGGCAGGTGCCGATCTACCGGCCGCAGTTGGACAACGACATCATCTGGTGCTTCGGGGCGAAGAACTTCGCCTATCACTGCACCACGGCGATCCGGTTGGGCGCCAAGACCTGACGCTTCAGGCTTAGCCTACGCACTCGGGCGGCCGAGCGCGGCCCAGCGCGCCGTCCGCAAGCGGTATGGACGAACGTAAATTTGCCGAGGCGCTGGAGCGCGCGTCCGCGTGGGTCGCGCGTTATTTCGAGCGCACGCGGGAGTTCCCCGTGCTTTCGCAAGTGCGCCCGGGCGAGGTCGCCGCCGCGATGGCGCCCGCGATGCCGGAGGAGGGCGAGGACTTCGACGCCCTGCTCGACGACTTCGAGCGTATCGTCGTCCCCGGCATCACGCACTGGAACCATCCACGCTTCTTCGCCTACTTCTCCATCACCGGCTCGGAGCCGGCGGTACTCGCCGAGTTGCTCGCCGCGGCGCTCAACGTCAACGGGATGCTGTGGCGGACGTCGCCGGCGGCGACCGAGGTCGAGGAGGTCGCACTCAAATGGTTGCGCGACGCGTTGGGCCTGCCGCCGAGCTTCTTCGGCGTGGTCTACGACACCGCGAGCGTCTCGGGGTTGCATGCGCTGGCGGCCGCGCGCGAGTCGCTCGGCCTGGACGTGCGCAATCTCGGCACCGTCGGCCGCGACCTCCCGAGGCTGCGCCTCTATTGCACCGACCAGACCCACTCGCACATCGAGAAGGACACGATCCTGCTCGGCATCGGCCGCGAAAACGTGGTCAAGGTCGCGACCGACGGCGCGTTCAGGATGGATCCGGCGGCGCTCGATCGCTCGATCACCGAAGACCGCGCACGGGGCTTTTTGCCGATGGCCGTCGCGGCAACCGTGGGTACCACCTCAACCACCTCGGTCGATCCGGTCGCCGCAATCGCCAAGGTCTGCCGCGAGCATCGCGTATGGCTGCACGTCGACGCCGCTTACGCCGGGCCGGCAGCGATCGTGCCGGAGTTGCGCTGGCTGCTGGAGGGAGCCGAGGCGGCCGACTCGCTGGTGGTCAATCCGCACAAGTGGATGTTCGTGCCGGTCGATCTTTCGATCCTTTACACCCCGCACGAGCCGCTGCTGCGCCGCGCGTTTAGCCTGATCCCGGCCTACCTCGAGACGCCCGAGAGCGAAGTGCGCAATTACATGGATTATGGCGTGCAGCTTGGCCGGCGCTTTCGCGGCCTGAAGCTATGGTTCGTGTTGCGCGCCTACGGGCGGCGCAGGATAGTCGAGATAATCCGCAATCACGTCGCCTGGGCGCAGGAACTGGCGCGACGGATCGGTGAAGCCGGCGATTTCGAGACGCTGGCGCCGCATCCGCTCTCGGTAGTGTGCTTCCGTCATGCGCCCGCGCAGCTTAAGCAAAACGCCGAGGCGCTGGACCAGCACAATCAGCACGTGGTCGATGAGATCAACCGCGGCGGCTTCGCCTTTCTCTCGACCACGCGGCTGAAAGAGCGCGTCGCGATTCGCTTCGCGATCGGCAACGCTCGGACTACGCCCGCCGACGTGCACGAGACTTGGGACTTGTTGGTGAGCACCGCTCGACGGCTCGCGGCTCTTGCCTGAGGCCATATTATTTGACGCTAGTTGAGAAACTTTCCGCGTTTCTGAAGCCAAAATTAGCTGATTTGATGTCGAGCAAGGGCAAAATTAGCGAAAATCAGTCCTAAAGCGGTCAGAATCAGTCGCAAAGGTCTATACGATCAGCTTTCTCAATGTTTGCCAAATATCAGTAATGGCCCGTTAACATAGGCGAATTCGACGAATTCGTATGCTGCCGAGGTACATAATCGAAACTCGGCGCTAAGCTCTACCATAGTTGGGTAAATGTAACTAAGCTCGGCATCATGTCCGGAGAACGTGATCGCCAGGAACATCAAACGATCAGAATAGCTTCGACTACGCGATAGCGCTTCCTCAAAAGCGAACAGCGTGGTTGGGCCGATGGGGTTTGAGATTGTTTAGGATTTTGAGAAGAGCCTAGTTCGCTACGGCGATTCCTCGACGAGCCCTGCGTCATAGCCCACCAGGCGCATGAGTTGACGCTGATGGATGCTCTTGTATTTGCCACGACCGGGCGCGCATGCCGAACGGAGGAACTCCTGCTGCGTTCCTGCGGTACAGGCGCGGGCCAAACCACGTGGCGAATACAGACCATTTCCCGGAGGGGGCGCCGCACAGCGGCCTCCGCCTGGCGAGGATCACCTTATGGCAGGGACCATCAATTCGCTGAATGAAGACCGCAGCCGGCTGGCATGGCGGGTGCGCCAGGCCGGGGTGCCGAGCGAGATCATCGACGAGCTCATCAACGACAACATTGTCGCGCGCTATGCGCGGCGGTTCCGCCTGTTCCTGCAGGGAGCGCCGGGCGACGTTCTGATGATCATCATCAACGGCGTGGTCAAGGTGCACTGCGCGCAACCCGACGGCCGAAGATTTCTGGTGGAACTCGCCGGCCCCGGCGACATAATCGGCTACGTCGACCGCATGGACGCCAAGGGACGGCACTGCCAGGCTTTCGAGGCGCAGGCCCTGACCAACTGCGCGGTCGCGCTCGTCAGCCGCCAGCGCATCCTCAAGCTCCTCGGCGATTCCGATCAGGCCACGCTGATTGGCCTGTTCGAGCGACTCAACACGTTTTGGGGCTCGGTTGTGCATCGCTACGCCTCGCTGATGACGCTCTCCTATCGCGAGCGGCTGGAGGCGATGCTTGCCGAAGTAGCGGCGCGCTTTGGGGTCAAGGAAGCGCGCGGCACGCTCTTGACGCTCGAACTGGGGCACGACGATTGGGCCGAGATGATCGGCAGCTCGCGGCCGATGGTGAGCAGGCTTATCGCGGAGATGATCCAAAGCCGGGTACTCGCGCGCGAAGGCAAGCACTACATCCTGCTGGCCGACGGCAACGCCGAGAAGCCGGCCCTTCCGATGTCGCGGATCGAAGCGGTTCCAACGCGAGGTGTTCCCGCGCGCAAGAGCGGCGCGATGGCGCGTTCGGCCCGCGTTTCCTTGTAACCGCGCGACGTTTGCCTCCGGGCCCTTGCGTATCGAATGGCGTCTCTGATGCGCCGCCATTTTTTTGCTCGGCCGATGCGCCCCGTGTTTAGCCGAGGCAACGGGTTTTTGTACTGGCGATTTTTGTACTGACTAGTTCAGTGGCTATGTCACGTCGCGCGGCCAGCGGTGATCGCCTCGCGCTTGCGCTGGATTATTTCGGCCACCTTGAGATGTGCCATATCGATCATCTTACCGTCGAGGCTGGCCGCGCCGCGACCTTGTGCGGTCGCCTCATTCATCGCCTCGAGCAGCCGCTCGGCCCAGGTGATCTGCTCGGCGGAGGGCGAGAAGATCTCGTTGGCGAGCGCCACCTGGCTCGGATGAATCGCCCATTTGCCCTCCAGCCCCAGGGTGGCCGCGCGCCCGGCGCAGGCGCGGTAGCCGTCGGCGTCGGCGAAGTCGACGAACGGGCCATCGATCGCCCGCAGTCCGTATGCGCGGCAGGCATTGGTCATTCGCGCCAGGGCAAAATGCCATTGATCGTTCCAATGGCGCGCGCGTGTGCCCTGCGGGTCGGCGGCGGTCAGGATTGAGTAGCGCGCATTGGGCGTGCCGAAAACGACCTCGCCGGTCTGCATACTGATGGAATAGTCGCCGATGCCGAAGATCATCGCCTCGAGCCGCTCGCAACTCGCCGCGATCTGCTCCACGTTCGACATCCCCAGCGCAGTCTCGATCAGGATTTCAAGTCCGAAAGGATCCGTGCGTCCGGTTTCGCGTTCGATCTGGCCGAGCAGCGCATCGACGAACTGCACGTCGAAGGGCGTGCCGACCTTGGGCAGCATGAACATGTCCAGGCGCGGGCAGTGCTGGGCGATCTCGCAGAGGTCGCGGAAGGCCCATGGCGTGTCGAGGCCGTTGACGCGCACGGCGACCGTCTTGCGGCGCCAGTCGACCTCGTTGAGCGCGGCGATTGCGCGGCTGCGCGCGTTGACTTTTTGCTCGGGCGCGACCGCGTCCTCGAGGTCGAGGAAGATCACGTCGGCCTCGCTCGCCGCCGCCTTGGCGAAAAAATGGGGCGAGGTGGCCGGCACCGCGAGTTCGGAACGTTGCAGTCGAAAGCGCCTGGGCTTGTGGGTGGTCAAAGACATCGTTGGGCTTTAGCGCCAATCGCCCGGGAGGTAAAGAGTGCTACCGCCGTGCCGGCTCGGCGGTAGCCTTGAAAACTCGCGCGCATTTGAATCGCGGGCGGGAAGGTATCCCGGCGAATCGGTCGGGGATGATCCTGTCGACGAGGACGAACAGTGTGATGGATCAGGCGGGAGTGATGTCACCTCAGGGCCGAGTCCGCCCGGGACGGCTCCAGATTTGGTTGCAGGCGAGCCGCGCTTTCACGCTCGGGATGCCCTTCATGAGCGTGACCGTGGGCTCGTTTCTGGCGTTCTACGCCGGCGCGAGTCTCTCGCTGCCTAAGTACCTGGCGGCTGCCGCGGCCGCGATGCTTTTGCAAGGCGCCGCCAACCTCATCAACGACTACTACGACTTCATCAAGGGCACCGATGTCGACAACTGGGAAGCGCCCGACGCCTTTGGGCCGGGCCTGGTAATTCAGCAGGGCCTGCTCACGGCCGAGCAGATTCATGTTGCCGGTCTGGCGACCTTCGCGGCGGGATCGGCACTCGGCCTGACGCTGGTGTACGCCTGCGGATGGCCGGTGCTGATGCTCGGGTTGATCGGCGCGTTCGGTTCGTATTTCTACACCGCCGAGCCGCTCAGCCTTGCGTACCATGGGCTCGGCGATTTCATGGTTTTCGCTCTGATGGGTCCCGGTTACGTGCTGGGCGGATACTACGTGCAGGCGCTGAGTTTTTCATGGACATCGGCGCTGGTTGGAATTTCGATGGGGCTGCTTTGCTCGAGCCTGTTGCAAGTCAACAACCTGCGCGACATCGAAAACGACCGCAAGCACGGCAAGTGGACCATGGCCGCGATAATCGGCCGCAAGGCCGCGCTGGTCGAACTCGTCACATGCGACACGCTGGCATACGTAATCGTCCTGGCGAGTGTGCTCTTCAGACTAATCCCGTGGCCGTCGATCCTCGTGCTGGCGACGTTGCCGCGAGCGATCGATCAGGTGAGGTTGGTTTCCGGCGAGACCGACGCCGAGGCGCATAACCGTGCGATGGCCCGCTCGGGGCAACTGCAATTCGAATTCGGCCTCGCGCTGGTGGCCGCTTTCGTGTTGAGCCGCTTGATGGGCTGGTAGCGGCTTTGCTTAGGCCGATCTCCTGCTGAATCGAGTTTCAGATTTTCAGGACCGGTCTGAAGCGGACCTTGCCCGACATCATGTGGTTGTAACCGTCCGCGGCCCGCTCCAGCGGAAACGTTTCAATCATCGGGCGCACCCCGCTGGCCGCCGCGAACCTGAGCGTGTCCTCCGAATCGATGGAAGTTCCGGACTGCCAGCCCACGATCGACTTGTGCGTCAAAATCAATTGCATTGACGAAACCGCGAACGGGTCCGGGCTCGCGCCGACGATGACCAGTTTGCCGCCCGCTCCAAGTCCATCGATCAGGCTTCCCATGGCCTTGCCGTCCGGCGCGGTAGCGAGAATCACCCTGGCGCCTCCCAAACCCAACAGCTCCTTAGTAATGTTTTGCGCCGCGCTGTCGATGTAAGTTCGCGCGCCCAACTTCAGCGCGAGAGGTTTCTTGTCGGCTCCTCTGCCGATCGCGCTGTTTCGAAGCCGAATTTGCTCGCGAATTGGACGCCCAAATGTCCGAGCCCGCCGATGCCCTGGACCGCGACGAGATCGCCGGGGCGAGCACCGCTGTTGCGCAACGCGTTGAAGGTGGTGACGCCGGCGCACATGAGCGGTGCGGCTTCTTCCGGAATCAGCTCAGTGGGAATGTGGGCGAGCGACTCGACCGGCGCATGAACGAACTCGGCGTAACCGCCGTCGTAGCTGATGCCGGGAATTTGCAGCTTCACACATGTTATGAAATCGCCACGGCGGCATGATTCACACTTTCCGCAGTGTCCGCCATGCCATCCCACGCCCACCCGGTCGCCGATCTTCCAGGGATCGACATCTTCTCCGATCGCGTCGACGACCCCCGCGATTTCGTGACCTGGCGCGCGTGGATAGACGATTCCGGGAATGCCGCCCTCCTTGGTCAAGACATCGCTATGACAGACGCCGCATGCCTGAACTCTGATCCTCACGGATCCACGAGCAGGCTCAAACACCGGCTCCTCGACCAGTTCGAAACTTCCAGCCGCGCGATTCACACGTACTATTTTCATTGGCAATCTCTATGATGACCCGCTTTGGCCATCGTCAAGGCGAAGAACTTCCCCGCTGCTCCGCTGCCGAGAACCAGAATCTCGCAATTTTCGCTGCTGGGCACCGGTTCATCTCGATTGACCATTCAGGCCTCGATGAGGACGTCAGCGTTGATCTCGTTCCTATGTCTTACCGAACATAACTATACTCCAACTCGTACGACGACTTTACCGAAGTTATGCCCATCGAGCATTCCGATGAAGGCTGCGGGTGCCTTCTCCAGACTCTCGACGATGTCCTCGCGGTAACGGATACGGCCGGCGGCGACGCCTGCGCCGACCTCGCGCAGGAATTCCGGATAGTGCGCTTCGGCAAATTCGTAATTGATGAATCCACGCAGCGTCAAGCTCTTCGACAGGATCTCGCGCATCGTGGCTGGCAGCCGGTCGGTACCGTCGCCGGCGCCTGGGCCATTGTACTGAGCAATCAGGCCGCAGACCGGCACGCGCGCGAAGTTGTTGAGTAGCGGCAGCACCGCCTGCCAGATGGCCCCGCCGACGTTTTCGAAATAAACATCGATACCGTCCGGACAAGCGGCCGCCAGTCGGGCGGGAAAATCGCTCGCGCGATGATCGACCGCGTCGTCGAACGCGAGTTCGTTTTTCACGAAAGCGCATTTGTCTGGCCCGCCGGCGATGCCGACCGCCCTGGCGCCTGCGATCTTCGCGAGCTGTCCCACCAGCGACCCTACCGGTCCGCTGGCAGCGGCCACGACCACAGTCTCGCCGGGCTTTGGTTTACCGATCAGGCGCAGACCGGAATATGCCGTGAACCCAGGCATCCCGAGCACGCCGAGGCGGGTAGAGACCGGTGCCAGAGCTGGATCAATCTTGCTAAGGTTCGCGCCATCCGACAGCGCGTGCGTGCGCCATCCAGTTTGTGCAAGGACGATGTCGCCTTCCGAATAGTCCGGATGGCGTGATGCGATCACCCGCGCGACCGTTTGACCTACCATGACCTCGCCAAGCCGCAGCGGCTTCGCATAGGATTTCCGGTCATCCATCCGGCCACGCATATAGGGGTCGAGGGAGAGATACTGAACGCCAAGCAGAACCTGCCCCGAACTCGGCGTCGGGATGGTGGTTTCCTCGAGGCGGAAATCGGTCAACTGAGGTTTGCCCTTTGGCCGGGCGGCGAGGACGATTTGACGCGCCGTAACTGTAATCATTGCGAGGCCTCCACGAATCCGTTAGTTCGAGTTTCCAGATTTTCAGGATTTATCTGAAGGATGCCTTGCCGCACATCATGCGTAATTTTCGGCAGCCTACTCCACTGGACGCAACTTCCATCGACTCCGAAAGCGCGCTCAGGAGGTAATTATACGGACGAGTCTGCGGCCGGCCTTTCGAACCGACATTTTCGGTCCTTTACATAACCAAATCGAAGATCTCTCTGGTGGCTTCCGCGTTACGCCCAACGTAGTGTGAATAGGTAGGGATCGATATAGGAATCGAGTCCGAATTTGATCCAGCTCTATGGTGGCGCTTTCCGTTCGCTTTTGACCACCTCCCGCTAGACCAATTTCAAAAACACGAGGACCGAAGGCTCCGCGGGAAGTCCTTGTGTATCCAATGGAGGTAATCCAAGAATGAAACTTCTGAGAAATGTCGCGTTCGTTGCCGCCGTCGCGGTATCGGTCGGTTTCCTGGGCGCTTGCGCTGACGAGGTGCCGCCCACGACTACGACCACCACTGAATATTCCACGACTGCGCCCCCCGTGTACGTCGCGCCGCCGCTAACAACCAGCAGCAGCACCACGACCACGACTCAGTATCCCAACGGTACCGTGACCAGCACCACGCCTGTCTATTCGAGCACGGTAACGAGTCCACCAGTCGTGATGGTACCGTCGCCGACCGTCGTACAAGTTCCAGCCCCGGTTGTAATGGCGCCAGTCCCAAGCCAAACAACCACTTCTACGAGTTGGGGAAACGGAGCCACCGTGCAGAAGAGAACTACACAATCTGCCGATGGTTCGGTACAGAAACAGACTACGACTACTTGGAATGGAAATGGAGACGAGCCGTCTCAGACCACTACGACCAATGCTAGTCCATACTGATAGAGGCCGGTGAAGGAAGCGGCTACGATTCGGAACAATCTCCTTTCCGAAAGAAGGTCTCTCAGAGACGATAGTCATTCGGATCCTTGGTAGCGGGTTCGACGGCCTGGAGGGCGGGTTCGAATTTTTTCAGATATGGCGCCAAATCGGGGGCGAACGCGGGATGCCCGCGCAGTCTGGCGAAGTGCGCGAAGGCGAGCGGAAACTGCGCACCGAGCCCGCTATGCAGGATTGGTTCGAGCCCTTTCTTCTCGAGTTCGCGGACCCTCGCGCGCTCGTTGAAGAGTTGAAGAATAGACTCAACTCGGCGGCGAAGCAGATGCCCGCAAGAGTGACGTTATCACCCACCAGATACTCACGGCCGGGCGATAGAGCCTGATTGATTCCGGCTGCGTATCCCGCAAACCCGTCACGAGCCCTTGAATGAATTTCGGACGAGACGGCTCCATTCATCAACGACAGCAGGTAAAGCTGCGCGTCCCGGGCGAACACCAGACTCGCGTCCAGAAAGCTATCGACGCGCGCAGCTTCGTAAGGGCCGCGGCCGTATAGCGGAAATTTGCTCTCACCCAGCCGGGCGACGGCTCGCATGATGCTGTTGGATTCAAAGATACCGATCTTGCCGTCCGGGCTGAAGGCTGCGGGCACGGTGCCAAATGGATGCGCCTCCATGAAAGCCTGGGTCTTATGCAGCACCCCTGTAACGCCGATCTTGCCAGCCGCCGCTCCGCCGAGCCTGGCTTGTTCGTCGCTGGAGAGTGCCCGCGCATCGAAGTCCCACAACCAGGATTGAAGTTCCTTCGGCGAGCCGCCCCTCACCTCGACTTCGACATTACACAGACGAGCGGCGATCGTAGCTTTCCAGATGCGCGGATTTGGCAGGTAGGAAAAAATTCGCAACTGAGTCATGATCCCTCCTGGAAAGGATGGCGATTAGTCACAGAGGCTTCCTTCCTTTTCGTTTTGATCGGAGCGCGTCTCGTTCGTACTACTATGCGGATGAATTGCCGGCTTAACTATGCACGACCCGCCGGCGTTCCAGGCGTGCAATGTCGTCCTGGCTATAGCCCAACTCGCTGAGAATTGGCGCGTTGTCCGCGCCCAGCAGCGGCGCCAGCGCGCGGACGCCGGCAGGAGTGCGATCGAAGCGCGCGGCCGCCCGCGGCATCCGCACTTTGCCGAAAGTCTTGCTCTCGAACTCTTCGAGGATGTGATTTTCGCGCACCTGCTGATCCTGTAAGAGTTCAAAGCGGCTCAACACCGGAGCGGACGGGACATCGTTACTCAGCAGCCGTGGCAGGATTTCGCTCGCGGTCCACTTCTCCAGTTCGGCAGCCACGATCTGCCGCCGTTCCACCGCGTGCATAGACCGGTCGCGCGCAGTCCTGAAGCGCGAATCGTCGATGAGATCCTGCCGATTGAGCGCGCGACACATACCAGCCCATTCGTTGTCGGACAGCGCCGCCGCGGTGAGGTAGCGGTCCTGCGCCGCGAATACCAGGTCGGGCCCGAGTTCGGCCTCGGAGGGATCGATTTCATCACCCACGAAGGTCAGGCTCCCCATTGCCTCGGGCCATAGATAGGAAATCATCGCGTCCAGCATTGCGATCCGCACGTGTTGCCCTTGCCCGGATCGCTCTCGTGCGAAAAGCGCTGCGGTGATCGCCTGGGCCGCGGTCAACGCCGTGGTGTTGTCGGCGATGATGGTTCGCACCATCCTCGGCCGTCCGGTGTCTCTGTCGCGCTGGATCTCCGCCAGACCGGAAAAAGCCTGAATCACCGGATCGTAGGCGCGTTGGCCCGCATACGGCCCGTTCTCTCCAAACCCGCTTATCGATACATAGACTATGTCTTGCCGGATACTACGCACGGCATCTTCTCCAAGCCCGACGCGCTCGGCGGCGCCGGGACGGAAGTTGTGAACCAGAACTTCCGCCGTCGCGATCAGTTTGTTGACGATCTCGACACCCTCGGCGGTCTTGAGATCGATCGCCAGCGAGCGTTTGTTCCGGTTGCAGCACAGGAAAGACGCGGGCATTCCATTGCGGCTTTGGCTCAAATGGCGCATGAGATCGCCGCGCGGCGGTTCGATCTTGACGACGTCGGCCCCCTGGTCCGCGAGCATCATGGTTGCAACGGGACCCGCGACCATGGTCGTAAAGTCCAGCACTCGAACACCTTCTAAAGGTCCTGGCATTTGTTCCACCTCCGGCGGCGCGGCGTTCGCTAACGTGCGAAGTTCCTCTCGAGCGCCGCCTTATAGGCAGGACGTTGTCCAAGGCGCTGGCGATAGTGCGAGAACGTGGCGGGCAGAGGGATGTCGCTCGCTGCCGCCCAGTCAAGACAGGTCATCAGGAGGATGTCCGCGGTACTGAGCCGGTCGCCGAACAGATTTGGGCCGCCGCTCCCGACTCGTGAAGCCATCGCCTCGAGGTTGTGCAGGAAGTACTTCTTTGCCGCCTCGACCGCGACTGGCGCCTCGCCATAGACGTGTTTCAGTCCTTCGTGACGTCGCATGACATACAACGAAGCCGCGTCGAGCTCGGAAAGTATAAAGTAACACCATTCGTTCAAAGTTGCCCGACTTCTCGCGTCGCCGGGCACATATAGGTCTTTGGAGTTGGTAAAGGTCTCACTGAGATACTGGATAATCGCGGCGCTCTCGGTCAAAACAAACGATTCGTGGCGGAGGACCGGAATTTTGTGTCGCGGATTGATTCGCTTGAATTCCTCGGTCTGAGTCTCGCCGGTGCGCGCTTCGATCGGATGGAACTCGTACTCGAGTCCGAGTTCGAGCAACAACCAGTGTGTCCGCATCGTGCGCGCTGTTCCGGCTCCCCACAAAGTCAAATCATGCGCCATGGCAAATGCTCCGACGCGAGATAGAAACGCTCATAATCGTTGCGGGCCGGCTGGTCGTCGCACGGCCGGTTCCTTCTTGATCTGGGTTGTTGCCGCCGCTTCAGAAAAGCTGGTTGTTTCATCCATTGATGGCGCGTGTCAGGTTTGGTATATTAATGACGCTCGTAATCAATCATGTCAAGGGCGTCCGGGGGAGTGAGGAAAGGCCGATGCAGGTGTCGAAAGAAAAAGCCGCGCGCAACCGCGAAGAAATCCTGATTTCTGCCGCGCGACTGTTTCGGGAGCATGGCATCGGCGCGACCGGGGTTGATTCGATCACCGAAGACGCCGGTCTCACTCACGGCGGCCTGTACAGCCAGTTCGGATCCAAACAAGCGATCGTGGCCGAGGCAATTCGCTACGCCTTGGCGCGGTCCAAGCGAGGCTGGCAACGCGCGGCGCAAGCCAAGCCGGCAGAGAAAGCATTGTCCGATATCGTAAACGCCTACCTGTCCCGAGCGCACCGGGATTCGCCCGGTCAGGGCTGTCTGGTCGCGGCACTGAGCGGCGACATTGCGAGACAGCCGCGGGTCGTTCGTCGGGCTTTCACCGGGGAGTTGAAGGACCTGCTCGAGTTTTTGGCCGGACTGATGCCGGACGATGCTTCCTCGCGGCGCTACGAGAATGCGATTGCAGCGTTCGCTTGCATGGTTGGCGCGATGATTCTAGCGCGCGCGGTCAGCGACGAGGCCCTTTCGAGCCGAATACTGAAGAGCGCGGCGAAACGGGTGAGTAAAATTACCGGAATCAGTGGCCAGGTTCGCCGCTCCCAAGTGCCGAGGAACGTGAGCGATTCGACTAAGACATGAGGCGATTAAGGCCGTCCAGGGCGGCGGTCTTGTAGCATTCGGCAAGCGTCGGATAGTTGAACACGGTATCGACGAAGTAGTCAATTTTTCCCTTCAGGGAGAGAACTGCCTGTCCAATGTGGATCAGCTCGACCGCGCCCTCGCCGATGATATGGACGCCGAGCAGGTCGTGGTTCTCGCGATGGAAGATTAACTTCAGCATTCCGTTGCTATCGCCGACGATCTGTCCTCGTGCGATTTCCCGATACAGCGCCTTGCCGATTTCATACGGCACACACTGTTCGGTGAGCTCGCGCTCGCTGCGGCCGACGAAAGAGATTTCCGGGATAGTATAGATGCCGTACGGAAACAACTCGGGCGCAGAGACCGCGGTTCCACCGAACGCGTGGCATACGGCGAGCCGACCCTGTTCCATCGAGGTCGACGCCAGACTTGGAAAGCCAATAACGTCACCGGCCGCATAGATGTGGCCAGCCGCGGTTTGATAAAAGGCGTTGACTCCCAGCTTGCCGCGCGCGTCGGTACTCAAGGCGACCGCTTCCAGATTGAGCCCGCTTGTCGCACCCACTCGTCCCGCGCAGGCGAGCACCTTGTCGCCGATAACCTGTTTCCCGCTGGCAAGTATGACGCGGACCCGCTTGTTCCCGTTAGCATCCATGGCATCGATGCGCTCGACTTTCTCGCCCAGCCGCAGCGTGACTCGCTGTTCGCGCAATCGATACAAGAGCGCCTCGACGATTTCGTCGTCGACGAAGGACAGAATGCGATCGCGCATGTCAATCAGCGTGACGCGCACGTCGAGCGCGGCAAACATGCTCGCGTATTCGCATCCGATGACCCCGCCGCCGATCACGGTCAACGTTTGCGGCAGTGACTCAACTTGAAGAATATCGTCGCTCGAAAAGACGAGGTCGTCCTCTAGCGGAGTTCCTGGAGGGATCGAAGCCTCAGTTCCGACGGCGATCACGATCTTCGACGCGCTTACGATCCGTTCGGAATGACCGTCGGCGGACACAAGCCTCACACGATGCGGATCAACGAACGAGGCGTCGGCACTGACCAGATCGACGCCATTGCGTAACAACTGATGTCGCGCGACGTCCACTTCGTGGCGCACTACCGGCTCGACCCGCGCCAGCAGATCCTGCAGCGTGATTCGCTCCTTGAGCTTGTACGACGCACCGTAGACCGAATGCTCGCGATAGCCCGAAAGATACAGTACCGCCTCGCGCATCGTCTTGCTGGGGATGGTTCCGATATTGATGCAGATGCCTCCGATGACCGAGCGCCGTTCGGCGAGCATGACCCGCTTGCGAAGCTTCGCACCTTGGATCGCAGCATGATGGCCCGCCGGTCCCGAGCCGATCACGAGAAGGTCATATTCAAGATCAGGCATCACTTTCCGCAACTAGGTCACGATCGAGCGCCAATACATAGGGCGATCTTAAACTACAGCTTGCGCGCCACACTGAGCATTTCCCTCGCGCCGTTTCGGCGCCTATGATTTTGAAACGCACGGCCGATAGCATCCGATCCGATCAAACTCACGCGGTGCCGCCAGGTAACGGAGCGAGCAGCCGGTAAGCGGTGCACGAGAACATGAATGGCGCCGCGACTGAGGACAAACTCCGGAGCATGAGAATCATCGTCCGCCGTGTTTCCCCTCGCCGCCCACTCTAAGCAGGCGCGCCACGCGATCGTCTATCCCCCATCCTCGCGGACGCCAGGCTTTGAACACGCTCGGCACGCCGGGCTTGCGGCTGCTGTCGAAGCTCAGTAAGTGGCGCGGTAACCCGCGGTCTGGCGGGTTCTGAGCGTTTACTTGAGGACGCTTTCCGAGGCCGCCTAGCGGTCCCGGATCCGAGGCAGCAATTGCTCGGCTCGCATCACCTTTCCCGTCCAGCAGGCTTAGACGAGGGGCCTGGCCGGCTGATTCAAGCCCGCGTTCGCGCAACACAACTCCCGCATCGTTTATGCGGGTGTTGTCCGGTCGATACGCAGAAACGCCGTCGCAAACGCATGGAGAACTATTCGCTATACCATGGCGCCCGCCTTCCGTTTGCAGCCCGGTGATAGTGGTTAGCGCTTTGTGCAGAAGAGTCTTTAAAAACATGATGATCATCCTGCGTTAAATTTCTTAAAGTTCGCGTCACCGGACGGCGTTATTTCGCCGGATTAGACAGTCGACTCGGTCGCATTACCCTATTCGGGAACACTGCGGAGCTGTGGCCTTCGTGTGACGCAACGTCGAAAACCTGGATATTGGCATCTTCAGCCCTGTATGTGACGAACGCCTCCGGGCGCGCTCAAGGTATTTCAGGCGACAGCGGAGCGATTGTACTTTGCGACATTTTAATTAAAGCTGCGACAAAGATCTCCCGGTCGCTCTGTCTACCGCAGCTTTCGCCACTGAAAACGCATACAAAGAGTTAGCGTACGTCGCATCGTCGTAGGTGTAGTAACGCTGAGCGTCTTCCAATTCCACGATATTAGTCAGACCTGTTTCGTAGCGTTTCGCCGCGAGTTCGAGTTGAACCCTGGAGGCTGCCAGAGCCTTCTCGGCCCGCTGGATGCGCTTCAAAGCAGCCTGCAAGTTCAAGAATGTGGTCTGCACCTCAAGAACGATTCGCTGTTGCAGATCGTCCATCGCGTCCCGAACCGCGCGTTGTTTGGCGTTGCCTTCGGATATCTGATCGGTGGTGAGGAAACTGTTGAAGATTGGCCATGTAATAAGGATGCCAACGTTGTAATTGTTGGCGGCCGGCAGGCCGACGCCCATGGCCGAATAGCCGCCTATGGCGCTAGCTGTGGGATAGTAGTCACTTTTGTACTGGACGACCAGGGCTCCGAGAGCTTTCGCCTGGTCGTCAAGTGCCTTCAGATCTGGTCGTTGGCGCATGGCGGCCGCCAGCAGCGGTTGCAAGCTCTCGGTGACTGGAGAGTACGTCAGGACGTCCGCCAGATGGTAATCGGGCGCGCGGTCGCTCAAACCCAGCGCGTTGTTGAGTCCGGCTTTGGCGTCCGCATAATTATTTCGCGCGTCGATCAGATGAAGTTGCGCGCGTTCAACCTCAGCCTCAGTAACATAGACGTCAAGCTGCGGGCGAAGTCCTGCACTAGCTTTCACCTGCGCCTCGTGCAGATGATACTGGCGTTGTTCTACAGCCTTTACATAAACGCGGATCAGGTCCTGGGCCTGGAGGACTTCAAAGTAGCGCTGCGAGACTTCGAAAATCAAATCGAGCTTGTCAAGTTCCTCGGTCGCGGCAACCGACGCGGCTTCGAGCCTGCGCTGAGCGACGAAACCGCGACGCCGGCCGAAATCGAAGAGAAACTGAGAGACCGTCACTCCGCCCATGTAGTTATTGCTTGGACTAAAACTCTGAGAGAAGTCGTTGCTGGGCAAATCGTGGTTTCTGCCCGTCATTCTCGGGAATGCACCCTCGACGTCATAATAACTGGTGTTTGCGATTCCGTTCTCCGTGGTACCGAGATCCTGGGCAACACCGAAAACCTGAGGCCCGAGAAACGAACGAGCCTCGCCGATTCTAGCGGTAGCGGCAGCAGTATTCTCTCCCGCCTCCTTGATCCGCGGGTGATACTCGAGCGCGATGGAAATTGCTTGCCTTAGCGTCAGTTCGGCTCCGGTGGAGATCGGCGCCGCAGTTGCTGTGGCTCCGGGCCTCTGGGGGAAAACCGCGGGACTGGTTGTTGTTGATGCCGGCCTGACCTGAGACGGCGGCGGCGTCGTGGGCACGAAGTTGCCGCCGCCTTGACTCGTGAAGGTGCTGCTGGTCTGCGCTGCAGTAGCAGAGCTGTGCGCAAGGGACAGAACGCACACGAGAAGCGCGAGAGTACATCGGTACGCCATAAAGTTTACTCCACCAAGACTATAAATTTGCGAAGCGAGGCCTTTCCACACATGGCGTCAGCCGACCTCTCCTGACGCCGTACCCGCTTCATGAACGATCTTGAGCAACTTGAAACGAACCTTTTCTCCAGGGCTGAGTGCATGGCTGTAGGTGCCGACAACCAGTGATTCACCTTCAAGTCCCGACGTTACTTCCACCTGACTGCCATCGTCGATGCCGGTGGTTATGGGAACTTCGGCGATGCGGCCCTGCTTGACGATCAGAACGCGCGCCGCTGTTCAATTGCACTCAATCGAAGCCGCAGGAAGGCTCAGAGCGTCGGAATGGCGAATCAGGTCGAGAGTCACATGCGCATAACTTCGCGGGTAGAGCAGGCGAGCCGGATTGTCAATATCGATCTCGGCTAACATCGTTCGCGTAGCAAGGTCCAGTGAAGTTGCAAATCTCGCCACTGACCCCTTGAAGACGCGATCGGGAAATTCTTTGAAGTGTAAGACGGCCGGAGTTCCACGGTGTATCAACGGATACGACGCTTCCGGGACATAGACATAGATGCGCAGCTTGTCGATGCCCGCGAGGGTGAGAATCGGTCCGCCTCCACTGCGGTGGCCGCCGGCGCCCTCAACCGCGCCGGGAGAAACCAAACCGGAAGTCTCGTCGACTCCGAAATCGCCGCCGCCAGCGCGGATCAAAGCGCCCGGATCGGCGAAGCGTCCCGTAATCACTCCATCAAATGGCGCGACGATTTTCGTATACTGGACCATTGTTTGGAGAGTTCGCATGCTGGCCTGTGTCTCTTGATATTTGGCGTAAGCCATGTCGACATCTTCTTGCGACACGAGCCGGGGATCGGTCTGTTGCACGTGCTTCAGCCGATCGTAAGTGATCTTTGCAATCTCCATGGTTGCCTGTGCGCGAGCGAGGTTGGAATGGAGTTCCGGCACTTCAATCTGCGCCAGTACCTGTCCTGCCTTTACCCAATCGCCCTTGTCCACGCTGATGGACTGCAGATAGCCGGTGACTTTGGCATGCAAAGCGGCTTCATAGAAACCCACTACATCGCCAGGCAAGTCGATGGTACGCACCATCTCACCCCGCTGCGGATGAATGACGCTTACCATAGGATCCGGCGGGTCCGCGTTCAACTCAGGGTTCTTGGCACACGCCCACGCCAGGGTAGCCATAGCCACAACGATCATTCCGATCTTTAAGTTCATATACTCACTCTACGACCTAAGCTCTCCTGAACCTCGTAACCACTTACTCGTGGCGGAAGGTGACGTTGTCCTCGATGTCGAGTGGCCGCATGCCCTGCTAAAACGCCGCCACCACCACCGCCGGATCCTTGATGTTCGGAACCGCCTCAACCGGCGCCCGCACGAACGCCGTCACTTCCAAAATCACGACTCCAGCCCACCGACTATTATCGTGTGCGGATTAGATGGCGAAAAACTCGGCATTGTGCGAGTTTCTCACGTCAGCTGCTTTGTTAGCGAACTAATCCCTACCTTCAGCGCGATCGACCCGGCCGTAACACAGTTCATAAACACAAGGTACGAGAATCAGCGTCAGTATCGTGGAAACCGTCAGGCCGCCCACGGCCGCGCGTGCCAACGGCGCCGACGCCTCAGAGCCCTCGCCCAGTTTCAATGCGATGGGCATCAGCCCGGCAACCGTCGCCAGCGCGGTCATTAGGATAGGGCGCATACGAATCCGCGCAGATTCGATCACGGCACGTCGCAGGGACGGACTCTGCTTGCGCCGTTCATTCGCGAAGTCGACCAGCAGAATCGAGTTCGACACCACGATGCCCACCATCACGATAATTCCCATGAATGATTCGATGTTGAGCGTCGTGCTTGTGGCCCAGAGGGTCCAGATCACACCGATCAAACCCATCGGCACCGCGAACATGATGATCAAAGGGTCCAGAAACGATCTAAACTGCGCGACCATCACGAGGTAAAGCAGGACTACCGCCAGCGATAGTCCAAACCCGAAACTCGAAAATGATGCGTGCATCGCGGCTACCGAGCCGCGATAGTTAATCGCCACCCCCTCGGGCAGCTTTATCCGGTCCAGCGCTTTCTCGATCACGGCCTGGGTGCCGCCGAGGTCCTGGCCGCTGGGTGATACCAGGAGATCAACCGCGCGTTGGATGTTGTAGTGGTCGGCTTCGGATGGATGGTACTCTGGGACAACCGATGCGACGTCGCGCAGGAGCACGCTCTGAGCGTGGCCCGTGTCGCCCGCATAGCTGTGGACCGGAATATCTTTGAGAGTTTCGAGCGAGTTAAAGCCGGTATCCGACCGGCGATATTGAACGGTAAGAAAATAGTCATTGCTGCTCTGCCGATCAATCCATATCGACGGCGCGATATACATATTCGAATTGAGGGCAGTGATAAGGTCCGAAACGACATCCTTCTGGGTAAGCCCCAGCCGCGCGGCTCTGATTCTATCTACTTTGACGTCAAGCGTGGGATAATCGGACTCCTGCAGTATATAGGTCTGAGACACCTGGCTTAGGCCATTGATGCTTTCGCGGGCCTGTTTCGCCACGCTGTATAGTTCGCCGAAGCGACTACCGGTGAACTGCACATCGATCGGCGCCATCATGCCAAAGTTCAGAACCGCATCGATGATACTGCCCGACGAGAACAGGGTCCGCACTTCGGGAAGCTCATCCGGCACCGAGCGCTTTAGAAGCTGAACATAATAAGCAGTGGGCTTCTGGTGTCCGGTCTTAAGCTCAACCTGGATGAAGCCTGTGTCCTCGGCCGCGTTCTGCGAATAGATGGCGGAGATACTCGGGGCGAGGCCGATATTGGAAACCACCATGTCGAGGTCGCTTGGCGGAATCGTCTTGCGCACCAGGGTCTCGATCTTGCGCGCCAGGTCGGTGGTGAGTTCCAGACGCGTGCCTGCTGGAGCCCGAAAGTTGATGGTGAAGGTTCCGGCGTCAGTCTCGGGGAAGAGTTCGGTGCCGAGCAATGGGTACATTGCCATGCTGGCTACGAACAGCGCGGCGACGGCGCTGATAATCAGGAACTTGTGGTTCAGGGCTCGCTCCAGAACGTGTTCGTAACGTGCTGCGAACCGCTCGTAGGCCCGGTCGAATATCGCCAGGGGCCCGTTGCCCTGGCGATGTTCTGCCGCCGTCGCGTCGGCGACTGAGAGAAAACGAGCGCAATAAATGGGTATCACGCTCATCGCAACCAGGTACGAAGCGGTCATGGAGAGCACCACCGCCAGCGCCAAGGCACTGAAGAGATATTTCGCCACCCCGAACAGAAACATCACCGGAAAAAACACGATACAGGTAGTGACTGTGGAAGCGAGCACGGGAAGTGCGACTTCTTCGGCGCCATCGCGTGCGGCCTCGTGTGGCGACTGGCCTTCGGCCAGGTGGCGGTTGATGTTCTCCAGCACGACGACCGAGTCGTCGACCAGCCGGCCAATCGCCAGGGCAAACCCGCCCAGAGTCATAATGTTGATGGTCGAGCCGTTGGTGTAAAGACCAAACGCTCCAGCGAGAATCGAAAGCGGAATCGATAGAAAAATCGCCAGTGTCGATCTAAAACTGCCCAGGAAGATTAGAATCATCAACGAGGCCAGCACCGAGCCCGATACCGCCTCGTGCTCCAGGCTTTCTACCGCCTGTCGGATATAAGTGGACTGGTCGAAAATGGTCTTGAGCTTCATTCCGGGCGGCAGCCCAAAGACCTTCGGCAGCAGCTTCTTGACTCCGTCCACCACCGCAATGGTGTTGGCCCCCACCTGGCGCAGGACTGGTATGTAAACCGACGGCTGACCGTTGATCAGCACTTTGTTGTATTGAATCTGCGCGGAGTCATCGACGCTCGCCACATCCCGGGTCAACACCGGCGCCTGGCCGCGGCCGATTTTCACCGGTACCGAGCCGATCCCGGTAACCGTTTTGATCATGCTGTTGGAATAGATGTAGTAGTCTTTCGCCCCGAGTTTCACGTCGCCGGCTGGCAGAATCAGGTTGGAGTCGTCGAGTGCGTGCACCACGTCCATCAGGGATAGCCCGCGCGCTTGCAGCGCCTGCGCGTCGGCGTACGCCATTATCTGGCGGAACTTGCCGCCGAACGGGATCGGCACCGACGCCCCCGGCACCGTGGCGAGTTGATTGCGGATGTTGTAGCGGGCCTGGTCCTCCAACTGAGTCTCGCTGTAACCCTTGCCCTCCAGCGTCACCAGCACCACCGGCAGCGAGGAAGCGTCGTACTGCAACACCAGCGGAGGCAACGTCCCCGGCGGCATGATCCCCAGGTCCGCCATCGCCAGCGTCCCCATCTGCGCCGCGGCCGCCTCTATGTCAGTGCCGGGCTGAAAGAACACCTTGATGATGCTCACACCCGACAACGAGCGCGATTCCACATGCTCGATGTTGCTGCCGAGGGTAAAGAAGCGCTCGTAGCGGAAGGTGATGTTGTCTTCCATGTCGAGCGGCGGCATGCCCTGGTAAAACGTCGCCACCACCACCGCCGGAATCTTGATGTTCGGGAATACGTCGACGGGCATCCGCGTGAACGCCGTCGCTCCCAAAATCACGACTACCAGTGCAGCGACTATTATCGTGTGCGGATTACGCAGCGAAAAACTCGGCATTGAACAAGCCCTTCAGCGAGGGCGTGGTGCTTAACCACGCGACCATGTAGTTGAACCAAAGTGCGCACGGGCGCTTGTGCCCAATGGTGCGCGCCGGTAACTAAGAGGGTTGCCTAGATGAGCGAGTATTCGCTGTCAGCGCGAGGAGGAAGACGCCTAAGAGGCCAGATGAAACGCCGTTCTTCGGGAGCGATGGTTCTCGAAATGCTGCTGGAACGGACAGTTCGAGCCACTAGTCTCAGTACGACCGGCGCGAAGCTCGAAACCGTATATCCCTTGTATATAGCGGCGTCTGCGTCGACCGAGGCGTCACTTACGAACCGGTGCGGACCTCTCAAACTTGTTTGTTGAGCCGGTCGCCAATTCGGCGTTGCATGGGGAAGCCGTAGTCTCGGCACCAACACCACGATGCTTGCCAGTGCAAGAATCGCGACCAGCAGCCCAAGGTGTTGTCGTCGTCGAATCATAATACGGCGGTTATCAGTGATTTTTATCTTCCGAGAGCGCGAAATGCAAGACCGCGATTACGTGGCCGTTCTTAAGCGGTTTCATGGTGGCGGACTTCCCGGGAGCCTCCGTTTGAATAGCAACGTCCCCCGGATCTCGGGCGACCCCCGCGCAGAGGATAGACGCTCGTATGCTGACGGTCATGGGCGACCCCGGATTTTCAATTCCGCTGGACTGGATAGCCCGCCTTGTTCCAGTTTTCCATCCCGCCGCGCAGAACCGTTACTTGCTCGAACCCCGCTTTCGAGAGCGTTTCTGCCGCGCTCGCCGAGCGCTTCTCAGTTCGTCAAATGGTTACTACCGGCTTCCGCCTGATCGCAGTCAGCTCTCGGATTCTTGCGGACAGTTCCGCGATCGGAATGTTGGTCGCGCCCGCGATGTGACCGAGCGGTCCGCGGAACTCTTCGGCGCTGCGCACGTCGATCAACGCCATTTCTTCGCCACTCTCCAGCCGACGTCTAAGGATCGCTGGATCGGCAAAACGTTGCTGTTTCACCCTGCGCACCAGCCGCGACAAGAATGCGACGGCCGCAAGCAGTGCCAGGGCGAGCAGAGCCTTACGGATCGCCCCCATCTGTCCGGAGGCCGCCTCGCGCCCCGCGTAGCCCAGATAAGTGTAGGCCAACGTGCCCGGCGCCATACACACAAAGGAGGCGAGCACATAGTCGCGGAGACGGATGCGCGTCAGTCCGAAGGCGTAATTCATCAGATTGAACGGAAAAAGCGGCACCAGCCGGACGAACGCGACGAAACGCCAGCCTTCCTCCTCAACTCCGCGCATCAGACGACCGAGGCGTTCACCGCTGCGCGCCGCAACCCAGTCGGAGGCGACGTAGCGCGCGATTACGAAGGCGAGCGTGGCGCCCAAGGTCGCGCCAGCCAGATTCCACAGTGTTCCCCACACGGGGCCGAACAGAGCACCGCCGGCCACGGTGATAAGCGAACCTGGTACGAACAACACCGTGGCCAAGGTGTACAGGAAAAGAAACAGGGTCGGAGCCCACGGACCGAAACGGTGTAGCTCGCGCTCGATAGTCCCGGGCTCGCGCAGCTCGCGATGGAGCCCAAGCCATATCGCCGCCGCGGCGAGAGCCGCCACCAGAACCGCTCGAGAGATAGGCTTGCGTGAGTTCATGCCGCACGCCTCCAGGTAATCGCGTAAGCACCCGCAGGCCCGCGGAACGGCTGCAGCAGCATCCGGTCGAGCCACAACTCGCGCGCTGCGCGGAATTGCTCGATGCCGATCGTCATGCCCTCATGACCGGCGGCGGGCTGATCGCGGTAGGTCCCCAGCAGCCGGTCCCACCACGGCAGGCTGAAGCCGAAGTTGCTATTGGTTTCATTGACCACGATCGAATGATGGACCCGATGCATGTCGGGCGTGACGACGAACCATCGAAGGTAGCGATCGAGCCGTGTGGGGAGGCGCGCGTTTCCATGATTGAACATCGAGGTGGCGTTGAGCAGGACCTCGAAGACCAGCACGCCCAGGGCTGGCGCTCCCAGTGCCACGACCACACCGAACTTGATCAACATCGACAGAACGATCTCGATTGGGTGGAAGCGCGCGCCCGTAGTGACGTCGAAGTCGATGTCGGCATGATGCATCCGATGCACCCGCCAGAGCGCGGGCACCGCATGAAACATCACGTGCTGAAGGTAGATGGCGGCATCGAGCAGCAGTGCCGACGCAACCACAGCCATCCAGGCCGGAACCGGCAGATTGTTGAGCAGACCCCAGCCCCGCCTTTCCCCGACCAAAGCCAGGCTCACAGCCGTGGCGGGGAGCAAAATTCTCACGAGCGCGGTATTCAGCGCGACGACTGCCAGGTTGCTCGGCCAGCGCCTGAACCTCGAATACGACCTGGTCCGGCGTGGCGCCGCCGCTTCCCACAGCGCCATCGCGGTCAAGACGGCGATGAACGCGCCCAGCCGTATGGCGGCTTCGTGAGTCAGCATGGGTGAGTCAGCATGGTTGATCTGTTTCAAACATTCAATTAGTATCTTGAATGACGATAAGAAGTTTCGTTCGCCATGTCAAGTCAGAATCCCAAACGTGCGATGTTCGAACAGTTCGCCGCTGTCGCCCGCGCCATCGGCTCGGCCCCCCGCCTGGAACTGCTCGAACTGCTCGCGCAGATCGAGCGCAGCGTCGAGGAGCTGGCCGGGCTGAGCGGCCTCACGATCGCCAACGCATCACAGCATCTGCAGCAACTCCGCCGCTGTGGACTTGTCGAAGCCCGCAGGGACGGGAAGCGGATGCTCTACAGGCTCGCCGACCGCGACGTAATCGCACTGCTCGGCGCCCTGCGGCGAATCACGGAACGCAACGTCGGCGCGGTCGAAAAGGTGCTCAACAGTTACTTTCGCGAGCGCGACAGCCTCGAAGCCGTATCGCGCAAGGAACTCCTGCGGCGCATGCGGGACGGACTTGTTACGGTGATCGATACCCGTCCGGCGGAAGAATTCGCCGCGGGCCATTTGCCCGGCGCGCTCAACGTGCCGCTTCGCGAACTCAAGCGCCGGCTGCGGGAAATGCCCCGCGACCAGGCGATCGTCGCCTACTGCCGAGGGGCCTATTGCGTGCTCTCCTACGAGGCGGTCGCCGAGCTGCGCAAGCGCGGGTTCAAGGCCTTCCGGCTTGAAGAGGGGTACCCCGAGTGGAGGGCGGCCGGTCTGCCGGTAGAACATTCCGCAACCGCCGAGGAGGCGTGATTCAGTCGCTCGAGGCGCGGGAGCGCCGGCCTTCTACGCTCTGGCACTCAGCATATCGAGCCGCCGCGCTTCACGCTCCAGTTCGTCGTAACCCGCGGTGCTCCCGGGCATCCATCGGGTGAGGCCTTCCAGGTTCATGACCTGCTTCCAGCGGGGATCGTTGTAGTCCATTGCCTGGATGGCCTTCGTGAACCGTTCGGCCAGCGACGAGGCAAGTCCCGTCCGTGCGGTAAAATTGCAGTGGCTGTAGCCGTGGCTGGTCCAGAAGATGCGCAGCCTGCGCTCATCGATCGACCCGCCGGCAACAGAGGCCTCCCACGTGGCCTTGCCGATCGCGCCGGCGTCCGCCGAACCTTCGCTAACCGCGCGTACCACGTCCTGTTCGCTCGTTCCGGTATCGCCGTGCTTTCCGATGTCGGTGTCGAAACGCACCACCGTGAGATCCTTTTCCGGGTCGAGGCCGCCTTCGCGCAAAAAATGGACCGGCAGTATCGCCGCATGAGACGAGTCGCGACTGGCCAGCGCAAACCGTTTGCGCTTGAGATCGTTCAGCGAATGTATCGGCGAATCCGTCCGGGTGATGAACACGGTGGTGAAGTTGACGTCACTGTTGCGCATTCCCAACACCAGGCACTGTCCGCCGAGTCGCTCTCTCGCCTGCAGATAGGCAAGCGGCGTGTTCCACGCGATATCGATATGGCCGGCGACCAGCGCATCGACCAGACCAGGATAACCTGAATACAGGACATACTCGGTCCGCAGACCGCGGTCACGCAGGTACTCTCTGATTCCCTCCCAAATCGTGACCACCTTGGGCGCATACGCCACAGCCCCAATCTTGAGTTCGGCGTTGTCACTTTGCGTTTGCATGGTGCCTGTCTACCTCCTTATCGTTGCACGGCCTGCCTCTCGAAATGCGGTGGCCGTCGCGCCCCGACCGCGAGCGCTCGCCGGCTATCGAATCACGGCTAGCGCGAAGCCTTCCTCCTGAGATCGTGAGCGCCCGGCGCATCTTTACGACTCTCATCAAAGCTGGGCAGAGGATGCTAATCGGGGCCGGCAGCGGGCGCGCGGGCCGCATGCGAGATGAAGTCCGCGACTCCCGCCGTCTGGTCGGCGCGCAGCGGACAGCCATACGCCGTGCGCATCTTGTCGATCTCCTTCTTCCAGGTGTCGAGGGTCAACGGCGGCTGCGCGTCAATCATGTCTTTCGAATGACACAAAAGGCAGTGGGAATTGACGAGGTTGGCAGCGTCGCCTCCTGCGAAGACCTGGTTACCGAAGGGCAGGGTGATCTTCTGCGACGTCAATTTGATCGCGCGAGGCCGATTCGGCGCTGCCGGGCTTTGTGCGAGCGCGAGGCCGTACGCGAGCGGCGCGGTCAGGGTCAGGCCTGCCAGCAAGGTCGCTAAAATCATGCGGTGCCGGATCCGTTTCATCGGCGGTTTCCCCTATGCGGTATGTACCGTGATCTCTTCGACCACGTTGCGCATAAAGCCCCCGGGGTTCCAGCCCGCGGTCGCGGGCTGCGACACATTATTACTGTTAGTCGCCTTTATCATCAGCTTGTAGGTGCCGGGCTGCTTGGGCACGAAGCTCGCGCGCCAGCGGCGAAAGCTGTAGCGCCCGCGATCCTGGCCCAGGGCCGCGTTGCGCCAGCTCGTTCCGCCGTCGGCGGAAAACGCGACGTTCTTGATTCCGCTGTCGCCGCCAAACGCGATGCCGCGCACTTCGGCAGGCACGCCGAGCCGCACGGTCGCGTTATCACGCAGGTTGGTGATGAAAGAACGCGGCACCATCCGGTTGATCGGCACCATTTTGACGCCCGTCGCGTCCGGCGCCATGGTGGCGCCCGGCGTGTCCGGTATCAGGTAAGCGGTGTGCATCCAGAAGTTCTCATCGGGCTTGTCGAGCACCTCGATGTGACTGAGCATCTTGACCCAGTACGTGGAATACCAGCCCGGCACGATGAGCCGCAGCGGGAAACCGTTGAGCAGCGGAAACTGTGCGCCGTTCATCCCATAGGCCACCATGACCTCTCCGTCCATCGCGTGACCGATGGCGAGCGATTTCATGAAGACCGGTGTTTCCGGCGTTTCACCAAAATCGAGACCGCGAAAGCGCACTTGCACAGCGCCGGGCAGAACGCCCGCGCGGTCGAGCAGCGACTTCAACCTGATCCCGGTCCACAACGCGTTGCCCATCGCGCCGTTGCCCCACTGCCCGCCCGGCACGCGCGGCGACGAGAAGCCGCGGCTGTTGCCCGAACATTGATTCACAGCGGCGAGATCGACCCGGCCGGGTTGGCGTAAAATTTCCTCGAGTGTGAATTCAACCGGCGTGCGCACGTGGCCGTCCACCCGCAGGCGGAAGCTGTCCACGTCGATCGAGTTCGGAATTACCGGCAGATGCCAGCGGACGAAGAACTGGTCATTGGGAGTGAAGAGGCCCTGGTCGAAAACCTTGAAGGGAGTCTCGAGCAGAGGCGGGCGTTCACGCAGCAGGATCATCTCGCCCTTCTGGGGAAAGCGGACGAGCTGCCTGCGGCCGTTCTCAAACGGCATCTGGATCAGCTTCGCGGCGAACGCCGGCAGGCTTCGGGCAAACATTACATCAGCGACGACGCCGGCGGTTATTTTCAAAAAGCTTCGACGTGGGAACCAGCCCGCGCCACCGGCCCCGGTCAAGCTCGCATTCAACGATTTATTTCGGTCCACGGCTCCGCTCCGTTTATGCATCCTGTTATGCATCTTGCGCGCGTCGATCTTCAATCCGCTGTGCTCGTGTTGCGATGACCAGGTAATAGATGAGCGCCACGGTGGTATTCCATTGGCCTTCGCCGCTGCAATCGATGCTACATCCGGCTGGAACCAAACTTGGAGTGGGCGGGTAGCGGCAGCGTCGACAGGTTCGACCCCGGAAAGCGATCGACGATTCGCGCGGTCAAGCCGAACCTATGTGCCGAATCCCCGTTCACCAGCGATTTTCGTGAACGGGTCGCTTCAGACTGCTGGCCGCAGCTTTTCCATTCCGATCAGGCGCAACGCGAGGCGCTCGTACGCCGGCACGCTCTTGCCCCGGCGGACCTTGTGCAGGAAGTAGCGCTCGAAGACGACCTTCGCCAGATGGACCCAGCGCCCTTCGCTCGCCCAGTTGATGTTGCGCGGGGGCACCTGCGGCTGGGCGATGAAGGCGACGCCCTTGTCGCCGAAATCCGCAAGGCAGAGAGCGTTCCAGCTCGATTCGGCGGAAGCTTCCTGCGCGTCGGCGAGCGCGCGAATGTTATGTGCCGCCGCGGTCACCATCGACTCGATCATGAACCCGGTCTTCGGCACGCCGGTGGGGACGGGCGTCGGCTCCGGCGGCGCGATCGCGATACAGACGCCGACCGCGAAGATATTTGGATAGCTCGCGTTGCGCTGTCTGCGATCGACCAATACGAAGCCGCGCGGATTCACCAGTCCGTCGAGACCGAAGATCGGCTTAACGCCGCGGAACGCCGGAATCATCATGGCGAATTTGAACGGCAGCTCGTGCGACTTTTTGTCCTTGCCGTCCTCATCGACTTCGGTCGCGAACAATCGTCCGGATTCGATGCGGCTGGTCTTGGCGTTAGCGATCCATTTGATATCGCGATCGCGGAATTCCGATTCGAGCATTCCCTTGGTGTCGCCGACGCCGCCCAGTCCCATATGGCCGATATAGGGTTCGGAGGTGACATACGTGATCGGTACGCGGTCGCGAATTTTGCGGCGCCGCAGTTCGGTGTCGGCGATCATCGCAAATTCGTACGCCGGCCCGAAGCACGACGCGCCCTGCACCGCGCCGACGACGATCGGGCCAGGGTCGCGGCAGAAAGCATCCCATGCCGCCGCCGTTGCGGTCGCATGGGCCAACGTGCAAATCGAATGCGTGTAACCCTCGGTGGGAGCGAAGCCGGGAATTTCGTCGAAGGCGAGTTCCGGTCCGGTCGCAACTACCAGGTAGTCGTAGGTGACATCCCGGCCATCGGCGAGAGCAATTCGATTTTCCCCCTGATCGAGCCGTTCGGCTGCGACTGGAATGAAATCGATTCCGCGCCGCTTGAAGATCGGCGCTAGCGGCACCTCGACCGCCGCGGGTTTGCGCCAACCGAACGCGACCCACGGATTGGAAGGCGTGAACTGAAAATTCGCGAGGTTCGAGACAACGGTGACGCGGCCACGGTGGCCCAGTTGTTCCTTTAGTTCGAGCGCCATCGTCACGCCGCCGAGCCCAGCGCCCAATACCACCGCATGAATCATGATGGATGCCTCCAGTGGGAGCATCGGCTCCCGTCTAGGTGCCATGCGCTCAGTGTCCTGACGTCGGCTGGGGATCCGCACCGGTTGCGAGGTCCAATGCCGCGCCGTCAACCGCCACGTCGACCTGAGCGGCGACCAGGCGCATATCGGTTTCCTCGCGGGTCGTTTGCGCATCCAACACGGCAACGTTGATGGCAAGCCCCGAACCGTAACGGTCCTCCAATGTCTTGAGCGCGCTCTCGGCGTATGCGACGTCGCTCCTTGCGACCTCGAGGCCGAGCCGGGCGGCGGCCAGGGTCCGATATGCCGTTTCAACCTCGAGCGCCATCGAACGGCGAAGATCTTCTGCCAGCACGCTGGCGCGCGCCAGTTCGGCCCGGGCGGCGTCGACCTTTGATTGCGTGGGGAGTCCGTTGAACAGCTTGAGGCGGCCCGTCATGAACAGGGCTCCGTTATTTCCAGCGCGCACGAGCCGCTCGGAGTCATTCTCATAGACGCCGGCTATCTCGACGGTGGGCAGATAGTCGGCGCGCGCGACGGTGACGGCCTGCTGGGCCTGCCTGATCCGGGAATCGGCGATCTTTACCTCGGGCCGGTCGGCGACCGCCCGCGCCACGAGCGCGTCGAGGGCACCAAGAGGCGCGGCGGAGCTCTCCAAACCGGTAGGCGGTGCAAGCGGTGCGAACTCCTGATCCTCGTCGCCAAGCTCATGGGCGAGGTTCGCCCGGCTGATATCCAATTGGCTTTCAGCCTGGATTCGCTGCTGCTCGAAGGTTCCGACGAGAACCCTGGTTCTGAACACGTCCGAATTGACCACCATTCCCTGCCCGAACAGATCCTGTGCGCGTTTGAGGTGCGCGCGAGCGGCTGCGAGCGCACGGTCGACCACCGCCATCCGCTGCTCGGCAAGTGCCGCCGTGTAGTAGGCCTGGACTACCGCAAACTCCACGCCTTGCCGGGCTTGGATCGCCTGCCACCGTGCGCCGTCCGCCGCGAAGCCTGCCGCGCGGTAGGCGGCGATCAGCCTGCCACCCGCGAACAGTGGAAAGGAAAGCCGCACCTGGCTCCCGAAGTTCGACAGGAATCCGGGATGGTTGAGCTGGCTGAGTGCGAAATCGCTCTGGTTGAAATCCTGTTGCACCAGCAGGTCGGAGAAAACCTGAACCGGGTTGTCGCTGTACGAGAAATTCTCGTTCGCGTCCAGCCGTGGAATCATCGCGCCGCGCGCGACCCCGATTTCCGCTCCTGCCGCTTCGGTTGAGAAGGCGACGGCTTTCAAACTGCGGTTATCATGCAAGGCGATCGCAATCGCCTCCGCCAGCGAAATCCGCCTTGGCGATGCTGACCCGTAGCCCGCGTGCGCGGCGACGGAGAACAAGGCGACCAGCATCAGCGCTATGCTCGAACGCAGCATCGCTCGCAGGCTCAGGACGGCGCGCCGGCCGGGCGGGTGGTGCCGGAATGCCCGGCGTGCGCGCCGACACCGAACTTCCGCAGGATATTTTCCATCAGGCACCATCGCGTCAGCGCCGATTGGAAAAGATTCACGCCGACGAACAGCGTGAACAGCAGCCAATAGCGGCTGTGGAAGTAGCTGAGCATCACGCTTGCGATGATAAACGTGCCTGCGATCAGGCGGATCCAACGTTCAATGGACATCGGACGATACCTCCTGCTAACCGAGCGTTTCGATCGGAATTCCAGCACCCTCGACCGCACGAAAGAATCCGGCTCACGGTTTCCTTGCGCGGCGCCTCGCTCGGCAAGCGGCTGTCGCACCTGTTTGACTCCAACTTCATCTACATATAACTAATTACGCATGAAGGCAAGAACGGAAATCGTAGCGCCACGAAGGCTGCGACCGATGACCGCCGAGGCGCTCGAACTGGTCGCCGCGCGCTTCAAGGCCATGAGTGAACCGCTGCGCCTGCGCATCCTGCAGGAGCTCGAGCGCGGCGAGCGGAGTGTTTCGGCGCTGGCGGAAAGCGTGAGATCGACGCAGCCGAATGTCAGCAAGCATCTGAAAGTCCTGCAGGACGCCGGGATGCTCAAGCGCCGGCAGCAGGGCAACACGGCCTTTTACTCGATTGCCGACGCGATGGTCTTCGAGTTCTGCGAGATAATCTGCTCGCGGCTGCGCGATCAGCTCGAAGCGCAGGTCGGCGCGCTTGGCGCGCGAATGCGCGCCTGATCGCGATGAGTCACGGGACCAGCGCGGCAATGCGGATGATGACGCGACTGCACCCGGCTGGATCGGCTAATCCGCGGTTATGTGCGGATCGTTGGAGGAAAATACGATGAAACCATTGCCCCATGTCTATGCGGCGCGACTCACCGGCGGCGCCGAAGGCTATGCCGTGGTCGCCGCCACCGGCGTACCCGAACTGCGCACGGCTCCACCGGCGGACTTCGACGGGCCCGGCGATGCATGGAGCCCCGAACAATTTCTGATGGCCGCCGTCGAGACCTGTTTTCTTTTCACGCTGCGCGCCGTTGCGCGAGCCTCCAAGGTTGAGTTCACCGCGCTCGAAATCTCAGGCGAGGGCACGGTGGACCGCAAAGATGGGGCGACGCGCTTTACACAGATCGTCCTGCATCCGCGCCTGACGCTGCCGCCGGGTGCGGATCGCGCAAGTGCACTGCGCGTCCTCGAGAAAAGCGAGAAGGCGTGCCTGATTTCGGCCTCGCTGGCGACGCCGATCCGCCTTGAGCCGGAAATCGTGTCTGGCTGATCGTACAGCGTCCAGGCCAGCCTCTGGTTCAGGCCGGCCGCTTTTTCGCTGTCCGCCGCGCTGATGATTTCGCCACTGGCGTTTTCGGTTTGACGGTGAGCACCGGGCACGACGCCTCCCGGACGACATGTTCAGCCACGCTTCCGAGCACGAGATGACGGAGTCCCTGGCGGCCGTGGGTCGCCATCACGATCAGGTTGGCGCCCTGCCGTTTCGCCGCTTGAAGAATCTCGACGCTCGGATCGCCCATCAGGACATCGACTTGGTAGCGGGCTTTGCCGTTGACTTTGCGGCGTGCCAGCCGCTCAAGCTTGGTGCGTGCAGCCATCTCCATCTTACCGAAGGGCAGAGCCACCTCCGGTCCGGGAGGCATCGCCACTACGTGAAGCAGATGGAGGGTTGCTTTGCGTTCTTGCGCCAGCTCGGACGCAAGTTGAAGGGCCTGGAGAGAGTTCGGGTCGAAGTCGACCGGACAGAGAATTTTGTTGAAGCGGAACATTTGGCCTCCTTACGCACACTCGAACCGACTGAATCCTTGCCGCCGTTCCACAAGCCGTTGGCCGGTCTGACAAGCTTCACGATGTATATATTAGACGCCGCGTAATTGAGACCTTTATGTAGTCGAGTTCTCCACCTACAGCGATCGAGTCATCCCGGTTCCGCATGGAGCGGATGATTGGAGAACTCGATCCAACCCTTGCTGTCGAACTCCGTGCGGCCCTATCGTTGATCAGCAGCCGCCCGGCAGGTTGCGATTAGCCTGAGCGGAGGATTCCTCATGGAAAAGAAGCAGCACGGCTCGCACCACCACCATGGCGGACATCACCACGGGACACATGGCGATGCCGATCGGCATGGCGCCCGTCAGCCCGAGCGCTTCGACCCGGCCCGGGCGGCGCTGCTCGACGACCCGTCGCGGTTCGAGCATCTGCCACCCGATGAGGTCTTTAAGCTGCTGGCGGCGCCGGCCGGCGGCCGTGTCGTGGATTTCGGCACGGGCACCGGGACTTACGCGATCGAGCTTGCGCGACGCCGGCCCGACCTGGAGGTAATCGCACTCGACGAACAGCCGGAGATGCTCGGTCTGCTGCGTGCGAAGCCTGCGACACAAGAACTCCCAAATCTCAGAGTGGTTCATACCGATGAAATCACGAAGCTGAATGGAACGGCCGATCGCGTCCTCGCGCTCAACGTCCTGCACGAGGTTGGCGACGAGGCGCTGCGGGCGATGGCTGCCCTGCTCAGGCCGGCCGGAACCATCCTGGTGGTTGACTGGAATGCCGGCGTCGAACGGCCCGTGGGTCCTCCACGGGACCATGTTTACACCGTTGCCGAAGCGCGGGAGCGGATGGAGCGGATGGGTTTGCGGATCGAAGGCGAGCGCATGTTCAAATATCATTACTCGCTGCTTGCGCGCGGCGCATGATAGTCGGCGCGCAAGTCAACTTCTGCCGGTTTGCGGCAAGCGCCGGAAAAGCGGGATTGTTGCGGCCGGAAGACCGCTTGCGGAGTTACCCAATGGCCAGGCCAAAGCCCGCCAGGTTCATTTCACTTGTCGTCACGTTGATGGCGATCTTTTTGCTCCCGCGCGCCCTGGAAGCCCAGGAGCACACGCCCGCGGCGCACCATGGTTTTGGCGACGTGGCGCATTGGGCGGACGTATTCGAGTCGCCGGATCGCGCCAAATGGCAAAAGCCCGACGCAGTAGTGCAGGCGCTCGACTTGAAACCTGGCCAGACGGTGATCGATATAGGCGCCGGGACTGGCTATTTCACGCGGCGGTTCGCCAAGGCCGTCGGCCCCTCAGGCGCTGCGATCGGGCTCGATGTCGAACCGGGGATGATCGATTATATGAAGGCGGACGCGAGCAAACTCGGCCTCCAAAACTATCATGCGCGAAGGGTTAAAGCGGACAACCCGGAACTTGCTCCGGACTCAGCGGATGTCATCTTTTTCTGCGACACGCTTCATCATGTCGATGACCGGCTCGCCTATCTGCGCAAGCTCGCTCCGGCACTCAAGCCCGGAGGCCGCATCGCAGTAATCGATTTCAGGAAGGACGCGCCGGAGGGTCCACCGACACAGATGAAAATTTCGCGCGAACAAATGATCGACCAATTCGGCAAGGCCGGCTACGAGATGGTGCACGAATACAAATTTCTCACGTATCAGTACTTTCTCGAATTCGAACCCGCCGCGCATAGCTGAAGTTTCCCTGGGTGAACATTTTTCTTGGTTGACACTTTCGGCGTCCTTTGTTAGTGGTCGACCGCTCACACCGACATGTTTGCACCCGATAGGCCGGGCCGGGCGCGCCTCCTAGCGCTCGCGACTGCCCGGCGCAATTTGAGGCGATTAAATTCGCGGGAGAAGCTAAACCGAATGCGCGTGATCAGGTACGGAGAGGGATGGACTAGGCGTCACTTCATGGGGCAACTCGCCAAGGGCATGGCGGCAGCGGGACTGCTCGCGCCATTGTTCGACGTCATCGGCCGCAACGGCGACTGCGCGGCGGCTTACCCGCCGGAGTTGCTTTCGATCGAGGCCTACACCAAGGGCAAGCTCAAGGCGGGCGACGTACTCAATGCGGATAATGTGGATCTGGTCAAAGATATACTCGACGAGGTCGCTTACTGGCAGGTCAAGTACGACAAACGGACTATCGATCTGATCGCGACCGAGACCGACGTGACCAAACTTTGTGCGGCCCCGTACATGGAAGCGACTGTCCGCAACAGGGGGGTCCATGTCGTCGGCCGCGACGGCAACGTCTGGACCAAGGACGGCAAACCATGGATTGGCGGCAATCCCTTTCCGGAGGCAAAGACGGCGCAAGAATTGCTGCTTCAGAACGCGCTCACCTCATCCACATTGTATTATGACAGTGTGGCGTACGCCTCCCGGGAGTGGGAAGCCGACGCGGACGGCGACGTCAACTATAGCTATGACTACATCTTCGTCGGGTATCGAACGGTCGGGCGCACGACACTGGTCCCGAAACCCTATCTGCCAGACCATGAGACCGAGCTGCGAATAAACAGCCTGTTTATGACTGCTCCGCAGGACATGAACGGAAGCGCGTCGCTCGAAATCTGGGCCTATGACCAGCATAAGCTGCCGACAGCGCACGCGTACTCACCACAAACCAAGCGAATTAGGTCGGTTCCCGACAGCTCACGCTTCGAGACGGCCATGCCGGGCGCCGCGTGGTTCACCAGTGACTCCGCCGGGGCCGGCGATCCGGTTTATACCTGGGGCGACTTCAAAATAATTGGCCAAGGACCATTTTTGGCCGCCACGCACGGCAATTGTCATTTCGGATATCCGAACTGGAATGTGCCTCTGGTTGGCGGAAAGAATGGCAAGAAGTATTTTCGAACATTCATGGAATTGGTGCCCGAGGGGTATGTAGTCGAGATGAAGCCGGTGGGTTATTCAAATTGCCCGTATAGCAAGAAGCGCAGCTGGTTCGATGCGCGCACCGGCATCGTTCCGCTGATTATCACGTATGACCGGGATGGGAAACCTTTCCATCAATGCGAATGGTTTTATGACTACGCGGTGAAGAAGCCCGGAATGCAGTGGCCCACCGGAATGCCAGACAGCTTCTGGGCCAGTTATCTGAACATGCATATGTATGATATGCACAGCGGACGGATGTCGCGCATGGGAATAGTCCCGGAAATCTCCGGCGGGTTAGTATCCAGCATCGACAACCCGAGATTATACGACCAGTTCTGCACCCTGGAGGCGATTCGGCGTCAGGGACGATAGGGAACCTGATCCTCGACTTCGAATCAGCGCGCGCCGCCGCGAAAAGGATGAAGACAGGCCGCCGATCGCAGGTCCCGTTGTGATTGACGTATCTGGCGGCACGCCTTAGTGTCGGTTCATTCGCAATGGACATCCTTGAAAAGAAACCCGGCACCAAGCGGCCGGTGATCGTACGCGCCGCAACCTTGCTCTTCGCCGAGAGAGGCATCGATGCAACCAGTATGCGGGAGATCGCGCAGGCGGCTGGGGTACGGGATGCCGCCATCTACCGTCACTTTATCGGTAAGGATGATCTCGCCCGCGAGATTTTTATGAGTTGGTATGGCTGGCATTGCCGGGAGCTTCAGCGGATCGTGAACGGCCCCGGCGGTGCTTTGGACAAGGTTCGCCAGATTGTTCGTCACGAGTTCGCGGCCGTGACGGATCATGGCGAGGCCTTTGTATATTTTTGCAAAAACGAAGTGCGGTTCTTGCAAAGCCTGCCCCCGGAGATCGTGAGCGCCCGGCGCGTGCTTACCACGTTTATCAAGGCCGGGCAGGCCCAGGGAGAGATACGGGCCGGAAGCCCCGATCTACTTGCGGACATGCTAAACGGCGCATTGTGCGCGGTTGGAGTGTCGTGGCTTCGCTCGGGGCGGCGGAAAAAATTGAACGCGCAGTTTGACGAAGTAGTACAAGGCTGCTGGGGCATAATAGGGCCTTAGACTGGACAGGGAGGCCGCGATCGGCGCCAGGGATAAAGAGTGGTCCCATATTTCATCCGGAGAAGTTTTTGATGGGCAGTTCTGCACTGGTTGACAAGATCGAAATTCAGGTGCTGGTCGATAACGCGACCGACAGCCTGTCGAGCATTCCCACCCACGCCGAGTCGGAGTTCGCCTATCTGGAGCGGCACGGGATGCAGGAACTATCCGGCGATTCGCTTTGCTGCGCCTGTCACGGCCTTTCCCTCCTGATCACGGCTACTCGGGGTGCGCGCCGGCACACGGTTCTTTTCGACAGCGGGCCGGAGGAATATGCGTTTGAGCGCAATTCCATGAGGCTGGGGATTGATCTGGGCGTCGTCGAGAGCGCCGTGCTGTCCCACGGACACTGGGATCATGCCGGAGGAATGCTGAAGGCGCTCGACCTTGTTCGTAGCGGCAATCGAGGCCGGTCGATCCCATACTACGCGCATCCTGGGATGTTCCGCTCACGGGCCCGTCGCTTGCCTAATGGTGATTTGATGCCCATGAAGGATATTCCAGGTATTGAAGATCTAACGGCGCACGGTGCACACGTCACCTGCACCGGGGAACCCCGGATCTTTCTCGACGACATGTTCTATCTTAGCGGTGAAATCCCGCGGGTGACGCCGTTCGAGCGCGGCCTGCCCGCGCATTATCAAAAGAACGCGGACGGGAATTGGATGCCCGACCCGTTGCTGATGGACGAGCGGTTTTTGATGGTAAAAGTCGAAGGGAAGGGGCTGATAGTGTTTACGGCATGCTCGCACGCCGGAGTGGTCAACGTATTGAAGCACGCTCGCGAGTGCGCTGCCGATACGCCGATCCACGCGGTGATGGGCGGTTTCCATCTTTCCGGCGCCAACGAGAAAATCATCCCTGAGACGGTTGCGGCCCTGTCGGAATTGAAGCCACGCACCATCGCCGCCGGACATTGCACCGGCTGGCGAGCGATCAACGCGCTCGCCAACGCTTTCGGAGACGGCGCGATAGACCCCTTGGCCGTCGGCAAACGCTATACGTTCTGAACACGCGGCTTCGCGGAGAAGCGCGTTTAACGTCGATCAGGAGCAGGAACATGGCAGAGGAAACTATTGCATACCGCGATCCCAATGCGCTGGTGCAAACCGATTGGCTCGCGGCCCATTGCGCCGATAGCAACTTGCGAATCTTCGATTGTACTACTCATTTGCAGCCCGCCGAACCCGGCAGCGGCATTCCCTACCGCATCGTCAGCGGCAAGGCGGACTATGACGCGGGGCATATTCCCGGCGCGGGGTTTCTCGATATTCAGGGGGAACTGTCGGACAACACCACGAAGCTACGGTTCATGCTGCCGCCCGCCGAGGAGTTCGCCGCGGTCATGTCGCGCCACGGTGTCGGTGACGGCACCAGGGTCGTGCTGTACAGCGCGGGCAATATCATGTGGGCGACGCGTGTCTGGTGGATGCTGCGGGCGTTCGGGTTCGACAACGCGGCGGTCCTGGATGGCGGGTGGGAGAAATGGCGCGCGGAGGGCCGCCCGGTTGCGCCCGGGCCCTGCACGTAT
>VFSW01001352.1_pt1 | contig 37386 bp, 25 predicted proteins | sample 5358111 | NCBI WGS metagenome assembly VFSW01 (sample SAMN11554181, study PRJNA540505) | mine drainage metagenome | isolation source: sediment from site ElyBrook_90M | place: USA: Ely Copper Mine, Vershire, VT | collected 2017 | reverse complement strand
CAGAATGGCAGGCGTGATGCTTGGGCGTGGCGGACGCGATGAATCGGTCCCTACGTTCCTTTCAGGCATTTCGGGCAAAGCAACACACCCTCCACACCTCAGACCGATTGCTTCTATTTGAACTGTATTGACCCTTGTGGTTGCCCGTCCGTTCGCAAAACGTGTCGGATGACGTTTGACAGAACCGTAGGGACCGATTTATCGCGTCCGCCGCCTGTGTACTCACAATGCGCGTTTTCCTCTGGCACGGTACACGCAGAATGGCAGGCGTGATGCTTGGGCGTGGCGGACGCGATGAATCGGTCCCTACGTTCCTTTCAGGCATTTCGGGCAAAGCAACACACCCTCCACACCTCAGACCGATTGCTTCTATTTGAACTGTATTGACCCTTGTGGTTGCCCGTCCGTTCGCAAAACGTGTCGGATGACGTTTGACAGAACCGTAGGGACCGATTTATCGCGTCCGCCGCCTGTGTACTCACAATGCGCGTTTTCCTCTGGCACGGTACACGCAGAATGGCAGGCGTGATGCTTGGGCGTGGCGGACGCGATGAATCGGTCCCTACGTTCCTTTCAGGCATTTCGGGCATAACGATTATTTTTTCGCTACAGGCACAATCGCGGGCACGTTGGCGGCATGCACCTGCGCGCTAAACTCCTGCATATCGCTACTGAGGATTGCTTGCAGACGTTCCAGTTGCACGCCAATCCGCTGCGAGAGATCTGCAAAGAGCGCATAAGACTGGCGCGTGGGGGCAGCATCCGCGCTGGCAACCACGCCCACGAGAGCGGCGACCTTCGCATTCAGCTTGGCGGGATAGTTTAAGGTATCCTGGCGACTCTTGGCCTTGACCTGCACTAACTCTTCTTCGACTGCTGTTAGTTGCTCTTTCAAGCTTTGAGCGGAGTTTGCCAACGCCTCAAAATCTGCATTTCCCTTGATACGCTGCTCCCACTCCTCAACCTGCTGGCGCACGCTGCGTATCGTGTTGATCGCCTCGTTCGTTTCGGAGAGCTTATCACGGATTTGCAACAACAAGGTAGCCTGCGCTTGTAGATCGGCTTGTGTGGCTCCCGTGCGCGCGTCAGCCAAAATCTCAAAGGTCTCGCTGATCGCCTGCTCACCAAGCGTCAGGCACACCTGGTAAACACCAGGAGCAACCTGCGGACCAGCAAGAGCGGCCTCGTTACCGACATAGCCCTCGATGCGCGTGGCTTCAGGATAGCGCATATCCCAGATAAAACGATTGGTTCCTACTTCCGCGGGTACATGTGGCTCCTTGCGCTCACCTTCTTTTTTCTGGTCCTGTTGCTCAGTATCTTGCGTCTTGCTGCTGAATGACTTGATCTCATTGCCAGCAGCGTCGAGAAAGGTCAGCGTTATTGCGGCCTCTGGCTTCTGGGCCAGATAGTAGTAGACGACAACACCATCAGGCGGGTTTTCGCCCGCGTCGAGATAGCGATTCTCAAGTTCGCCATCCGCTCCCTCCACACGGCGAATCGAGATCATCGTCGCCCCCGTCATCTGGTAATAGTGACCCGCTTTCGTTGGGCGTGCAAAACCCCAGTTTGTTTTGAAACGTGTGGTCGGACGCGGCTTGAACAGATACGCCGCCTGCTCCTGTATAGATGCGCTGGCCTGACGCAGCGGCGTGATATCGTCCAAAATCCAGAAAGCACGCCCGTGCGTTGCCACAATCAGATCGCTGTCTTTAATCACCAGATCGTGAATTGGCACGACAGGCAGGTTCAGTTGCAAACTCTGCCAGGATGCGCCATTATTAAAAGAAACATAGATGCTCGTTTCGGTTCCGGCGTAGAGCAAGCCTCGCCGTTGCGGGTCCTCGCGAAGCACACGCGTGAAATCGTCATGGCGAATGCCGTTGGTGATTAACGTCCACGTCTGCCCGTAGTCATCTGTTCTGAACAGATAGGGCTGGAAATCATCGAGTTTGTAGCGCGTTGCCGCCACATACGCGGTCGCGGGATTGTGCGGCGATGGCTCGATAATGCTGATTAAGGCCCACTCTGGCAGGTCGGGCGGCGTGATATTTGTCCACGTCTGGCCAGCATCGCGTGAGATATGCACAAGGCCGTCATCGGAACCAGCCCAGAAGAGTCCCGCTTGAAGAGGCGATTCGGCGAAGGCAAAAATCGTGCAGTAGTATTCCGCGCCAGTGTTGTCTTTAGTCACTGGCCCGCCCGACGCCCCCTGTTTACCAATATCGTTGCGCGTCAGGTCGGGACTGATGATCTCCCAACTGTTGCCCTCGTCGGTTGAACGGAAGACGTGATTGCCCGTGATGTAGAGCGTATTGGGGTCATGCGGAGAGAGCAGGATTGGTGCAGTCCATTGAAAGCGGTATTTCTGATCTTTCGCGCCCCAGCCAGAGGCCAGTTCGGGCCAGACCGCAATGTTGCGCGCCTGATGACTGCGATAATCATAGCGTGTGATGTAGCCCTGATAGTTACCGGCATAGACGATATTGGAATTGTCAGGGCGCACAGCGATATAGCCGCTTTCGCCACCACCAATCTCGTAGCAATCCTCGTGCGTGATACCCGCCAGCGCGGAACGACTGGCAACGCAGATCGTTGTATTGTCCTGCTGCGCACCATAGACGCGATAGGGAACCTGATTATCGGTAGTGACATGGTAGAATTCAGCGGTCGGTTGATTGTAAATAGTTGTCCAACTTTCGCCGCCATTAAAGCTGACGCACGCCCCGCCGTCGTTGCCCTCGACCATGCGACGCGGGTTGCGCAGGTCAATCCACAAGTCGTGATTGTCGCCGTGTGGAATGCTGACCTCAAAGAAGGTTTTGCCGCCGTCAATCGACTTCCACGCCTGCACGTTCAGCACCCAGAGCGTCTCGGCATCCTGCGGGTCGGCATAAATATGGTGATAATACCATGCGCGCTGCCGTAGATTGCGCTCCTCACTCATACGCTGCCATGTCGCGCCGTAGTCATCAGAGCGGAAGACCGCGCCATCCTCGGCCTCCACGATCAGCCAGAGTCGTCCAGCCTGTGCTGGCGAAGCTACAACGCCAATCTTGCCAAGTAAGCCCTTTGGCAAGCCGGGATTGCGCGTGATCTCTGTCCAGGTTTCGCCGCCATCGCTTGATTTGAAAATGCCGCTATCTTCGCCACCACTCTCTAGCGTGTGAGGCAGACGACGCGCATCCCAAAAAGCCGCGTACATGATGCGCGGATTCTGCGGATCGAGCGCGAGGTCAATGGCTCCCGCCTTCTCAGAGCGATAGAGGACATGTTGCCAGGATGCACCGCCATCAAGGGAGCGATAGACGCCGCGCGCTGGGTTATTGCCGTGCGCATGGCCCAGAGCGGCAACATAGACGATATCGGGATTGTGGGGATGCACGCGCACTTTAGCGATATTGCGCGTCTCCGCCAACCCCAGGTGCATCCATGTGCGGCCTTTATCGGTCGATTTGTAGACGCCATCACCATGCGAGACATTACCGCGAATGGTGGACTCGCCCATGCCAACATAAATCACATTGGGGTCAGACTCAGCAACGGCAATTGCGCCAACGGAGGCACGTTTGAAATAGCCATCGGAGACATTTTCCCAGGTCATGCCGCCATCGTTCGTCTTCCAGACACCGCCGCCCGTTGAGCCAAAATAAAAGGTCTGCGCATCGACTGGATCACCAGCAACCGCAACGACGCGCCCGCCGCGATAGGGACCAATCAGACGCCATTTGAGGGAACGGAACAATGCAGCGGAGAGGGATATTGTCTCGCTTACAGTCAAGTCATGCACTAAAAAGGATTGCTCTGCCATGTGACACGCTTTCTAACCGAATACAGGTGAAATACAGGTTAAAAAAGGAGATACTCACTACACGCATGTGGCATGATACAAACAAGCATACGCGCAGTTGTCGAAATTATATCACAGGAGTGCGCCTTGATTACGGTCTGCACAGCACAAAGATAGTGGCAAATCGTGTCATATGCATGCTATGATGGAGAATATTTTCTAGCGTTGGCCTGTTTTGGCAGGCCAATATTTATTGATATTACGAGCATTGTAGGAGTAGACATCATGGTGGCACTTTCTCTGATGATCGAGGGACAAGACGGATTAACATGGGCGCGATGGCGGCGTCTCGTGGCTGAGGCCGAGGCATTGGGTTTCGCCGGCCTGTTCCGCTCGGACCACTTTACGAATATGGGCGCCCCTGATAAGGACTCACTAGAGATGATCGTCTCCCTCTCTTATCTGGCAGATCATACACAACACATCCATTTTGGGCCGCTGGTCGCACCGCTCTCGTTTCGCCATCCCGCCCTACTAGCACGCCAAGCCGCCGCCCTGGATGATCTGAGCAGCGGGCGCATGATCCTCGGCCTGGGCAGCGGTTGGCAGGAACGCGAACACACGCATTTCGGCTTTGACCTGGGCGATACCACGACACGCATGGGTCGCCTGGAAGAAGGCCTGGAAGTCATCACCCGTCTGTTGCGCAGCGATGAACCAGTCACCTATGAAGGGCGTTTCTTTCAATTGCGTGAGGCCATTCTTTTGCCGCGTCCACAGCGTCCCGGTGGGCCACGCATCCTGATCGGCGGCAACGGCATGAAACGCACGTTACCCCTTGCTGCTCGTTATGCCGCTATCTGGAACGGCGTCTATCTGTCGCCTGCCGCGTTTCAAGAGCGTTCACTGGCCCTTGACACCCTGCTAGTGGCGGCTGGTCGGCAACCCAAAGAGGTACAGAGAACGCTCATGCTCACGCTGATTTTCGGACGTGACATGGCAGAAGTTGAGCAGCAGCTCGCATGGCGGCATACACGCCCTGAGTTTACGGGCAAGTCGCTGGAAGAGGTGTGTAGCATACTGAGCCAGAAGGGGCAGGCATTGGTCGGTACAGCGGATATGATTGTGGAACAGATACAGACCTATATACAGGCAGGCGTTGAAGAGTTTATGCTGCAATGGTTTGCAATGGATGACATCAAAAGTATCCACGCCTTCGCCAGCAGCGTCTTTCCACGCATTGCACAGTAAACGGCACACTTGAAAGGAAAAAGAGATGGACTTCGGATTACATGACAAAGTCGCCATTGTTTTAGCTGCAAGCAAGGGGCTGGGACGTGCCAGTGCCGAGGCTTTAGCAGCAGAGGGGGTACGCGTCGTCATAGGGGCACGCAACCAGACGGCATTAGAAGAAGTGGCACAAGAGATCGAACGCACACACGGCAGCGCGGTCTTGGCCGTGCCAACCGATGTCACCAAAGCGACAGACCTGGAAACGATCATGCAAGCTGCCCTACAGACGTTTGGGCATGTTGATATTCTAGTCAATAACGCGGGTGGCCCACCATCCGGCACATTCGAGCAATTCGACGACACCCACTGGCAGGCTGCGTTTGAATTGAACTTACTCAGCACAGTGCGCATGATCCGTCTTGTCTTACCTGCTATGCGTGCGCGTGGCAGTGGGCGTATCATCAATATTGTCAGCACATCTGTCAAACAACCTATTGATAACCTACTCCTCTCCAACTCCATTCGCCCGGGCGTGATTGGTCTGGCAAAAACACTCTCAACGCAACTGGCTCCCTACAATATTACCGTCAACAATGTTTGCCCCGGTCGCATCTTGACCGACCGCATCCGCCAGCTTGCGCGCCTCGACGAACAGCTACAACACGGAGGCAACGCCGAGGCTATTCTCAAAGAGATGGCACGTGACATTCCCATGCAACGGCTTGGCAAACCAGAAGAATTAGGCGCACTCGTCGCTTTTCTGGCTTCACAGCAAGCAGCATACATTACAGGCGCAACAATTCAAGTTGACGGGGGCGTCACCCGTTCTCTGTTATAAATCGGGCTAGCAGGTTGAGGTTTCTGTTTGTGTAACGTATGATAGAGAATTGATTGACAAAAGCAGGCATCACGCGATGCCTGTATACTAAAAGGCTCTTCTTACCCGTTTAATGTCTATTGATGTGCCATAATACAGTTGTTGAAGTTTTGTAAAATTGCAGGCCTGGAGCATAACGGATGAACAGTAAGATAACCTATCACCAGCAGGTTAGCTACTGCGGAAAGCCTCGCTGTCGCAAGTGTCGTGAGGGAACCGGACACGGGCCATACTGGTATTCTTACCAGACCGTCAAGGGCAAAACGATACGCACCTACATCGGCAAGCAACTTCCACCGGATGCCCTCGCTGCTATCGAAGGCGTGCAGGAGGCCACAGTCCTGGCACGCCAGCACGAGCCAACTGTGCTTCGTATCTACACATTTGGACAGTTTCGGCTGGAACGACACGAAGGCATGGAATGGCAAACCGTAACCGACGCAGCCTGGCAACACCAGCGCGCACGTTCTATCCTCTGTTGTCTGGTCAGCAATCCAACACACAAGCTGGCACGCGAACAGGTGATGGACCTGCTCTGGCCCGAATTAGAACTTGAAGTTGCTGCCAGTCGGCTCGACCGCGCCGTCCATAGTCTTCGCCATGTCTTCGAGCCAACACGTGAGCGCCTTGCCTCCTCGCCCCTACTGTTGACCGAACGCGAGTCGCTGGTCCTAGCCGAACAGAACCTCATCTGGATCGATTGCGACGTTTTTGAACACCTGCTCTCTCAAGCCCACGCCAGTAATGATCCCGGTCAGATCGAAAAGTTGCTCGATGAGGCTGTTACGCTTTATGGCGGTGAGTTCTTGCCCGAAGAACGTGCCATGGAAATGACCCTAATGCGCCGTGACGCTCTCCGCCGCAGTTGGATTGGCGCGCTACTCGAGCTGGCTGACCTGCGCATCGCCCGCGATGCTCTAGCAGGCGCACTCGATCTGCTTGATCGTCTGCTCGCAACTGACCCCGCCAATGAGGCCGCCGTGCAACGCATGATGAGCCTGCTCGCACAAATGGGACGGCGAGGCGAAGCGATGCGCATCTATAAACGGCTTGCCGGCGTCTTGCAGCAGGAATACCATGTCGCTCCGCTTCCAGAAACACGCGCGATCTACGAAGCCATCCGCCAGGGCAGTGACAAACTGAGCGGCACACATAAGATACACTTTACTAGCACGGACCGTTTGCGAGGCCAAGAGGCGAGCGCACAACGTCCCCCACTCAGCAGTGATAATCCAATCATTCAGATTGGGCGCAGTCACCAGAGCCAGTTAGTAGGCCGTGAACACGAATTGGCGGTGCTACAAAGCCTTGTCTCTACGACCGAACATGCCGCAAAGTTCCGTTTGCCCGGACAACGCCGCGCAACCCTTTTACCACTTGATACGCAACGCCGCCCACAGTCCATGCTTCTGATGGGTGAGGTGGGCATTGGCAAGACACGCCTCGCCGAAGAGATCGGGCGCGATGTCAGGAGACATGGATGGGCCGTCGCGTGGAGTCGCGTCTACACCCAGGAAAGCAATATCCCCTATCGCCTCTGGACAGAAGTCTTGCGCAAGGCCATGAGTCAAGGCACCTGGTCGCGCCAGGAGATCAGCAAGCGGCCTTTGGTCTATCAACCCCTCTGCGTCTTATTGCCAGAACTACAAGACCTGATGCCACAAGTCGCCTTCTCTACACCACTCCCGCCGGAGCAAGAGCAATTGCGCCTCTGGGAGGCAGCACGCGAACTGCTTGTCACGATTAGCGGAGGCACGCCGCTGCTAATCGTGTTGGACGACCTACAATGGTCCGATGGTAGCAGTTGCGAACTGCTGGCCTATCTGGCTCGACGCATTCATGCGCATCCAATTGTGATCATTGGCACGTGCCGCGAAAATGAACTCGCTCCCAATCATCCTCTACGACCCTTGCTGACCGATCTGCAACGCGAACATGCCATCGAGACACTCGCCCTGGAACCGCTGAGCGATGAGCAGATTGCCACGCTCGTCTCGCAATTGCTCACCGATATCGTCGCCACCACCACCATCTCTCTCGAAGCAATCATTCAGCATATCAAGGTACGCGCTGCTGGCAACCCTTTCTTCGCTGAAGAGCTGGCGCGTGTTTCACCTGTCGTACAGAATGGGGGCGCACTTCCGCTTGCATCTGCGCAAGATAGCATCGGCGTGCCACACCCGCTGATTACCGCATTGCCCGATACGATCAACGCCGTCCTAGAATTGCGTCTAGGCCGCTTGAGTACCGCCTGCCAGCGTCTCCTCGGCAAAGCTGCTGTCCTCAACGGCCCCTTCGAGTTTCCCGTGATCTACGAGATGGACGCCAATACAGCCGGTAGCAGCGAAGATACTGTGCTGGACTTACTCGAAGAGGCCTTGAAATCGGGCATGATTACAGAAGAAGGCACAGGCACACTGGTCACCTATCAGTTTTGGCATCCACTCCTGATGAACCATCTCTATGAGCAGCTCTCCGCAGCCCGCCGTGCCAGCCTGCACCGCCGCGCAGCCGATATTCTGCGTCGCGTTTACCAGCAGCATGAGGAAGAGGGTGCTGCGACCATTGTCTACCACCTCCTGCGCGGTGGCGCGCCTGCACCAACCATCGCCCACTATGCCGAACTAGCGGCCAAACGCGCCTATAGTCTCTCGGTCTATCCTGATGCCGAATACTACTATCGGCTGACTCTCGAACATCTGACACCCAACGAGAGTGAACGCCCACATCGCTCCTACCTGTTGGAGTGCCTGGGCGAATGTATCAGTGTGCAAGGCAAATACGAGGCTGGACGTAGCTACTACGAGCAAGCCCTTGAACTGCGCAAACGTCACTATGCGCGTCAGGCCCCACCCAATGCACGCCAGGAGGCCCTACTTCAGGCCATGCTACTCTGTGAAATCGGGCAAACCTGGTACGACATGGGAGACAATGCCCAGGCCCGCAGCTATATCGAGCGTGGCGAACAGGTCTTGCGAGCCGCCGCTATCGCGGATGGGGCGGTGTGGGGTCGCCTGCACTTCCTGCGTAGCTATACGCACTGGCGCGAGGGAGCCTATGAGGAGGCACGCCACCTCGCTCTGGAGGCACTGGACCTCTTCCAGCACGCCGTTGAGGAACGCGTGCCGGGCCAGGACGAACTCCACCGCATCCGACGTACCATCGCCGGTGACCCCGTAGATATTGGGCGTACCTACGTTCTGTTGGGAAATACCGCAAATAGTATGGGACAAAGCACAACCGCATTAGAATATATGAATATATCGTTAACTTTATACGAACAAAACGAACGTTTACGGGAAATTGCTATCGTTTGCTGTGATTTAGGAGATACCTATCTCAGAAAAACAAACTATTCAGAGGCACAATCCATGTTACGCCGCTCTTTCAGCCTTGCAGAGCGAATAGGAGAACTTCCTTTAGTATCATTTGCTATAGGCAATTTAGGAATATCTGATATACGCTTGGGCAATTTGTTCCAGGCAGAGCAAGAACTTAAAGAAGCCATAGCTCTAGCGAAAAAAACTAACGACAATATCTCTGTAAGTCTATGGGGTATTTTTCTCGCTACCGCATTGCAGGAACTTGGGAATGTTATAACGGCACATAATTTGCTACTTCAGGTTTTAATAAACCTGCGCTCACGACATGTTGCTTCCTATACGGGTTTTGCACTTGCTGCACTTGGGAATTTACGCATCTCTCAAGCCCTCTTATCAAGTTTAGACGAACCCAATAAGCAACCGCGCCAAATACGCCTGCACCAGCAAGCAATTAGAGCCTTATTACGCTTAGTTCGCCTGGATGGCATTGAAGCAGAAACCAGAACGGAGGGGCGTTTAAGCCTGGCCCAGGCCGAATTTATGGCAGGATATGCAGAGAATGCCCAGCAACTGGCCGAACAGGCTCTCGCGGAAGCCCAGCAGTATGAACTGCTCTGGCTGAGTGCGCGTGCCCAGCGCGTACTCGGTTCGATCCAGGCAGCACAGGGCAACATCGAGGCGGCCCACGCGCTCTTTCAAGAGGCGCGTAGCACCTTTCGGGCGCGTGGCATGTTGTTGGAATATGCGCGCACCATCCATCACTACGGGCTGGCTCTGCTCCAAAACCAGCCCACAGAAACGGCGCAAGCATTCAATTATCTGCACGAGGCCCAGGATATTTTCGCGGAGTGCCGGGCGCAACTGGACGAACGCCTCGTCAAATATGATCTGGCACGCTTTCAAAAAAGCAGCCAGTGATGCATAGTGCAGCACGTCCATGGGTGAGCCTCATGTTACACAGAGTGCTTTGTCAAACGGGACTGCACAACATCGTCAGCAACCTGGGCACTGGACACTTGCACTCTGTCTTTTCTTAGGCATGTATAAGAACATCTCAAAATTCGTGGATGTCCGCCTCAATTTGAGACGCCAGCCTCATTATGCGATCATTGCGGAGTCACGCTATTAGCACCGCCCTTTAGCATCATACCTTCACACAACGATTGCCACAAGCATTCGCTCCGATATACAGCAGAAGAACACTGTTTTTACCCCCCTCCTCAGGTATATTTTAGACAAGCCAAGCGTACTGAAAACGTTCGATACGCACAGGCATAGAAAATAAGCAAAACATCTGAAACATGCACAAAGGTCAATGACCTTCATTGGCGACCTGCCAGTCAGAAAGGAAGTGCCATCCATGCTCTCCCTCTATCGCAAACAGCAACTCGCAATCCTGTTCGTTCTACTCGCCCTGACCGCACTTATCGTTGTCTCGCTCATCATCTCAACCACCATGCATTTCAATATCTTGCACTTCCTGCTCTCCTGGGGTCCAAACGTTGCATATCCACACCCATAGCAAAGTTGGGGCAAGGTCGCCACGCGAGCGACACTTGCGCTCATACACAGATAGGATTGTGCGTGCTGAAAGGATGACAACTATGTCACATTACGACTAGGGCCTGCAAATACGCACCTGGGGTAACGTATCTCCCCAGGTGCTTCTCTTTGTCTACTTGGATAGAACAGGAAATCGCTATAGCTAAACTCATCAATATATGGAAAATATACGTGGGAGAGCAAAAGTTGAAGAAATGCCAAATATGATGTAGTATCTTAAGTATCACTGCTGGGAAGCGGCCAACCATTGGGAGAGCGGAACCTACCCACGTGATACCAACATACCTGCTGTATGCAAGGAGAGAGAGCGTATGCAGGGCAAGATTACCTATCATCAACAGGTGAGTTACTGTGGAAAAGCACGATGTAACAAATGCCGTGCTGGCATTGGGCATGGTCCCTACTGGTATGCCTATCAGACACGCGATGGGCGGACCGTGCGCACATATATTGGGAAAAAGTTACCGCCAGAGGTTGCAGCCGTGCGTGAGGAGTTTGCCAGCTATAGCAGCAAAAAATCTCCGCGCCACGCGGGCGATACGTCTGCTTCGCCTGTCTTGGGTAGCGTCGATGAATACATTGCACGGGGCGAATTTATCAATGCCATCCCTTTATTGGATAAAATGCTTGCTGCAGACCCCGTGAACGAGGCCGCAGTCCAGCGTTTGATGAGCATTTTGGCACGTTTGAAGCGACGCGGCGAGGCATTGCGCGCGTATCAGCGTTTTATTGATGTTTTGCAACGTGCCACCGGCAACGCGCCAACACCAGAGAGCCAGATATTGTACGAAACGATTCGCCAGGGCAAAGAAGTCACGTTCCCGCCCTATAACGCTGCCACACACGCGATGCCACCCATACAGATACCAACAAACGACGAGAGTACGCAAGGCGAAATAGCAACCTTGCCGATTGGGCGTGCGCGCCAGAGTCCGCTCATTGGACGCGAACAGGAGCTGCTGCGTGTGCGCGCCATGTTGCAACGGGTGAGCAGCTACATACCTGAACCAGAAACGAAAAATAGTACGCGCCCTGGCAAGAAACGTGTCACACCACAAACAATCATTCCACCAACCATCATGCCGCTCGACACGCAACGCCATCCCCAATGTGCTATGCTGATGGGTGAGGCGGGCATTGGCAAAACGCGCCTTGCCGAAGAGGTGAGCCGCGAAGCCCAACGCAACGGCTGGAGCGTACTCTGGAGTCGCATCTATTCTCAAGAGAGCAACATCCCCTATCGTCTGTGGAACGATATTCTGCACAACGCCTTGAGCATGGAAGGGTGGGAAGATCGTGCATTCGCCCTTCAGCCACTCGCGCCGCTTTTACCCGAACTTTACAAATTGAAAACAACATCAACGCCGCTCGAACCCATTATTGAGCAGGAACAACTGCGTCTCTGGGATGCTGCCCGCGAATTGCTCACCGCCGTCAGCGAGCGCACACCACTGGTGATCGTGCTGGATGATATTCAATGGGCCGACGCCAGTAGCACCCAACTCCTCGGCTATCTGGCACGTCATATTTATCGTTATCCAATCTTTATCATCGCCACCTGTCGCGAGAACGAGATTGGCGAACGCCCACTACGCCCACTGATCTCGCATATGCAGCGCGAACATGCCATCGCTACCATCTCCCTGGAGCCATTAAGCAGCGAGCAGATTGGCATGCTCGTCACACACATCCCCAATATGCCAGACCTCACGGAACCATTGCTACAGTACATCCAGACACAGGCAGCCGGTAATCCCTTTTTTGCCGAGGAACTGGCACGCATGATGCCTTCCTCGACGCTGCCAGTCCTGCCCAAGACAGTTGCCGCTGCCCTGGACCATCGCGTAGGCAAGCTCAGCAATGATTGTCAGCATCTCCTCAGCACCGCAGCCGTGCTGGGTGGCTCTTTTGAACTGCCACTGATCTGTGCGATGGAGAGTGAGAATAACCAACTCGACGAGGATAGCGTGCTTGACCTGCTCGACGAGGCCATACGGGCAGGCGTCCTGACAGAAGAAGGACTTGGCACACGCATCTCTTATCATTTCTGGCATCCACTGCTCACCACGCATCTCTATGAACGCATCTCAGCAGTACGACGCACACGCCTGCACCGACGCGCCGCTGACCTGTTACGACGTATCTACATCACACACGAAGAAGGGGCAGCCGCGATGATTGTGCATCATCTCGTCAAAGCAGGGGCCCCCGCGCTACAGATCGCTCACTATGCCGAAATGGCAGGCAACAAAGCCTACACGCTCTCAGCTTATAAGGAAGCAGCCGAACACTATCGACTTGCCCTACAATCACTTGGCGTGCTTAGCACTGAAAACGGCCAGAAAGAGTTCGTTTTCGAGACCTATGACGCCCACTATATCGTCTTCTTGCTCGAACGGCTCGCCGAATGCGCGAATATTCTCGGCAACTTTGATGAAGCGCGCCAACTCTATCTGCGCATCCTCGATATGCGTCGCCGTTTTGCTCCGCAGCCAGAGCAAGCAATCCATGGACAAGAGACACAGATACGGGCAATTCTCTGGGGCGAGATCGGGCGCGTCTGGCGTTATCTAGGCAATACTACATTAGCGCATGGTTGCTGTGAGCGGGGCCAGAAGATTCTCAGTGAGGCCCATATCTTAAGTGGCCCCGCCTGGGCACGCTTGCTCTATCAACAAAGTGGCATTTACCAACACGAAGGACGTTATAGCGAGGCATGGGAGACAGCAGAAAAAGCTCTCGCGCTCTTTTTGGCCTTCGCTCAGCAGCATGAGCAAGGTATTGATCGTGATCCCAAGCTCACAGCAACCCAACCAGACACCATGGATATGCTCGACCTAGCACCCCAAAACACACGCACGATGCTCACCCTGCAAGGCGACCCCATTGATCTGGGTCGCACCTACTCACTGCTTGGCACGCTGACCAGCAATATGGGCCAGTATACAAAGGCGTTAGAATACTGCAATACGGCCTTAGCTATTTTTGAGCAACATGACAGAAAACGCGAGATCGCACATGTCACATGCAATATTGGCTACATCCATCTCAAAAAAGGCAACCGTATCCAGGCTCAGTCTGCCTTGCGCCGCTCACTTAATCTGGCGGAACAGATTGATGATGGTCCATTGACCTCGGTGGTCTATAGCGATATGGCCCAACTTGCCCTGACCAACAATGAACTGCAAGAAGCTGAAGAACTCTATAGAGGTGCGCTTGTCCTGGCGGAACGCTTCGAGGACCGCACCTATATAAGCCGTTGGAATGTTGAACTGGCCGCTGTTTTTCTCGCGCAGCAACGTTTTGAAGACGCAATGACACGCATTCTACGTGGGCTACGCATCGGACGCGGCATGCAAAATCACCCTTGCATCTGTGCAGCCCTCATCGCCCTCGGCAATACCCGCATTGAGCAAGTCAGCACAACACCAGAGGAAGAGCTACCTGCGCGGACACGCTACTTACAACAGGCCAGACGCCTGCTTGAACGCGCCCTCGCCCTGAGCAATATTGAGGCAGAACAGCGCGTTGCCAGCCATTACGCTCTGGCCCGCATCACCTTGCTGCTCGGTGCTCTCAAAACAGCCAGCGAAGAGCTTCAGCACGTCATCGACGAGGCTCAGCAGTTTGAGCTGGCCTATCTTAAGGCACAAGCCCGCACTCTGCTAGAGAGCATTAAGGCATAATACAGGCAACATAGAGCAGAGTAACCACAAACATCCATAGAATTTGCGATGTCCTGCTTCTCTTACCATCTCATAAGCTCTCCCCTTTATGAGACAGCTTCAAGCAATCTACCATGCCGTCCATAGGTAAAAAGCAGCTTACCTACCCGCCTAGTTTTGCGAAGAACACCATCATTTTTTGCCTCCAAATTCTTTATACTGTAGACAACAGCTACAGATTACATACCTATAAGGGAAACAGACAAAAGTAATACTGTAAACAGCTGAAACGGGCAACACAGATGTTTGCGGTTTCGCAGCCAGGGCGTGAAAGAAGGAGGCATCGTATGCAACACATTATGCTTGACCTATACGGATGCAAGCCAGCATTACTATTGAACGAGGCATTTCTGCGACGCGTTCTGGACGAATATCCCGACCGCATCGGCATGGAGAAGGTAAGTCCGGTTTTTCTGCGCGACATCAAGACCAGTAATCCGTTAGATGATGGGTTTTCGGGCTTTGTGATTATCGCCACCAGCCATGTCAGCCTGCATGCCTGGCCCCCCTATGGCATGGTCAACCTGGACATTTTTTCGTGTGAACCGTTTGATGAACACGCGGTTATACACTATGCCAGCCTGATGTTCCAGACTCAGGATATTGAAGTTCATGCGGTCAAGCGCGCCTTGCGTTCGCCACGCCCATCAAATAGCGTTCAGCCCGATCAGCAACTAGAGGAATGCGTATGAAAGCTAGCGGTGGCATTAGTGGCCTGAGCATGAAGCTCCTTGCCTGCCTGGCCTTCCTACTGAACGCCATGCTCTTCGGAACCTACTACGCGGTTACGAAAGAAGCTATTGAGCGCATCGACCCCTTGATTTTTTCATATTTTGAGATGATGACGCTTGTGCCTGTCGCACTTGGCATTATCATCCTCAATTGGCACGCATTAAGCCGTGCTGTAATCAAACGTGGCATGCTCGTTGGAAGTGTGCTGTGTCTCGCACTTTTCACAATCTCAATTGCCCTCAAATATACGACAGCTACGGGCACGGCCTTCTTCCCGGCTCTCAATGGCTTGCTAGCCGCTGTGTTTGCATGGCTCTTCTTGCGCCACCCTATTGGCAAAGCGACCTGGTTGGCAGGTCTACTCTCGCTACTTGGCACGATCCTGCTGATTCTCAACTCACCAATGGGCGGCCCACGCGGCGCATTGATCGCTTTTCTGGGCGGACTTTTTTTTACGGGTTATGTCTTTCTTTCCGACCACGAACCACATGCCGATCTGCCACCCTGGCCACTCTTTGGCGTCGAACTGCTCACCATGGCTCTGTGGGCCAATCTGGTCGTCCTCCTCTTTGGCGATTGGCACATGGTCCATCCGCAACTACCCAAAGACCTGCTGATTATTATCTATGTCGCTGGAGCTTGCACCTTCCTGCCGACATTGTTAGCAACCCTGTTGCAGAAATATATCTCGCCCGTCACCGTCTCATTTATCTATATTCTGGAACCTGTGCTGGGAGCAATCTTCGCTTTCATCTATCTGCGCGAGACCATCCCATTCAACGGCTATATCGGAGGCAGTTTGATCGTCGTAGGAGCCTTAATCCAGACATGGAGCAGCATCAAACAGAGAGCAGTTGCAGCACACACAACCGCTACACCAGCGTTTCAATTGGCAAGCATAGCCTTCTCTGCCCTCCTGAGCGGCGTAGCAGCATGGCTCCTATGCGGTCTAGGAGGATTTCCGCCGCAATCATGGCGCATCTTATACACAGTTGGGCCATCGCTACTCGATACCATGCAGCACACACAAGAACAGACCAGCCAATTGCTCCGTATTGTGCCTGCGGGAGCGCATACATCACTACTCTGGCTGCTCATCCAGGCAGCATGTTGGCTTCTTGCCTGGATAGGCGTCTGTCTTCTAGGAGGGAAAACGCTCACACGCGGAATGCAGGCATTGCGCAGAGCAGAACAGAGCAAGGATACACGACAAAACAACGCAGAACAGGCCGCTACACAGCATGCGCCAAGATCGTCTGCACCACGTGTTGCAGCGGCCCGCCTCGCTATGGATACCCGTTCGCTGCGACAAATGGGCGTGACGCCACATGTCCTTGCGGGACGCGATAAATCGCTTCAGACAGCGCATAAGCGAAGCAGGCGCGATACGGTTCCTAGATCACCCACAGGGCCACTCCATCGCCAACGTCTGGTAAGCCTTGAGATCGAGAGCATTGAATATTTGGAAAGGGAGTATCGATGAAACGTAATGACACCGAAGATTTCTGCATCCTCTCTCTCGAACCAGCCGACGACAAAGCTGCCTTGATCCAGAACATGACAGGCCAGCACAAACCGGTGGTCATTCTATTGGCAGAACAGACCCGTCTGTTTCAACGCCCAGAAGACTTTGCCGATCTCAAGCATGTCAAACGTCAGTTAAACCTGTCGATTGTCTTTGTCATTCCTCAGAGCGAACGCTTGACACTGCTTGCGGGACGACATGGCTTTCCCGTCTACCTCTCGTTGGACGCGCTCGCCGATGCCCTCATGGTGGGACAACTGACCCGTCAACGTACATTAAATGCGGCCCTCGCACGCACAACAACACCACTCACACGTCTCTCTGGCCCATTACCAACAACGCCACGTCCCTATGAACTCGATCAGGCAACGGACGGATACGGTCAATCTCTACTGACAAAGCGCAATTTTGGCGCATCGCCGGCCGTCGCCACACACGTATCCGCAAAAAGAACAGTACCGCTCATGACTGAGAGACGAGTCAGTGGACGTTTATCCGCATCGCCAGTCAATGTTCAGACAGAAGAGGCAACTGCACCACTCTTTCAGCCATTCGCGCAAACACCGCTGCAAACAACGCCAGTCCCGCCAGCACCTCCAGCAGTCGTACACAGAACACAACATAGGCATCCTCTGACGATCTTGCTAGTCATCCTGCTGGTCATTGCACTGGGTGGGGCCGGCATCACCACCTTCATTACACTCTTTCACGGGCCAACAAGCACGGCCCTTGCCGTACCACCTATTGTAGGGCATGTCACTTTTTTGAGCAGTGAACAGGTCAACGAAAATACCGATCAGGGCATTGACGATCAGGTCTTGATTGATCTCCATACATTGCCTCATCCAGCCGCTCAGCAGAGCTACTATGCCTGGTTGCTAAGTGACCTCACACAAGGCGATAGCAGAACAGTATTGCTGGGGACATTGCCTGTGCTAGACGGCAATGCCCATCTGCTCTATGCAGGCGATCAGCAGCATACCAACCTGCTCGCCTTTGCCAGTCGCTTCCTGGTCACCGAAGAAGATGCCTCCGTTGCGCCAATCGCCCCCTCGCTGGACTATAGCACATGGCGTTATTATGCCGCATTTTCACAAACGCCATCGGCAAGCGTCAGTGCGATGGATGGCATGACACACTATAGTTTTCTCGATCATCTGCGCCACTTACTGGCCTCTGATCCAATGCTCAATCAACTGGAACTCCCTGGTGGCCTCAATACCTGGCTCACGCGCAACATCGCCAAAATCGTTGAGTGGACAAGCAGCATGCCTGATACCTGGCAAGAGAGCCGAGACATTGCTTTTATACGCCGTCAGACGGTGCGCGTTCTCACTTACCTGGATGGCATTTCGTTTGTGCAACAGGACATACCTGCCAACACGCCGCTTGGCCTGAACGAACGCCTCGCACGTGTCGGCCTATTGCCCATGCCAAACGCAGCGCAAGGCCCAATGTCTTATTTGGATAGCATCGTCTTCCACCTCAACGGCCTCATCCAAGATGCAAAAACATCTGCCAGCTTGCGTGCTAGCGCATCCACGCTTATCGCAGCTCTCAGCAATGTGCAAGCCTGGCTTACACAGGTTCGTCTAGACGCCCTTCAGTTGCTCAAGATGAGTGACCAACAACTCAATGAGCCTGCCACGCTGACACTCCTCAACAATCTGTTGAACAATGCGACCCATGCCTATACGGGAATGGTTGACCCGACAACAAGCCAAATGCGCAACGGTGTACTATGGATTCATCACCAGATGCAGATGCTCGCAACATTGGATGTGACAGCATATAGCACACATCATTCACCTATTCAACTGGTTTCACCACAACAACAGATGAATTCATAAGGCACGACCGGCCCTTTGGTCCTATAAAGCAAAGAATTAGCTCGTATTAACACTTTTATCAGGTATCTTATCCGCTATCAGCATGCCATCCCAGCTACCAATAGCAAGCAAATAGAGATCAAAACGTGAAACAACGTACCGCGGGAGGTGAACAATGAAATTGCGCACAGCTAGTATTCTAGTCATGGCTCTGATTATGACAATAGGCCTGGCCTCAGGCATCTTCGCACAAGCGATTCAGCATGCGCTTACACCCTTGCCTGCGCTCAAACACGGAGCTGTACAGCAAACAACAAGCATACACCCACAAACACTCACAACTCCCAAGGGGGGAAACGTGCCTGGCCAAACCTCCACAGCAGGGACAACAACAGCCATCATTCTAGCTCAAGACACCTTTCAGCGTACCGACCAACAACTCTGGGGGAATGCATCCGATGGGCGTACTTGGGAAAGCGACGCCAATAATCAGCATAATGCCAACATCTTCTCGATCATGCATGGCACAGGGATCATTATGAATGCACAAGGGACGCTCAACGCCATTCTTGGACCAGCCATCAGCAACATTGATGTAGTAGTAAGCGGCTCTACCAGTCAGTTTGGGCAACAGGTGAATTTTGGAGCAGTACTGCGCTGGACAGATGGCAACAATTGGTACAAAGCCTTTATAGATGGCAGCAACCTCGTCGTCCTCAAACGAGTCAAAGGGGTTACCACACAACTGGGAGTTATCCCTTTTAGCGCACAAGGCGGCGTGTCTTATACCCTGCGCTTCCGTGCGATTGGCGCAACCCTCTTCGCCAAAGTCTGGCCTACCAACACAGCGGAACCGACCGCCTGGATGCTTACCCTGACTGACACCACGCTTACCACAGGGCAAGCCGGAGTGCGTGTCTTACTGCAAAATACCGTTGTTGTACATGTCACCGCGCTCGTCGAAACAATGGCGAATCCGATGGGCTAAAAGCCATTGTATACGCCAGTGCAGAGACCAGGAAACAAAACCGACAGCCAGCAGACAGCCAGTTGTATAGCGTTTGATGCTCTTCTTATATAAAGGGAAAACATGATGGAAATTCTACAAGAAGCTTATCGTAACTCACTATGGGTAAGGCGTGGGGCGTGGGTTGCTCTAATGATTTGCGCCCTTGCGTTGCTGCTTTTTACTGGCGGTTTCCCTCCCTGGTCCTGGCGTCTCCTCTTCGCAGTCGTACCAACCCTGCCCATACTCCTTGCCACAAAAGGCCTTGGCGTACTTTTCCCATTTTTTGGCTTGCTCTCACTCTCACTCACGTTGTTGATTCTCTGGGTGAGCATCGTCACTGCAGCCCTCAAAATAGCGCAATCCTGGTGGCAAGAGCGACAAGAACGCACCTTGTTCGCGCAGGATATACAGGATGCCGAAGAACTCGCGGAACAGATGATCGAGCAAGAACAGCAGCAAACCCAAGCAATGGAACGGGTACAGGACCGTGCGGGCCTGTACAGCACGGGCACGGCTGGCCATGCCGCCTTTGCCACAGCAACGCCCACACGCTCTTTTTCAGCGGTGGCAACACCCGCACGCCCCCATCTGCAAGTTGTGCCACCGATGGTAGCACAGCGAGGTACACGCGCCAATACAGACAATGTAGATGAACAGATGACACAAGAAGATGGATTGAGCGAGGAGATAGCCATGCATGATACGATCCCAGTTCCATCGCAGGCCCAGCGACAGGCGACACGGCATCGTCCACTTCAGGAAAATACGGAGCCGGAGGTGTTTCGGCTAGTGGTGGGCGCAGGCTCCGATGCCGGTGTTGTACGCAGCGGCACACCCAACGAGGATAGCTTGCTGGCCCTTCAGGGCATGCATCTAACAAACCAGGGCTTATTGCCACTCGGCCTCTTCGTGGTTGCCGATGGCATGGGCGGCCATGCCAACGGACGAGAGGCCAGCCGTCTCGCCATACAGGCCATCAGTGATGTGGTTGCCCCCGTTTTGTTACGCCCCAATGCCGAAGCCGAACTTTGTGCAGAATTGCTCAAAGATGGGGCACAGCGCGCCAACCTCGCCGTCTATCAACGTAACCATCAGCAAGAGCATATGATGGGAACGACCCTCACCACCGCCCTTGTCTTTGGGACAAGCGCATATATTGCCAATGTTGGCGATAGCCGCACCTATCTCTACCGCCCCGGCAAAGGCCTGAAACAAATCTCTCGCGACCACTCGATTGTGGCGCGTCTGGTCGAACGCGGCATCATTACACCCGATGAGATCTACTCACACCCTAAACGCAACCAGATTTATCGCTGTCTAGGCGAGCATTCGATGGTAGAGCTAGATACCTTTCAGGTGACACTCCAGCCGGAGGATGTATTGGTACTCTGTTCAGATGGCTTGTGGGAGATGGTCCATGATAGCGTAATTGAGAAGATTATTCGCTCCTCCACGCCTCACGCCTCACAGATCAGTGCCATGCTCATTCAAGCCGCTTTGAACAATGGCGGAGCCGACAATGTCAGCGTAGTCGTGGTATGCGCAACAGGCGAATAAATATGTGCCAAAATCAAGGCATAGCCAACGTCATCGCACACTTGTTGCGATGACGTTGGCTAGAACCCTACGAGTGAGGCGCATCGGTTTGCTGATTGCCCAATAGGGCTGAACGGCGCAAACCAGGGAATTTAACATGTGTACCAGATGGCTGCTCTCTTGTTGGCGTATTCAAGCCACTCAACGAGCGTTGTGGCATCAGCGGTTGTGTCATTGGCAAGCGCGCCGCCTGTTCCTCCGCGCGTAAAGACGACGCTTGGCTTGGGGCAACTCCGGTTGGCGGCGGCGTCGGTGGTGCATGACGCGGCGTGCGCGCTACCGACGACAAGGCCTGATTGGCTGGATTCGACGGAGATGGCGCAATCACACGGATACGCAACGCGACCAGTAGCCGATGAATCTCTACAATATCACGACAGGATTCGGGCAAAAACAAAGGAGTATTCGCGATATGCCGCTCCACATTTGCACTCAGATCATCAAGTGCCTTTGCAATCCGTTGTCCTGAGAAATTGACCTGTTCCAGGCGCATTAAACGCTCTGCCATCAGGTTCAAGCTACCAGCCAATGGCAATAATGCACCGCGTGTCAAGTTAGCACGTGCGCGCAGATTGCCATTGGCCAGGCAGGCCTGCACATCCTTGAGATGGTCAATGCCACGCTCCAGCTCCATATTATACTCAGCAATTTGCCGAGATTGCGTCTCGATACGCTGGTTCGCAATCCCCAAGTCTTCAAGAGCCTCTGCCTGACGACGTGTCAAGCGCATATTATCAAGCATCGTTAAAACCTGACGCACAACGATCAGCCCGACAACACCCAGTGTGGCAAAAAGCAACACCGGACGAAGCGCGTTCTGCCCAGCATTGCGCGAAAGCGAATCGAGGGAAAGGGTCAGAAAGAGCAAAGCGACCAACGCATAAGGCACAAACTGCAATGGACTAAAGCCCGCCTGTTGCCAGCGGTTTGCCATACGCTCCTCGATAATTTCTTCCGATGTGGCGGGCAAAAAGCGACGCAGGAAAGCGGCGATGCCGATAGTCATCATACCCAAAGGCCAACCCAGATCAATCCAGGTTGCTTCCACATAGGTTCCTGCGTTATTCTGCACGTTAAAGATAAAGTCGGATGCGATAAAGAAGCAGAGGCCCAGTCCCATGATGAGCATGCCTGTGCGCCGAGCCGTCGATTGATAGACGCGCCCCTGACCACGCAACAGCAGAAAGACAATACAACTGAGCAGTGCCGTATCGCCCGCAGGATAGTAAAGGCCGAGAAATTTTGCAAGATTCGCCTCACCCGGAGCCTGTGCCAACTGCCCAAGCAAGAGATACCAGGCGATGGCGAGAATAGAACCCATAGAGATCAGGCTATCCATCACCAACACCAAACGTTTGCTCCCATTGGCGGGACGTGGCTGTAATAAGAGACCGGTGAAGACAAGCAGTGGAAATGCAGAATACCCAATATCCGCGAATGACGGAAAAGGAGCTTGCCCTATAGAAACATAGTAACGCCAAAAACTCTCACCCATCCCCCACAAGAGAATCCCACAGCCAATCAAGAGCCAGGAGATTTGCTCATACCCAAGCCACGGGTCCGACTGCTCTTTGCGTCCTCGTGGCCAAAGAGCGCAAAATATCGTAATACTACCACCGATAATCGCTCCCGTGAGCGGTGAAAATTTACCAACACGCAGTGCCAGCGTTCCCCCCAAATGGAACACCACAATACCAACCATGGCGGCTGCCACCCATGCCAGCGTTCTAATGAGCGTGCGTGATGATTCTTGCATCGATACCTCCTGCAATAACACTCATTGATGGTTTTTTGTACATACATAACACGTGGTTCTCGATAAAACCCATCTTTAGCCCACATGCAGTTTCTCCGCATGCTAGCAGTGAACTGTTTCCTGCTCCCAGTATACGTAGAGCTACTCAGTACAATCTCCTACAAAGCTTCTTTAGCTTTCATCCTGACAATCTCATGCCTGTTGGCAAGGATTGCAAAAGGCAAAGGGCTTCTCTACATAAGAAACAGTTGCGTCTGTCTTATACGAGTCTTCTCTATGACTTAAAGATTTTGTACGTTTCGTCTATTTTTATGCACATACATCTATTGCACTGGCTGGAAAATGAAGAGGAAAATGAAGAGGAACGCCCTGAAGCCCGCTACTATAGGCAAAAAATAGCCATGCATGTGCTTCCACTCGATCTGGTTGGCTATGCAGCCTTTGTGCGCTGACGAGTGAGACAACGCAGGAGCAGGTGATCAGTTCGCTGGATCAAGTGGCACAGCAGATAGAAGCTGAAGCGTAAAAAGATCAACCTCTCGGAAATCCTGAGCGTCTAGCGCGAATGCGGAACCAATACCACCCTGACTACCTCAGCTCGGCATACATCACAATACACTACTACAACGCTTGCAAGTGATTACAATCGCTCTGCATGCTTGTCTTGGAACACAGCCCTCATCAGCTCACCCGCTTCATCGCGCTCAAGCTACATCACATACGTGAACTGCGTATGCTATGATTTCGTGCTATTGGTCTGACTGCTGCGCGTCAATACACTAGAAATATCCATCTCTTTGTGATCGACCATGTACATCAAGATGTAGCCTGTTTCAAAGATAGAAGCGATTTCGATGCGAAAAGCCCGCAATTTGAGGCGTGTGCGCGAGAGAATATTGCGCACTGGCTTCATCTCCTGATCCCAGATGCCCTCACTCTGGGCCTCTTGCAAACGCTGTCGGCAACGTTCCACGTTCGTCTCAGTGATGTGCCCATGATTAAAACTGGCAAGCAGCACTTCATAAGGGCAATAATATGGGTAAGACTCTAGTAAGGGAAGAAGAATGCTTGTCTCACTACCTGTAAATTGCTGCTCCATCATCATATGAGGAATATTCTGCTCACAGACAAGATACGATAAAGTGCCGAGCGTGGTATTTAGAACTAACACATGCCCGGCAGGCAGCAAGCCCTGGAGAGTAAAGTGCAGAATTTCTTCGTCATTCTGCGGCATATGACTAACCGTGCTTTTGTGCTTCTTTAGTGGGACTTTCTGCATTCTGTACACCTTTCTTTGCGATGTTTTCCCCAATATGCGATGTTTACATAAGCCACTTTGTTTTCTTCCTCGGTAAACATGCTTTGGGTCTAAACTGGCTGCTCTACCTGTTATCAAACTGCTACAGTGACAACATGGAACTATCCAGAACAGTCAGAACGCTACCTGATAGTAGTCATCAGGCACGCATGGAGCATACTTCCCTACAACAATTCCGCCCATATCTTTATCAAAAATGCGTCTCAAGAATGTGTACTCTTTACACATTACACAATATACAAGCAAAAAGCAAGTAGGCACGAGAAAAACGAAAAAATTTGCCTCGCCTTTTAAAAAAACGAAAAAAATTTGCACAATTGGGCCTTTTCTCGTACTTTTTACTCTATGCTACTACGAATATGCCACGCGCCTTATTGCTGACTTGTAAGTATTATAAGACATCCAGTATAAGAAAAGCTACAATTTCTTGCATCTTCTTTTATCATCCCCCGAAAATTGCTCACCAAGCTCCACGGAAGATTGTTGGGAGATAGCATACATCCCTCTACCGTATACTCACTCTCACGCACGGATACAAGGTCAAAGGTGATCGAGACATGCTTTGAAAGCCATCAACAGTAGAGATCATTGTGAGAAAGAGACGCATACACCTATCTGAAAGGGGGACACGCCCATGAACACGGTACAACAGATGCAGCATCCAGGTTTGTTAAGCAAGACAGGTAGCGAGGAACTGCGCATTCAGGCAGACCCCGAAACGCTGTCGCTCAGTGATACGACACGTTTTTATCGATACGAAATCGGACAGGTCGAGATGCTTTCAAGCGAAGAGATTACCCGCCTGGCACAATGTATTGAACGTGGGAAACAAGTCAAAGGACGCAAGCAGCGCGGGCAGCGCGTCCTACAAGGGCTACACGGGCAACGGAGTAGTAGTATAGGTAGCGACTATGGACGGCTATTAGAAGAAAATAGAGCGCTACAAGCAGCCAATGATGCCCGCCAACAGATGATCGAAGCGAATCTACGCCTGGTCCTGCACATCGCCCGCAAGTATCGTGGGTTTGGCGTTGACCTGATGGACCTGGTGCAGGAAGGCAACATGGGCCTGATGCACGCTGTAGAAAAATTTGACTATCGCAAAGGGTACAAATTCAGCACATATGCCACCTGGTGGATCCGCCAATACATCACACGCGCGCTGGCGGAGCAAGCTCATACTATTCGGGTACCACTCTATAAAGTCGAAGAGATCAAACGGCTCGGACGCATCAAGCGGCGTTTGCAGAACAGTGATGAACATGAGCCAACCCTCGAACGCCTGGCGGAACAAATGGAAGTTAGCGTACAACAAGTGATCGAACTGCTCTCCACACATCAGGAAACCATTAGCCTGGATATGCCACGTAAAGGGGGTGATGATGAGACCTCGTTGAGCGAGATATTAGAAGATGATCCACAGTATTCGCCCGAACGAGTCGTGATTACGGAGACCTTGAAAGCGCAGGTCCAAGAATTGCTCTGCTATCTCACTCCACGCGAAAGGATGGTGCTACAACTCCGTTACGGACTGGACGGAGGACACGAACATAGTTTGACGGAGGCTGGTCGTAAGTTAGGCCTGAGCCACGAGGCTGTACGCCAGGTGGAGTTCAGAGCATTGCGCAAACTCGACCATCCAAGCCGTAGCCGCATGCTACAAGATTTTCTGGGGTGAAGCCCCCCGTGAAATAACAGGAGACAGGTGTGAGTCACTACGATGATGGGGAACAAGAGACCTCGTAAGGGGCCTTTTTGTCGCATTGCGCCCACAATGCAATACACAGCATAAGGCATAGCCCAATAATTACCTGGTCATTGTTGGGTTCATGCCTTATGCTGTTTCGTATCTGCCAGCAGAAGCTCTGCTCTTTGCGACAACTAGGCAGACATGGTACGATGAAGGTGGCAATCATGAACCACAGCAGGAGCAGAAAGAACAATGGATTTGACCTTTTTACGAGCTTACCCACCGACTCAAGCAGCACTCGGCCCGGCTTACTGGCTACCATTCCACCATGACGAGGTCATTGTGCAGATACAAGAACAGGGCACAACGCTTATTCGCGCCGACGAAACGCTACACACACGGCTGGGAGCATCCATAGGTTACTATCTAGGCACGCTAGATGGCATTCCGTGTATGGCTTGTGAGCTAGACACTGTACATGCACTGCAACCCACATGGCGCGCATTCCCATTGCGTGGACTTTTCAACCAGATCGAAAACAGTGCTTACGAGGTTGCCACTTATGCGGCACAAATCCTCCACTGGCAACGCACAAATCGCTATTGCCCTGTCTGTAGACATGCAGTCGAGGCGGCACACGGCACATGGGGCCATCACTGTCCCCACTGTGGACATACGAGTTATCCACCTGTCTCACCTGCTATACTCGTGCTGATTCATGATGGTGGCGAGCGCGTGCTGCTGGCCCACAAGCCCGGTTGGGCGAAACGGTACAGTTGCATCGCGGGTTTTGTTGAACCCGGTGAATCGTTAGAAGAGTGCGTGCAGCGCGAAATATATGAAGAAGTTGGTGTCGAGGTCACCGATATTACGTATGTGGGAAGTCAACCCTGGCCCTTTCCACACCAATTGATGGTTGGCTACACGGCACGCTATGCAGGCGGGACAGTGCGAATCGATGAGCAAGAACTGGACGACGCAGCCTGGTTTCAGATCAACAACCTGCCAGACCTTCCACCCAAACAAAGCCTCGCGCACTTCATTATCACCAACTGGATAGCCACACGGTAGCCATCAGACAATGGCTGAGATCGTACAGTTCACAATCACAAGGAAGAGGATTGTCTTATGCCAATACAAATTACTAAGAAAATACGCTCGTTGGGTGTTCTCACGGGCGGAGGCGACGTACCTGGATTGAACGCTGCTATTAAAGCTCTCGTCTATCGAGCAGAACCGATGGGCATCAGCATCACGGGTCTGCGCTCCGGCTGGGAAGGCATCACCTATCTTGACAGGGCACGTCCACACGATCAACTCATTTTCCGCGAGGATGACTCCACCTCCTGGCGTAGTAACTATCTTATGCCACTGACACGCCTGAACACACGTGCTATCGACCGCCAGGGCGGCACGATTCTGCAATCCACGCGCACCAATCCCGCCCGTGTGCGTGTGCGCGACCTACCGCCCCATCTCACCGCACGCGGCGAGGGTCATAGCCCCGATGAGCGCATCGACCTGACCGACGAGGTCATTGCCAACCTCAATCACCTTGAACTAGATGGCTTGGTCGCAATTGGCGGCGACGACACCTTAAGCTATGGCGCAGTTTTGGCCTCAAAAGGCATTCCCGTCTGGGGCATCACGAAAACAATGGACAATGACGTGCCCGGAACCGACTACTGCATCGGCTTCCAGACCGCGATTAGTCGCGCCACCGAATTCATTAACCGTATTCGCTCCACAGCGGGATCGCACAGCGAAACTATTCTGTTCCGCATGTTCGGACGCGATGCCGGTTTCACTGCCCTGGAGACCGCAACCGTGACCTGGGCCGACCGCTTGTTGATCCCTGAAGTGCCTGCCAATATTGACCGTCTCGCGGAACTGATCATGCAAGACCGCAAAAACCCACGCAACTACTCAACGGTCGTACTCTCCGAAGGCGCAAATCTCGGTATGCCTGTCCCTGAAATCGGCGAGGCCGATGCCTACGGACACCGCAAGAAGGTCAATGTAGCTGAATTTCTCGCCGAGCAACTCACCCGCCGCATCACGGGTGTACGCTTCCTGCCCATCGACCTGACCTATTTTCTACGTAGCGGTGAGCCAGAAGTCTACGACAAATATATGGCCGTCTACTATGCCAACATGGTTATGAGTGCCGTTGAACAAGGGATGCATGGCGTGATGGCCGCACACCGCGATGGCCGTTTCATCTACACCGACATCCCGAGCAAAAACTTCCCTGCGCGCCGCGTCAACCCCGCTGACTATCACGAGGAACGCTACCGCCCGCGCTTCGAAAGCATCACCGGCCCCTACCTGCCACAACCGTAACGCCTTTCTTCCTGTAGCAAGCAATCGTCTCGTAAGGGCTGGAAATTGAGTACCACGCTTGATTTTTAGCCCAACATTGGTTACGCTTATGCTAAACTGCTCTCGTTAATTATTTTACCTACAAGCTCTCACAGGCTCTCAGAGGAGAACACACTATGACAGTGACACAAGAGACGCTCTCTACTGCGCCAACCGCACAGAACGAGCGGCAATGGAGCTACACCAACGGAACCAGCGACGTTCCATTACTAGGCCTGGCTATTGGTGATATGTTCGATCAGACCGCCGAGAAATATCCTGACCGCCCCGCCTTGATCGCACGCCAACAAAATATTCGTCTGAGTTACCGCGAGCTGCAAGCTCAGGTCAACCAGTGCGCCAGAGGCTTGCTACATCTGGGCATTCGCAAAGGCCAGCGCGTCGGTATCTGGTCGCCTAACCGCTCCGAGTGGTGCATTACACAGTTCGCAACCAGCAAGATTGGCGCAATTCTCGTCAATATTAACCCATCCTACCGCATGCAAGAGCTGGAATATGTCCTTAACCAGTCCGGTTGTAGCGCGCTCGTCATTGCCCCTCAGTTCAAAACCTCTGACTATACGGGCATGGTCAAATCACTGGCTCCCGAACTGGACACCTGCGAAGCCGGCCAGCTCAAGGCCGCCAAATTGCCCGCGCTGACAACGGTCATTCGCTTGAGTCCAGAGCAACTCCCTGGCATGTTCTCCTGGGACGCACTAATGGCAATGGGCGATAACATCAGCGCAGAGGCATTACAGGCTCGTCAGCGTGAACAGGAATTTGACGATGCCATCAATATTCAGTACACGAGCGGCACAACGGGCTTCCCGAAGGGTGCAACGCTGAGCCACCACAACATCCTGAACAACGGCTATTTCGTGGGCAATCTCCAAAACCTCACATACGAGGATAGCGTCTGCATTCCTGTACCACTCTATCACTGCTTCGGCATGGTCATGGGCAACCTGGCCTGCATCACACGAGGCGCAGCGATGGTTTATCCCTCCGAGGGCTTTGAGCCACTTGCCGTGCTGCAAACCGTGCAAGAGGAACACTGCACCTCGCTTTACGGCGTACCCACCATGTTTATTGGCGAACTCGATCATCCCGATTTTGCCAAATTTGATTTGAGCAGCCTGCGCACGGGCGTGATGGCCGGTTCGCCTTGCCCGGTCGAAGTGATGAAAAAAGTTATCGCGCTGATGCATATGGAAGAAGTTGAAATCTGCTATGGCATGACCGAGACCAGTCCCGTCTCGACGCAAACACGCATCGACTCCCCTCTCGATAAGCGCGTAGGCACGGTTGGCGTGATTCAACCACACTTAGAAGTTAAAATTGTCAATCCCGCGACAGGCCAGGTTGTCCCGATTGGCGCAACAGGCGAACTCTGCACACGCGGCTACAGCGTTATGCTCGGCTACTGGAACAACCCCACAGCGACGGCCAACGCTATTGATCAGGCCCGCTGGATGCACACGGGCGACCTCGCGACAATGGATACTGAGGGCTATATCAACATCGTGGGACGTATTAAGGATATGATTATTCGTGGTGGCGAGAATGTCTATCCCCGCGAAATCGAAGAGTTCCTCTACACCCATCCCAAAATCAGCGACGTACAGGTGATTGGGGTTCCGGACGCGAAGTATGGCGAGGAACTGATGGCCTGGATCAAACTCAAACCAGGGGTCGAGGCCACGCCCGAAGAGATACGCGACTTCTGTAACGGCCAGATCGCGCACTATAAAGTTCCGCGCTACATCAAATTCGTGTCAGAGTTTCCCATGACGGTTACGGGCAAGATTCAGAAATACCTGATGCGCCAACAATCTACCGAAGAGCTTGGTCTACAAAAAGATGCATCCATCAAAACCGCATAGACAGATGCAGGGCAGGGCGAGGCTTACCCTCGTCCTGCCCGCGCGCGAGTTTACTTTTCTTGGTCTTCAACGTCCATAAGGATGTGTTCTGCGCTGGTCGTCAAAATGCTGCGCGCAATATAGCTAGCTTCCTTATTAAGAAATTGAAAAAGAGAGATTTTTGAACGATTTTACGCTTAATTATAAGGAGAAAAGATAGTATTAAAAGGTATGCGTTCAACGCATATCAAGCTATGACAACTACCCGTTTGTGAGCTATCTGTGATACATTAGAAGGATGAGCGTGAGCATTTTGTGATCGTGGGAGACTATCTTGTATGTAAAAGCAAGCAATACAGTATGCTGAAAAGGACAATACGATGCAGCAGATAGACGGAGGTATGCAGGCGACACAGAATCAGCAGCCGGCTACCCGCACCCATATCTTGATTACCGAAACTTCTCCAGAAGAGGGACAATACCTGATACACGCGCTAGAGCAGTTGGTTGGACCGCTACAGATCATGCAGGAGCAAAGCAAGTTAGCGGATACTGCCCCAGAAGAGCTAGCACAGACAGAGATTCTCATCCCGTTTATCCATTCGCAGGTTGGCAAAGCCGAAATGGAGGCGATGCCAAAACTGCGGTTAATTGCCACGCGCTCCACAGGCTACGATCATATTGATCTGGCATATGCCACACAACATGGAATCGCGGTCGCTAACGTGCCGGGCTATGGCGAAAATGCGGTAGCGGAACACACATTCGCGCTCATCTTGATGCTTTCACGCAAAATACACCTGGCCTATACACGTTCCCTACAAAGAAACTACACGATCGAGGGCTTACGCGGTTTCGACCTTTACGGCAAAACACTCGGTGTTGTTGGCACGGGAGCAATTGGCTTGCATGTCATTCGCATTGCACGCGGCTTCGGTATGCATGTGCTGGCCTCCGACGTGCGCGAAAATCGGCAACTCGCAGAGATACTCGGCTTTAGCTATGTACCACTTGATGAGTTACTGGCCCAATCGCACATTGTCACATTGCACGCGCCCGCCTTGCCATCGACTTACCACTTAATTCGCCGCGAGACATTGCTCAAGATGAAACAAGGGGCGTTACTGATTAACACAGCACGCGGCTCGCTGGTTGATGTACATGCTTTGGCCTGGGCACTAGACAATAAGATGCTCGCTGGGGCGGGCCTGGATGCTCTGGAAGGTGAAGAGTTTTTGCAAAACGAAGAGGAGCTTTTGAAAGCCCCTGGAACAGAGGAGAAGCTCAAGTTGCTGGTGCAGCATCACATTTTGCAGCGTCATAGCAATGTTATCATCACCCCCCATATCGCGTTTAACTCAGAAGAAGCTCTACAACGTATCCTGGATACAACAGTAGAGAACGTGCGGGCATTCTTGCTAGATAAGCCACAAAACCTAGTCACCGTCCAACGCTAACAAAGCGCGGTGACAAGTGCGCAGCCCGCCCACTGATTTTGAGCATACATGCACCATCCGCCTGTATGCTCTTCTTGTAACGAAACACACACAGAAAGGCAAAACCTGCCATGCTACTTGCTGGTGATGTCGGAGGAACCAAAACACGCCTCGCGATTTTTTCATCGCCTGACGAAATACGCACGCCCATTGCGGAGGCCACATTGCCCAGTGCCAGCTATCCCAACCTGGAAACGCTGGTGCAGAGCTTTCTTGCGCAGATAGCAGTTCCTATCGAACGGGCATCTTTCGGGGTTGCTGGCCCAGTCATCGCGGGCAAGGCGACGATCACCAATCTGCTTTGGGAGATGGATGAGCTACAAATGCAGACCGCTCTGCATATTCCAGTGGTCAAGCTACTCAACGATCTGGGCGCGATGGCACATGGTATTCCCTCTTTAAATGCATCAGACATCTATACACTCAATGAGGGCACAACAGTTTCACATGGCACGATTGCGTTGATTGCTCCTGGGACCGGCCTGGGTGAAGCGTTTCTCACCTGGAATGGAAGCAGTTACAATGCCTATCCATCCGAGGGTGGTCATACCGATTTCGGCCCCACGAACGCGCTCGAAATCAGTCTCCTCCAGTATTTACTGCAAAAAATCGAACACGTCAGCTATGAGCATGTCTGCTCCGGCATCGGCATCCCCAATCTCTACTATTTCTTGCGCAACCAGAACGATGCATTGCAAGAACCGCCATGGCTCGCCCAACAGATAGCCCAGGCCCACGACATCACACCACACATCGTACAGGCCGCCCTTGATACGCAACGTCCCTGCGAACTTTGCAGCACAACATTGACGATGTTTACAGCTATCCTCGGAGCCGAAACGGGTAATCTGGCTCTGAAAACGCTTTCGACAGGCGGCGTGTATATTGGCGGCGGTATCCCGCCACGGATGCTTTCGTTTTTCCAGGATGGGGCCTTCATGCGTGCCTTCCAACGCAAGGGGCGTCTCTCCGAAGTGCTGGTCACAATGCCCGTCCATATCATTCTCAACACGCAACTTGCATTGATTGGGGCAGCCTTGCACGGCTTCGAGAACAACAAATAAGCAGGATAGGCATCCTAAGAGCCAGGAGCAACGCGCCATCAACATCGCACACCTGCTTGTGACCAAACTGTGACGAGCGCAGCAAGGACAGTGATTCGCCTGTGATCTATTTCATCTATGCTAAGAGCGGAATATCAGAAGAAATCTTCTGAAAACCGCTCAGCGTCAACCGCAGTAGATCGCATGGCAATATTCAAGAGAGATCGCGGCACTGAGTGCAGGGAGTGAGGGAACGTATCATGTTTCAACATATTCTTATCCCACTCGATGGGTCGCAAAGTGCCGAGCAGGCCATTCCAGTTGCGGCACGCATCGCTCGGGCTACGCATGCCTCATTAACGCTGCTGCAAATCATTCCGCCAATGGAGACGCTCATCAGTCCTATCGAGCCACAAATCTTCGTTGAGGACTTTTCAGAGGTCGATGTTACAGCGGCTAAAGACTACCTGGCTACACTAGAGACCAGTGAAATCGTCGATGGACTCGGTATACGCATAGAAGTTCGCGTTGGGCCGATAGGCATGACCTTACTTGATTTCGCACATGAACAAGGGATAGACCTGATCGTGATGTCCAGTCATGGACGCACAGGACTAAAACGCTGGATTATGGGTAGCATTGCGCGTCATGTGGCTCGCGAGAGTACCATTCCGGCACTCATTCTACGAATCAACGACCCATCACCAGCCACACAGGCAGAACCGAAAGCAATAACGCATACATCACGTGTGCTGGTCGCCCTTGATGGCTCGCCAATGGCAGAAACCATCCTGCCAGCAGCAGCGGGTCTCTGTGCCGCTCTCGCCACCCCAGCGCAGGGAAATCTTCACCTGGTGCGCGTCGTGCATGTCATTCCTACGGTTGAAGAGCATCGAGAAACGATCATGCAGATGAACACCCAGGCCATCGCAGATGCGCGTGCCTATCTGGAACAGATAGAGCAGCGCATGCATGAGGGCGATTTCGCGGCATATCAGCTCAATGTCTCGGCCTCGGTTGTGCTCGACCCAACGGGAGCAGATATCCCCTTGCGTCTGATCGAGACCAGCGAGTGTGCAGGCAACACACCAGGCTTTGATGGGTGTGACGTTATCGCCCTGGCCACACACGGACGACGTGGCTTACAACGCCTTGTTGAGGGTAGTTTTGCTGAAGAGGTTTTCGATAATACACGCTTGCCATTGCTAGTCATACATCCGCAGCAAGCTCAGGCCCACAAAAACGTCGTAGCGGCCTTTGCACTCGTCTAGGCCATTCAGAGCAGGATACGCGACGCGTATCCTGCTCTGTAATTAGACACTGGAACCGGGTGTATTCGTCCCACCAGTGCCCGTGATTGTACCAGCACATTGCCCACTGCGCGAGATCTGCACATCCATCGTGACCTGAATCTGCTGACTGCTGCCCGTCCCAGTTCCTTTGAGCAGAGCGGTCATATGCCACAAACGGTCTCCATAGATTTGTGTCAGCGGGCCGCTATAGGTTGCCGCACTTTGACTGCCCCCCAGCGTCACCAGCGAAGAGGCAACAACCAACCCTCCATCATCACCGCCGCGCCCTTGCCCTTGCATCGTAATTTGCACGGTTCCTTGTGGGCCATTCAAAATGGTCATATGCAGTTGTAATGTAGTCACGCCATTACTATCGGGGGTACTCTGTGTCATCTGCCCTTGTAGTTGGCCCGTGAATGATGGCAAAAAGCTATTGGCCGGAGCCTTCACAGCACTTTTAGCTACACTCACACCGCTTGCAATGCCAGAACCGTTGCCATTATTCGCAAGTACGTTCCAACCAGGTTGCAGTGGCCCTAGCACAGTCCAAACCGTCCCAATTAAGGTTGCCACCAGCACGAGAACAGCGATGACCGGATGCGCGCTACTCTGCGCATTCGCAGGCCAGTAAAGACGCTGCCAGAGCAATGTGCCAATCAGCAAGACGCTGCTACCATAGATGATAACGCCCCACCAGGTACTCGTATCACTGCCTGTGGCGATGCCATGTACGAGGACAAGCCCAAAAATGAGCAGTGTCAAAACGTGTAATTTGCGCCACCAGGCATAGCCGATATACGGACGCAACCATGTACTAAGGCCAATCGCCAATCCCATATAAAGTGAGACGATACCGAGAGCCATCCATGTAGGGCGATAGTGACTGACAAATGGGATAAAGATTTCGTTCCAGCCAAAGCGCGTAAATGGGTCAATCCAAACCGCCAAGACATGCACAACGGTGAAGATAAGGGCCAACAGGGTCACAAAATTGTGTATTTCGCTATTAATCAAGCGTAGCCAGCGTGCAGACTGCCAGTGTAATGTGAGAGCCAAGCCGATTGCTACCGAGAGCGTCAACAGAATATACGCCGCGAATCCGCCTGCTCGCGCAATATCCCAGGTCACTGTGCCCCAGATATTCATTACAGTTCCTCTTTCTTTGCTCCGCGCAGAATAACCTCGACAGGCCAAGGACCTGCTGTTGTCCAGTTTCCATTCTCGCGGGTGAGCATACCAGCTAGACCACGCTGCTGTAAGAACGCGCTTCCCTCTTGCATGCCAAGCACAAATGCTACTTTTGCTGCCACCTCTGCCTGCATACAATGCGCAGCGACAACCGTTACCGACCACATCTCATTCTGTGCGGGTAGCCCTGTACGCGGATCAAGCAGGTGATGACGCTGTTGTTCACCTTGCTGCCAGTGCCGCCGCGCAATACCAGACGTGGCTATTGCCCCTTGCGTAAGCGGCAACGTCCAACGTTGCGCCTTGCCGGGAATGGCAATATCCCACTGTCGTTCCACTGGTGGCACACCTAACACAGCAAGATCACCGCCCGCATTGACCATTGCGGCTGATACACCCAGCCCATTCAGTCGCTCGATAGCAGCATCAACTGCCATGCCTTTCGCGATTCCGCCAAACTCGATACTCACGCCAGCCGGCAACGTGACACGTTGCTTTTCACGGTTGAGACGTATTTGTCGCCATGCGCCTCCCTGCCGAACAGCCTGTACTGGACCTGTTGCCTGGAGCGACATACTTTCTATACGTTCAAAAGAGCGATCATAGCCAATCGATTGTAAATTTTGTAATAACGTTGGATCATATAAACCATCGGTCGCCTGCGCGGCTGCGATAGCTTTTTCTAAGACCATAAAAAGTAGTGGGCTACTAGCCACACTATAGCCCGCACGGCTGTTCAGGCGCGAGAGTTCGCTTTCCGGCAAGAAACGGCTTAACGTCTGCTCCCACTCAGCAAAGAGTTGCTGTACGGCCTCTGCTCCGGCTGAGAGCTGCGCTTGCGGCAAGAGCAAGGAGATCGTCGTTCCCATCGCATGAAATTGTGAGCGTGCCATCCCAGTCGGCAGAACATAGCCGTTAAGAGGTTCTAGTTCCTGAGAAGGGTGATTGTGAGGAGTTGCCATTGCCAAAACCAAAGCCTCCCTGTTGTTGCTGAAAAAAGCCACCATTGTCCTGTATGGCCGATGTATTCGTGGGTGTCGTTTGTTGAGTCTGTGAGGTAACACCTGTTGTATGTGCGACCGCCAGCCCACCAAGAATACCGAAGCCGACCACAGAAGAGACAACAAGCCATTTCTTCAGGCTACCTATCACCAACAAGGCTTCTGCTTTCGACATACGGGCCGGCATCGGAGCGGCGGCTGGACGTGCGGCAGGTCTCTGTACGGTCTGCACGGCGGCTGGCCGCAGCCCTGGCTGTTGCGATGCCATATTATTAATATATTCGATATAGGGCTGATAGGGCTGTGTATGTTGACCATCATAGCGATTAGGTTCATACTGCATGAAGTGGGACCTCCAACTATTTGATAGCGTGTATAGTATATCGGTTTGCCATCGCTGGCATTTACGTGTGTTTTCGTTAACACTACTACTATAGTTGGTGGAGATGGGAATAAGATGAAAAACTTGTAAGGGATTTGTAATGTTTCTTTAAGCAAGAAGGATAGGTGTGATTCGTCACACCTATCCAACGAGTGAAGTCTCCCACGCACCACGAACATCAAGGTCGAGTTCCAGGTTCACACCGCTCTGGACAGCGACCTGCTGATGCACCTCTTCGATCAATGTTGCGATATCGCGTGCGCTCGCCTCGCCTAAGTTGATGATATAGTTTGCATTCTGACTTGAAACCTGCGCAGAACCATGCATATGCCCCTGCATACCGGCATCTTCAATCAAATGAGCTGCGGTAAGAGCAAGAGGATTTTTGAAGACGGGAGCAGAGTGTGCCTGGATCGGTTCCATTGTTTTACGCCAGTAATGCTGACGAGTAATCAATTCATGCAATTTTTGCGGATCATCGCGATGCAAACGCAGGGCCAGACGAAGGACAATTTCTGATGGCTCGATCAGGCAACGTGGCGGCGGGACCAGATGCCCCCACACGTCATACTGAACATTCCGCTGCTGACGAAAACGGCTATAGCGATAACGCAGGTCCAGTTCGTCATGACTGTAGCGGCGCATCAGCGGTATCGAGACTTCATCTTCGTCTTGATTGCAGCCACGTGCATCCAACACTTCAATCCACTCCAATATCTGTCCCAAATCGCCAGCATCGGTTCCCGCATTGCTCACCACAGCCCCCCCAAGTGTGCCAGGAATACCCACACC
>VFSW01001350.1_pt1 | contig 37392 bp, 41 predicted proteins | sample 5358111 | NCBI WGS metagenome assembly VFSW01 (sample SAMN11554181, study PRJNA540505) | mine drainage metagenome | isolation source: sediment from site ElyBrook_90M | place: USA: Ely Copper Mine, Vershire, VT | collected 2017 | reverse complement strand
GATAAGGGCCCTTTGTCGCGTTTAAGCCTTTTCAAAATCGCGCGTTGTAAACGGGTTGCCTTGGGCTCCAGCCATTCCCTATCGTCCGGTCAGCACGAAAAGGGGAAGATAATGGGAAAAGCGCAGACGCCGTCGATGAGCCTCAAGGAATGGGGGATGATGCTGGCATTGTCCGCCCTCTGGGGCGGGTCATTTTTCTTCTTCAAAGTGCTTGTTGATGAAGTGCCACCTCTGACGGTTGTGCTGGGGCGGGTGGCTCTGGCCGCGCTCATCTTGAATGTTTTTTTGATGTTTCGGCGCGATTGGATGCCGCGCGATCCCAGGTTGTGGGGCGCTTTCCTGATCATGGGGCTTCTCAACAATGTGGTGCCCTATACGCTCATCGCCTTTGGCGAGACGCATATATCGAGCGGGCTGGCTTCCATCCTCAACGCCACCACTCCCATTTTCACGGTCATTATCGCGCACGTTTGCACGGCGAACGAGAAGCTGAACTGGGGGAAGGTGGCCGGGGTGGCCTGTGGCTTTGCTGGCGTGGCCGTGCTGATGGGCCCTGGCGCGCTTGCCGGTCTTGGCGCAACCAATCTCATTGGCGAAGCTGCGTGCCTGATTGCGGCGCTCACTTACGGGTTCGCCAGCATTTACGGTCGGCGATTCAAGGGCGTGGCACCGCTGAAAGTGGCCACCGGGCAGATAACTGCCAGCGCACTTGTTTTGCTGCCGCTGGCTTTGCTGATTGACCGACCGTGGACGATTCCCACCCCCGGCGTGGCAGTGTGGCTGGCGTTTGGCGGGATTTCCCTGTTCAGCACGGCGTTGGCTTATATTCTGTATTTCCGCATTCTGGCGACGGCCGGCGCCACCAACCTCATGCTTGTCACGTTCCTTTTGCCCGTAAGTGCGATGACTTTGGGGGTTTTTGCGCTTGGAGAGACCATCACCTGGAAGTTGCTGGTCGGCATGGCATTGATCGGACTGGGGCTCGCCGCCATTGACGGTCGCCTCTGGCGACGGATGTTCGGAAACGTGGGCGCGGCTGCCAATTCAGTTTCGTGATCAACCTATTTGATCACAAGCGCCCTTCAGGCTGAGACTATGGGCTTCGCCAGATGGCTCCAGCGCCGGGTAGCCGGCAATCACCTTGCACGGCGATGTGTGGGGCCAGGCCAATGGCTTGTGCCCGCCCGTCTTGCAAAGCCTGCCTTCCGCAATGATCGAAGATGGACATTCCGCCCAAGGAAGCGTTTTTGGCGGAGCGTCAGGGCCGCAAATAGGCAAAGCCTTGCGTTTGCAGCTCAACCAGCCGAACATTGCCGCCTTTTGGGGCCGAGATGAAACCTGGCAGCAGGTCCTTCAAGGTGATTTTCATCTTGTGCATGGTATTTGCACAGGCGTTGAGCTGGACGCCCTGAGCGTGAAGTTCGGCCAATTTGCCGGCCATTCCGGCATCGGCTCCGTCCCATTTGAAGGCGGCCAAAGCCGGGCCGAGCACTACCAGGGCCATGGTGATGTTTTTGGGTCCGCCAACGCCGGTTATGTGCTGGGTCATATTGTTTTCGACGACAAAATTCACCTTCGACAGATCGTCGAGGTGATAGACCACTTTGGATTTGCCGCTCGCAGGTGAGGCCTCGCTCCGTGTCGACACCAGGGCGGCACCGCCCGCTGCAGCCAACATCACTGCGCGAAAAAATCCACGACGTTCCATGCTACTCTCCTGTCAGGTCGTTGATGTTCGATAGGTTACGCGTTTTGTTGGTGAGCGAAAAGGCCAGAGTCTGCAAGGCACTCCCAACCGGTTATGGCAAAAGAGTTTGGCGGTTTCAAAGGCTTTTTCAAGGCCACCCGATTTTGACAGGTCTCAAATTCCCAAAACCTTGACTGAGCGATTGGGGGCGAGCTTGACGTTTTTGTGCTTTTGCAAATGAGCGGCGACAACATCCCAGACGGCGGGGCCCTGCACACCCTTCTGGACGCTGGCCCAACCGGCGATCGTGTAGGTTGCGGCGGCATCAATGGGCTTGCCGGTCTTGAGAATTTCCATGTTGGAAATCCGCCCGCCCATCGGTTTGGAGATGTCAATGGTATAGCCAAGGCCGCCGACCCGCACCATGTCACCACCCTGCTGGTAATAGGGATCGGGGTTGAACAGATTGTCGGCAACATCCTCCAGCACGCCTTTCAACTGTGCGCCGCTCATCGTGTTACGGTAGCAAGCGGGGTACGTAATGGCGGTTTCGTTGGCGATATCTTCAAAGGTGATGTTCTGCCCCGATATCAGGCTGGTACCCCAGCGGAAGCCCGGCGACAGCGCAATTTCCGCATCACGCTCTTCCAGCAACGCCTGACAGATCAGGTCATCCATCGTGCCGTTGAAATTGCCGCGACGATAGAGCAAGGATTCGGTGGTGCCGAGCACGGTAGTGAGCTTCTCAACGTAAGGCTTGCGTACCTCCGCAATTTTTGCCGCCATTTCCGCATCGGGCGCAATCACATCCGCAAACATTGGGATAAGCTTGAAGGCAAAGCTCTTGATCTCGCCATTTTGCACATCAAGATCAAGACGCGATACAAATTTGCCAGATGATCCTGTCGCGATCATCAGCGTTTTGCCGACTTTCTGCACACTAGGCATGGAGTCATGGGTGTGGCCGGTGAGCACAACATCCAGCCCCTTGACCCGCCCGGCGAGCTTTTTATCGACATCATAGCCATTGTGCGAGAGCAACACGACCAGCCCCGCCCCCGCCTTGCGGGCAGCATCGACCTGCTTTTGCACGCCTGCTTCATGGATACCAAACGACCAATCCGCCATCATATACCGCGGATGGGCGATGGGGCAGAAGGGGAAGGCCTGCCCCAGAATCGCAATCTTGACGCCGCCGCGCTCCAGCATCACTTGCGGCTTGAAAATTGGGTCGCCCCACTGCGCATCGTGAACATTCATCGCGAGAAAGGGATAGGCGAGGTTTTTGACAATGTCCTTCACGCGGGCTTCGCCATAGGTGAATTCCCAATGGGCGGTCATGGCGTCGGGTTTGAGCAAGGCCATGCAATCCAGCATGTCCTGGCCCTTGGACTGCAGCGAGCCCCACGAGCCTTGCAACGTATCACCGCCGTCAAGCAGCAAAACCTTGTCGCCGCGTTCAGCCCGTATGGCTTTGATCACAGTGGCGGCACGATCCAACCCGCCAATTTTGCCGTAGGTCCGGGCCAGATTTTCAAAGCCATCGCAGGTGAGCGCATAGGCGTTGGGCGACCCCGCCGGGATGCCAAAATGCGCAAGATAATCCTTGCCGGTAATATGTGGGGGCTGGCCCTTATCGGCACCAACCCCATAGTTTTCAGACGGCTCGCGAAAATATATCGGCAGAAGCTGGGCGTGAATATCGGTCACGTGAACCAGAGTGACGTTGCCAACGGATTTGAAATTCAACAGGTCGGCCTGAGTCAGCTTTTGCTGGGCCAGCGCCCGCATCGAACCCAGCCCCAAGAGCCCCACTGTCGAGGCTGCTACTTGTGCAAATTCGCGACGTGATAACATGGCCTGACCATCCCTTAAGCTACAGTTCCGCTATCGTGCCCGAATTCAGGCGACAAGACCCCGTTGCGCTACAATTCAGCTTTACGGGGCGGCTAGTTGCGAACGCCCGGTGTTTCCACCGGCAAGCCCTCGCCGCGCGAAGCTATATAGACTTCCAACGCCAGAAACCGTTTGGAGAAGGGCTTGTAGGGTCTGGCCCGGACGTTTTTCATGCAGCCCTGCAGGCGCTGTTCCAGGGGCACCAAATGCTGGGCTTTCAGACGGTAAGTCGGAAAATCATTGGTCTGACCCTGGCTGAGCGTATCGGCGCGGATATGTTTGCCATAGTATTTTTCATGGCAATTGGCGCAGGACATGTCGAGCTGGCCAATGCGCCGATAATATAGGGCCTTGCCTCTGGCCACCCAAGGCGAAATCGGGCCATCGACCTTCACGTGCACCGGCATCCCGCGCGATTGATAGCCGATGTATGTCGCCATATTGGTCAAATCATCGGACTTGAATTTCCATGGCTGGGCTTTCATGTAGTCAGTCCGGCAGAAATTAATCTGCTCTTCGAGCGTGACCGGACGTTTCAGCCGGGCATTCCACTTCGGCATGGTCGCGCTGACGCCCTTCATGGTCTTGGTCGCATCGCCATGGCACGATGAGCAGGATTTGCCCGCCGCACCATCGACCTTCGTCCATTCAGTTGCCGCCGGATCCAGCGCAAGCATGCCAGGATTGGAAAAATCATCATCCTGCATGGCCCGCGTATCTTTGCTGCGGAATTGATAACCCGAAAAAAGCGTCTTGAACACGCTGCCAGGAGGGGCCGGAATGCCTTTGGGCACATAGGCCACCGCGGTGGCCGCCGCAGTGACAGGCGGCTTGGCATCGACCGCCAGCACGCTGGACGGCATGAAGCCAAAAGCCCATGCCGCAAGGCTCACGGCGCTCAGCATTGCGCGGAAACTACCTGCCGACATGACTACTCCTCCCAAGTTTTCAGTGCCAGGCCTCTCAGGCCGTGACCGTTATTTTTGCCTGTGCTTTGGTGATTGTGCCTTTGTCATCAACCCAGGTGAACTCGAAAGTGCCATCGGCGTCCACTTTGGCATCAAACTCGATAAAAGGATTGGCCGAGACGCTGGGTTGCAGATCGGCTGCAAAAAACTGCTTGCCGTTGAACGTCGCCGTGAATTTATTGATGATCATCCGCGGCACCAGTTTTCCGTCCTTGCCCTTGCGGAAACCCGATTCCATGGGGTGCTCAATCAGCGTTTTAATGGTGATGACTTCACCTTTTTTTGCGGTCTTGGGAACGCGCATACGTGGAACTGACATGTCTCTCTCCAGGTCAAAGGGGTCGAACGGGGCCGCAAGGCGGCATTAGCCGCCGCAACCGCCAATGGTAACTTTGCAATTCTTGGTGTCCGAGTAGAAAGTTCCATCGCTCATTTTGGCGACGGCGATCACGTCCTGCGTGGCTGCGAGGCGGATATGCGTGGAAGCCTTTGCTGCGCCCGACTCTGGCGTGAACAGAAAGGTTACGGCAATCGGCAGCGGGTTTTTGCTGACAAACACCCTGACTTCCTTCACGTAACTGGCTGGTGTCATCGGGCTGTCGACGCTGACGCCCATGGGTACGGTATTGCCGTTTTCAGCAATCTGCGGCAGATCGAGCTTGATTTTGCCTTTCATCGGCACTTTGCCACCGGTGTATTTCTTCATCGCGGCATTGGTCTGTGCCACGGTGTCAGGCGCAGCAAAAGCCGACAAGGTGGGGAGCACTGCCGCGCCGACGCCGAAGGCACCAGCTTTGAGCGCGGAACGGCGAGATAGATTTTGCGACATTTTTGTCTCCATGAATTGGGAAGCACGGGGTCGAAGCCCCAAAGTTATTTCAGGGTGGCCAGAAACGCCACGACATCTTCCACTTGCTGGGCGGTAAGGATAGTCTTGCCCGCGAATTTGGCAGGCACGCGATGAAGCCCAGTGTTCTTGTAGAACGCCGGCATGATGGTGCCCGGAAACTCCAATTTGGCGTTCGAAACCACCATGCGCAGTTGCGGTACCGTGAGCTTGTTGGCAACACCATCCAGCACGGGGCCAATCTGGCCGGGGAAGGGCTGGTCTTTCAGAACCGAGACTGTATGGCAGGCATAACAATTGCCCTGCGTGCGATTGAGAAAAATCGCGCGTCCAGCCTTCGCGTCGCCTGGCACGTTGGTCAGTGGCGTCGGGATACCACCATCCACGACCTTCAAGGTGATGGGTGGATCGGCCATCGCGGAGCCCAGGCCACAAAGTGCTGCTATGGCGAGGACAAGCCCCGCCAATTTGCGGTTGCGGATCATCATTTCGTCCCTAGGCACGGCAATATTTTTGCCGAAATTTTTCATTATGATCAGGATAATAGCTGGAGCAGGATAGATGTCAATCATCACATTCTGTTTTATCGATATAAATTTGATCACGAATCTGGTCGTGCCTAGACCATATTGAAATTCCATGATAGGGCACGGTTCTAAAGGATCATTGTCGCAATGGCGCTTCCAAATCTTATTGAGCCCAGGGACCAAACCAATCTTTATTTGATGGTTGACCAAGCTCGGCAGGCGGGGGATTTTCTGAAGGCTCTGGCGCATGAATCGCGGTTGCTCATTTTGTGCTGCCTTGCGGAAGGCGAGAAATCAGTATCCGAGCTGGAAAAGTTTCTATCACTCCGTCAGGCGACGGTCTCGCAGCAATTGGCCAGGCTACGCCTTGATGGGTTTTTGACCACGCGCCGGGTCGGCAAGACGATCTATTATTCCATCGCCGATGAGGATGTTCGCATCATCCTCGCCGCCGTGTACGAAGTCTTTTGCAAGAAGGCACGGGTCAAGAGCGCTGATTGAGTTTGCCATCACGACTTGGGGCGCTTTTCGTCGTGAGCGCATCGGTGGCGCGATGTCATTCTGCATCGCGATGATGGCCGCTTGACGCCGCGCTCCATCAGCAGGCTTGGGCCCAGGCCATCAAAAAACGCCCCATCAAAAAACGCCCCATGAAAAACGCCCCATGAAAAAACGCCCAGTGGGACCATGCCGCCGGGCGATCTTTGCATCATGCGGGTCATCCGCGCCGGAATTCAGCCCTGCTCGGCGTGGCTTTGCAGTTTTCCGGCAAAAGACAGCAGGAATTGCAAGCTTAGTTGCGTTTCCGGCTTGGTGAGCAGGGCGATGGTGCCCATCAGCCCGCCTTTCGCGGGGTTTTGGGCCACTTCTGCCGCTGATTCGCTGAGGGCACTGCGGGCATTGTTCACCAGATTGCCAACGTCCTCATTGGCAACATTGGTGAGCATATGCTCCACATAACAGACCAGCCGCTCGATCATCTGGTCAGTCATGGCGTTGCGCACGGCGTGCACGGCCATGACCATATCAAAGGCGGTATCGAGCGCCCCGGCCTTGTGGACTTCAGTGAGGCGGTCAATGAGGCTGTGGACAGCCGCATGGGTGCCCTCATCATTCAGGCGGTCGACAAGTTCCATCGCGTTCGCGCCGGTAGCCACGAAACGCTCGACCATCTGGTCAGTCAACGCCTCGCGAATAGCGACGCCCGCGCGGGTGAGCTCATCCACCGGCATATTGGTTGGAGGCATCTGGTTCATGGCACCATCCTCACAGCAGGCCGCGCGCGGAAAGCCAATAGAGCCGATTATAACTCAACTTCAGCCAGTGCACCATGGCCGACGGCGGACCAGGATTGGGCGGCGTCGTATAATTGAACATGATGTAGGTGCCCGTCGTCATGCCCGTTTCGATGAAACAATAGACCTTGCCATCGTAATTGCGCGACCAGCGCTGCTCTTTCAGCAGGGAAGCGAGATTATCCACAACAGTATCGGCCTCAAAATGCGCGGTGGAACCGGCCTTCGAGATCGGAATGTTGGTGGTGTCGCCGACAATGAAAACATTGTCGGAACCTTCGCGCAGCAATGTCAGCTTGTTGGTTGGCACCCAGCCACCGGCACCCAGTTTCGAGTCGGTGATGACCTGTGAGCCCGAATGTGGCGGGATGGTGATCAGCAGGTCATAGGGAAGTGTGACGCCCTCTTCCGAGGTGATAGTCTTGGCTTTGGGATCGACCATCTTTGTGTTGAAGAAGACTTCAGACTTGACGCCGAGCTTCTGGAATTCTGGCACGGCCCAGTTTGCAACCGGTTCAAGCCCGTGCAGACGTCCGATCGGATAAGTATAGGTAATTTCGGACTGGTCCATCACGCCCTTGGCAATCAGGAAATCCCGCAACATCAGCGTGACTTCGACAGGCGCGACGGGGCACTTGTGTGGTGCATTGACGTTGATGACGACCTTGCCACCCTGGAAATCATTGAGGGCATCGCGCAGCTTGCGAGCGCCATCAAGGTCATAGAACCAGTGGGCGCCTTCCGTCATGCCCGGAATGGTGTCAGGACGGATGCGTGAACCGGTGGCGATGACGAGATAGTCATAGCCGTAGGTCTTGCCGGAGGCTGTGGTCACCTTCCTGGCGTCGACATCAATATTCTTGGCTGCATCGACGAAGAAGGCAATCTTCTTGTCCAGAAGCTTGCGCTGGTCGCGGTAAAGTTCGGATTCGCGTATCTTGCCAAAGGGTATATAGAGCAGTCCCGGCTGATACATGTGCTTGTCGGTGTCGCTGAGCATGGTGATCGTCACCGCACCCGATGCCAGCTCTGACTTTACCTGCCGACAAAGCCCATTGGCAACAATCGTTCCGGCAACGCCACCCCCAATAATCAATATCTGTTTGGCCATAACGCTCCTCCCGTTGTTGTCCGTCTGCTTTTTGCAGCTCTACGACATTGTTATAGTCATTTTGCCTTGCGAACCAGCACGCTCCAATAGCCATTCTGTTCTACAATGCCAACGCAGTCATGCTTGACCTTCTTGCACCATTCGGGGATGTCGGTGACCGAGCCCTTGTCGGTGGACCATATGTCCACCTCATCGCCAATCTGCACGTTTTTCAACGCCGCGATCAGTTCCATCAGGGGGCCGGGACAGAAGGCACCACGCGCGTCAACAATGGTTTTCTCGCTCATTTTTCAGCAGGCTCCAACGATCAAAGAGTTACAAATTGTCCGGACTCCGCATCCGACAGAAATTTGGTGAGACCCATCGGCCCATCGAAGAGTTTCTCGTCCAGATGTGACATTTCCCAGCCCTGAATGTCGAGCGCCATCGAGCAGGCCCACATTTTGAGGTCGCCAAGGTCTTTGCCCTGTTGGAATAACAGGATGGGATCGGGGGCTTTTTGATCGTTCAACAGCTTCGCGAACGCGCCGCCGTGGTAACGCTCCTCGACGGCCATTTTCGTGTCGAACGCCAGCATCGCGTTCATGCTGACGAAGACCTGAACCGGCCGCTCGGAGACGGCCGCGACAGACGCCATCATGGCAGCCATCTGGATTTTTTCGCGCTCACCGGAGCAAAGCAGGATAAAAAGGGAATTGTCCGCCATGGCCTTTGCCCGTCCCGCGTGAGGTCAAGCTGTGCGCTTGATGAGAAATGTGTAGAGTTTTCCGTCCTGCTTGGATTCGAGCATCTGATTGCCGGTGGTGCGGCAGAAAGCGTCGAAATCCGCCATCGAGCCTGGATCCGTGGCTATGATCTCAAGAGTTTGCCCCGTGGCCATATCCTTAAGCGCTTTCTTGGCGCGCAGGATCGGCAGCGGGCAATTCAGACCCTTGGCATCGAGTGTTTGGTCAGCCATCATTTTTTCCTCTGGGTTGCGTTCACGTCAGGCAGGTGTGTGACATCAGATATAAAGGTTCACGTCAGATTTGAGCGCCTGTTCCATGTAGGTCGCCGCGCCGCCGATCTGGATCCCATCAATCATGTCCTTACGGTCGTACTCAAACAGATCCATCGTCATTTGGCAGGCGATCATTTTCACATCGGACTCGACTGCGGCTTCGCGCAGTTCCTCAATGGAGGCAACGCCCTTCTTCTTGATGAGGTTTTTCATCATGACAGTAGCCGCGGCATCAACGCCTGGAATCATGCCCACGATATTGGGCATCACCATATGGGTGCCCATCATCGGCATTTTCATGGCGGGGTTGCCCAGTGCCGAAATCTGCAGATCAAGCTTCTTCAGCAGCAGCGGCAGGCCGTAAAAGGTGAAAAACATCGTGACATCAACGCCCATTGCCGCGGCCGTGGTCGCAAGGATGAAGGGGGGATACGCCCAGTCGAGCGAGCCTTTGGTAACGATGATGGACATCGACTTTGCATTGGATGCAGCCGTTCCATCTGGTGTCTGGATAGCCATCTTCTCAACTCCCAAGAGCCGGACAACGCCACGTTCACATGGGTCATTATCGGGCAAGATTTTTATTTATTAGCACAAGTGAATATGCTCCGGTAAGGAATGTCAAGCAGTCTTTTGCGGAGGGCCCAGGATTTGGGAAGATTTCAGCGCCTATCCACCAGGCATCAAAATCCGCCTCGGTTTGTTCATTCCGAAACCTATCGTCGCGCCGCTTATGGACAAAACCACCCCCTCGCCATTGCTCGCGTGGAGACGGCGGTGGATCTATGCGCAGCGCTCGGCTGGCTTGAGGGGGCGCTGCGCCCGAGCCCCGTCGCGAGCCGTGCGCAATTGGCAACCTTCCACGCACCAGATTATATTGACGCCCTGCATGATGCGGAAATGGCGGGGCTTACGCCCGCCGCGCATCGGCAGAAATATAATATTGGGACGCGTGAAAATCCGGTATTTCCTGGCATTTTCGAGCGGGCCTCGACTGCGGTCGGCGGTTCGATCCTGGCCGCGAAACTGGCGCTTGAGGGTGGCATTGCCTACCACCCGGCGGGCGGCACCCATCATGGCCAGCGGGCCCGCGCCAGCGGCTTCTGCTATTTCAACGATCCGGTTTTTGCGATTCTCACCTGTCTTGAGGCGGATCTGGAGCGGGTTGTCTATGTTGATCTCGATGCCCATCATGGCGACGGTGTCGAGGATGCCTTTGCCAGCGATAAGCGGGTGTTCACTGTGTCCATGCACGAGGCTGGGCGCTGGCCGGGCACTGGATTGCTGGAGGATCGGCGTCAGGGTCGCGCCCGCAACCTGCCGGTGCCGACTCATATCAATGACAGCGAATTTGAAGTTTTGCTTCGAGACGCGATCCTGCCGCTAGTCCTCGCCCAGCGCCCGCAGGCAATCATCGTGACCTGCGGCGCCGATTGCCTGCGGGGTGACCCGCTCTCAACCATGGAGCTCAGCAATGGCGCTTTGTGGGATGCGGTGTGCGACCTTGCCGCTACGGCACCAGCGGCGGTCATTCTAGGCGGCGGCGGTTATAATCCCTGGACGCTGGGGCGCGCCTGGGCTGGGCTTTGGGCAACCCTCAACGGTTTTGCCGTGCCAGACGTGCTGCCAAAAGTTGCGCAAAAGCTGCTGGCGGGGCTGACTTGCGACCTGGTCGACGACGAAGAGTTCCAGCCTGAATGGCTGACCACGTTGAAAGATCAGTCAAATCCCGGGCCGGTGCGCGATGAGGTTCGCGCCATTGCCCGCAGCGTTTTGCGCTAGAGCCGCGAAACTGCCAAAAAACCATTTGCTGTTTTGGCTAAATGAGGGCATCAATATTAGAAAAACTGAATAGAGGGACGCGCATGGACTGGATCAGCACGGTCGCCGACATCGAGGCGCTTGAGGATGCCCAGCTTGACCATCGCCTGATCAGCGATTTTCAGGATCAGGCCGAGCGTGGCGCACCGCGCGAAATCCGTTTTTCGACGCCGACGTTCAAGGAATATGCCTCGGGCGAATTGACCGGCTGCGCGAAAAACTCCTTCCCGGCGTTTTCGGTGACGGCTGGGGCCTGCGCGCTGGACTGCGACCATTGCCAGGCCAAAATTCTGGAGCCGATGATCCCGGCGACGACGCCCGAAATGCTGGATCGCAAGGTCCGCGACCTCGTGCTGTTGCAGGATTTGCAGGGTTTCCTGCTGTCGGGCGGCTCGAACCGGCGCAATGAAATCAAGTATGAGCGCTATTACCCGGTGATCGAGGCGCTGAAGCACGACTATCCACATCTCAAGATTGCCATCCATTCGGCTTTGACTGATGCCGCCCGCGCCCGCCAGATGGAAAGCGCCGGGGTTGATACGGCGATGATGGATGTGATCGGCGCGCAGGAGACCATCCGCGAGGTCTACCATCTGGAGCGCAGCGTCGATGATTTCGAGGCGACACTGGCGGCGCTGTGCGCAACCAACATGGAAGTGGTGCCCCACATTGTCATCGGGCTGCATTATGGCCGGATTCTGGGTGAGGCCAACGCCCTTGATATAGTCGCGCGCCACAAGGTGCATTCCCTGGTGCTGGTGGTGATCATGCCTTTTTATGGTCGTGAGGGCATGTTTGTGACGCCTGATACCAGCGATGTCGGGCGAATTTTTCTGGAAGCGCGCAGGCGGATTCCTGACCGTCAGGTGTTGCTGGGCTGCGCCCGCCCGGCCGGGATGCACAAGCGGATCACGGATGCCTATGCGGTCATGGCGGGGCTGGATGGGATAGCCTTTCCTGCCGAGGGTGCCCTCGCGCTGGCAAAGGCGATTGGCCGCCCCTATAGCCAGCAGCACGCCTGCTGCTCGATCAAGGTGGGCGGACAGGCTCCGCGCATCACCGGCCAGCCTGCCGTGCGCCAATTAGCCAGCGGGTGCGCCGCATGAGCGCCAGGCTCAGCGCCGATCTGCTTGTCGTCGGTCTTGGCCCGGCGGGGGCCAGTGCGGCGCTGGCGGCGGCACGAGGCGGCTTGCGGGTGGTGGCAGTGGATCGCCGCCGCGAGGCTGGCCTGCCGGTGCAATGCGCCGAATTTGTGCCGGGCCCACTGCTGGGCCATGTCACCGGCCTGCCCGCCGCAATTCGCCAGCCGATCAGCGCCATGCACACGATGCTGGCGGGCGAGCCGCCACATGTCACGGAGGATTTTCGCGGCCAGATGATTGACCGCGCGCAGTTTGATCAGGCGCTGGTTGCCGCCGCGCAGGCCGCAGGCGCGACACTGCTGTTCGGGGCCTGCGTCAAGGCGCTCACCGATGACGGCTTGCTGTTGCAGGACGGGCGATGGCTCGATGCGCCTGTGCTAATTGGCGCCGACGGCCCGCGCTCGATCATCGGGCGCGCCATGGGCTCCTGCAATGACGCGCTGGTCGAAACCCGTCAGATCAGCGTGGCCTTGCATAGCGCCCATGCCGCGACTGATATTTTCCTGTCGCCGGCTTATCGCGGTGGCTACGCCTGGCTGTTTCCCAAGGGCGAAATTGCCCACATCGGACTTGGCGTCGAGCCCGCGCTGCGCCATCGGTTGAAACCGCTGCTGGAGGCGCTGCATGCCGATCTTGTTGCCGCGGGGCGTGTGGGCGCTGAGGTCCTGCAACTCACCGGCGGGGCGATTCCGGTGGGCGGCCTCCTCAGATGTGTCGGCATGGTGCCGGGGCGCAACGTGTTGCTGGCAGGCGATGCTGCGGGCCTCACCAATCCGGTGACCGGGGCTGGCATTGCCGCTGCCGTGCAGTCAGGCCGCATGGCGGGCGAGGCGGCGGTGCAACTGGCAGGCGGGCGGCTGGAGGCCGCGCAGGAATATGCCGCCGAACTGGACGATATTTTCGGTGTGTCGCTGGCGCGCGCCGTGCAACGACGCCGAGAGTTGCTGGCGCAATCGTCCGATGAACGCTTCCCTCTGCGCCGGGATTGGCGGCGGGGCTGGATTGCCTATCCTGAATATTGGGCACCCCTTGCATCGGGTGTCAGCAAGCAACAAGATGTACATCCAATGAAAGAGCCATTTCATGACCTGCCTCAAGCCTGAAACCCGCCTTCCCGCAGCGCCAGGTGCCCATGGTGCTGATTTCAACGCGGCGGCGCTGATGAAGCCACGCGCGCCCCTGCCCACGCCTGGCGAGCGCAAGAACGGCGGCGCCGTCAAGGCTCATGGCGTGGTGCCGCAGGGCTTTTACATGCCCAACAACAATATCCAGACGCCAGAAATGCGTTCGCCCGATTATGTGCAGCTCTCGACCGCCGCCGCGATCACGCTGGGACTGATGCAGGGCCGGATGCACCGTTGCGGCTGCACGCGCTGCCTCAACCTGCTTCTCACCTATCCGGAGGGCTGCCGTGCCAATTGCGCCTATTGCGGCTTGGCCCGCCACCGCGAGGCCGACCGCGACTATGCTGACCGCAATTTCATTCGGGTGGATTGGCCCGCCGTGCCGATGGCGCAGATTATCGACATTGTGGCGCGCGATGGCGCAAAGAGCCCGTTCCACCGCATGTGCATCTCGATGATCACGCATCCGCGCTCGGATGAAGACACGTTCAGCGTGCTGAAAGCCTGGACTGACAGGATTGATCCTGGCACCATTCCGGTATCGATCCTCTCCAACCCGACCACCATGCAGCGCGCCGATGTAGCCAGGCTCAAGGACATGGGCGCTGACATTTTCACGGTGGCGCTTGATGCGGCGACGCCGGAGATTTTTGACGCCACGCGCGGCAAGGGTGTCAACTCACCCCATTCCTGGCGCAAATATTGGGAAATCCTCAATGATGCGCGCGATATTTTTGGCCCGCAGAAATTTGGTGCCCATATCATCGTTGGCATGGGCGAAACCGAACATGATTCGCTGAACCTCATTCAGCAAATCGTTGACATGGGCGGGCACAGCCACATGTTCTGCTTCTTTCCCGAAAAAGGCTCGCTGATGGATCATCTGCCCGCCACCCCGCGGGACCAGTGGCGGCGCGTGCAGCTTGGCCGCTACCTGATTGATTATGCTGGCGGGCGGGTCGAGAACATGCGCTTTGATGACCAGGGCCGGGTGATCGATTTTGGCTTGCCGCAGAGCCAGCTCGATCCAATCATCGACAAGGCTGTGGCCTTCCGCACGTCGGGATGCCCCGGCAAGGTCGCCGAGGATATTTCGGCCTGCGACCGGCCCTATGGCGATTCGCCGCCCAGCAATATCGCCAGCTTCCCCTTCCAGCCCAACAAGGCGGATGTCACCAAAATCCGCCGGCAACTGGCCATTCCACGGGCGCGCCACTAGCCCCGAAACGAGGGCGATCACATGCAGAAGTCATTTCGTGTCATCGATACCGGCGTGCGCGAAGGGCGGGCCAATATAGCCTTTGATCAGGCGCTGATCGATCTCCACCAGCGGCAGGCGATTCCCGATACGATCAGGTTCTTGCAATTCCGGCCCTCGGCGCTGATCGGGCGCCATCAGGCGCTGTCGCGCGAGGTGCATCTGGATTATTGCCGCGACCACGGCATCGGGCTGGTGCGGCGCATTACCGGCGGTGGCGCGCTTTATATGGACGAGGGACAGTTCGGCTTCGAATTGGTGTTTCACCGCAAGACTCTGGGAATCACCTCGCTGAACGACCTGGCCCGCACCATCTGCGAGGCAGCGGCAGCAGGGCTCCAAAATCTCGGCGTCGCGGCGCGCTACCGTCCGCGCAATGATATTGAGGTCGAGGGCCGCAAGGTCAGTGGCACTGGCGGCTTTTTTGATGGCGATACGATCTTTTACCAGGGCACGATTCTGGTGGACATGGATCCGGCGCGCATGCTGGCGGCGCTGAATGTGCCGCAGGCCAAGCTCGCCAAACGCGCCCTTGATTCAGCCGGGCAGCGCGTTGTGACCTTGCGCGAATTGCTCGGGGACGCCCTGCCCGGCCTTGCCGCTATCAAGGCGGCAATGTTGAAGGGTTTTGCCAGCACGCTGGCGATTTCACCGGTCGAGGGGACCATTTCCGCCACAGAAGAAGCGCTGGCGGCTCAAATCTTCGGCCAGGAAATCGGCACCGATGAGTTTGTCCACGAGCTTGATGATCCTGCCGGGCAAGCGGGCGTGCTGAGCGCCAGCTTTGAGGGCCAGGGCGGCACGATCGATGCGCATCTGCGGCTGGAGGACAGTCGCATCCGCGAGGTGCTGTTTACCGGCGACTTTTTTGTGACGCCACCTCGCGTCATCCTGGATCTGGAGGCCAGCCTGCGCGGCACGCCGGCGGCGGATGCAGCGGCGCATGTCGCCGGCTTTTTCAAAAAGGCACATGTCGGCCTGCTGTCGGCCCGCGCGGAAGATTTCGCAGAGGCCGTCATCGCTGCCACGCGTCAGCCAAAATGACAAGCCCAAGGGAAACATAGTGAAGCACCTCACCATCATCCAGCACACATCCGCCGACTACCTCGGCTTGATGGAGGATCATTTTGAGGGGCGGCGCATCCGTTTCAGCTATTTCAGGCCCTTTGCCTCCGGGGGCAAGGTGCCAGACGGCAGTGCCATCAGCGATGGCTTGATCCTGCTCGGTGGCGGCCCGTGGGGCAGCGTTGGCGCGCGGATTGTGCCCAATCTTGACGCCGAAGTCGGGCTGGCGCGCATGTGCCTGATGATGGACAAGCCGGTGATCGGTATCGGCCTTGGCGCTCAGATTCTCAGCCTGGCGGCAGGTGGCGGGGCCATCGCCACCCCGCTGACCTTTGAGGTTGGCATGGCGCAAAGGCAGGTCGATGATGCGCTGAATGGCTATCTGCCCGCCGTCTGCCCGCATATTGTCTATATGCGCGACCGGCCGGAGCCACCTGCTTACGCAAGGATTCTCTCGCGCGACGCAGCAGGTCACGCGGCGCTCTTCCAGATTGGCCAAAAGGCGTTTGGCTTTAGCGGCCATCCTGGTTTCAAACTTGCGATGGCGGAAGACCTGGTCATGGAATTTGAGGAAACGCCCGACGACCCCTTGCCGAAATTCGCGGCGCTGGGGCGTATGAAGCGCCAGATCGAGGATGCTTTGGTGCCGATCATGACCGGCATTATCCAGTTGACCGGGTTGATGGAAAATAGTTAGTGCTCGACCAATTTGGGCACTTGCGTTTCCCGATCGATTGTATTAGAAATTCCTAATGGAATACGACAATGGCCGTGGCCATATTATAATCCGCATCAAAGTGGATCGTGTCGTCCGGGAAACGTGCCTACTGGAGCAGCTTAATGGCCAAGAAGCTTATTATAGTTATGGCAAATACCGATCCGCGCAATGGCGAGGAACTCGGCGCGCCGTTCTTTCAGGCTTCGGTCGCTGCCGCCATGGATTATGAGGTTGAGGTCATTTGCACGGCCACATCTGGCATTCTGATGAAAAAAGGCTTTGCTGAAAAACTCCACGTGAAGCCTGGCTCACCCAAGACCGTCTATCAGTTCATTCAGGATGCCTTTGAGGCGGGCGTCACATTCAAGTGTTGTTCGCCCAATCTTGATCTTTTCGACATGACAAAGGATGAACTTATCCCTGAATGCGCCGGGATTGTCGGTGGGGCCTATCTCATCGAAGAGATCATGGAAACTGACGCCAAGGTTCTCACCTACTGATTTTAGGGAGGCAAGCCAGCCATGGATCATGCCCATACGAGCCGCGTGCAGACATTCATGGGGGACCCGCTCAGCGATACCCCTGAGGTACCGCGCCAGCAGCTTGAAGCGATTTTCGCCGATATTCAGGGCGACATGCGGTTTGACCACGAACTGAATGGCTGCCTGAACTGCGGTATCTGCACGGCGACCTGCCCGGCCGCGCATTATTATGATTTCAGCCCGCGCGAAATCGTCCAGCTTTTGTGGACTGAAAATCTTGAAGGCATTTATGATGCCATGCAGGAGAAAATCTGGTCCTGCGCGCAATGCTATACATGTGCGGCCCGCTGCCCGTTCGAAAATTCGCCCGGTGGCCTGATCATGATCATGCGCGAAACGGCGATCAAGCATGGCATGGAATCGGCCAAGAATGTCCTGCGCCCGTTCAGCCGCGTGATGCTGAAACTGGTATCGACCGGCAACCAGCTTGCTCCCGACATGATCACTGCGGACGGCTTTGCCGACTGGGGCCCCAATATTTCCAAGGTCAATGCGCCGCTGAAAATCCTGCGCAAGGCCATTCCCATGCCAACACTCAATACCACCGAGACGGCATGGGAGGTCAATCTGAAGACCTCGGTTGAGCTTTATACCATCTGGGAAATGACCGGTGTGCTCAATCAGCTTGAGACCATCGACGAGAACCTGTTTGACGTCATCTCGGACATCATGGACGAAAAAAAGCAGGACTATCAGGATTTTGTCGACGAGCAGGCTGAAGCGGACGCCTGATTTCGACGCAAACGACGACAGGAGCAGACCATGAGTGCACCAAACTGCGGCGAAAGGCTTACCGGCCATGGTTCGGAATGGCGGGATTCCAACCTCAGCCCCGAAGATGCCCGCACCGCCACCAGTTGGGTTGAGCAACGAATCGACAAGCGCTCGATGCTCACCAGCAAGGATCGCGTGCATGATGTGCGCGATGTGATGTGGCAGCTCGAAAAGGACGGCGAAATCGTCGTCCATCGCATCCGCGACGAGCATGAGCCGATCGAGGCGAAGACGCTCTATGGCTGGACCAAGCGCATTCCCACCAACCAGCTCTGGCACCACAAGTCCTGCGGCCAGTGCGGCAATATTCCTGGCTATCCGGCCTCGCTGCTGTGGCTGATGAACAAGCTCGACAAGCGCTATCTTGACGAGACCGACCAGACCTCCTGCACCGCCTGGAATTATCATGGCTCGGGCATCGGCAATCTGGAGAGCCTTGCGGCAGTGTTCCTGCGCAATTTCCATCAGGCGTATGTCTCCGCCAAGGCGGAAGGGCTGCCGGAGGGTTATTATTACCCGCTGGTGCATTGCGGCACGTCGTTTGGCAATTACAAGGAAGTGCGCGGCTATCTGCTGCAATCGGCGGAACTGCGCGAGCGCGTGAAGAAAATTCTGGGCAAACTTGGCCGTCTTGTCGATGGAAAGCTGCTGATCCCCGAAGAAATCGTGCATTATTCCGAATGGTTGCATGTGATGCGCCACGAGATCGTCAAGCATCAGGTGATCGACTGCAGCAACATCCGTTCAACCATCCACCCGGCCTGCCATGTCTATAAAATGGTGCCCCAGGATGCGATCTATGATGACACTATTCTTGAAGGCAATCGCCTTGCGGTTTCCACCGGCATCATGCAGGCCCTCGGCACCAATGTGATCGATTATTCGACCTGGTATGACTGCTGCGGCTTTGGTTTCCGCCACATCATCTCGGAGCGTGAGTTCACCCGTTCTTTCGCCATTGATCGCAAGATCATGGTGGCGCAGAACGAAGCCCATTCGGATGTGATGATCGGTCATGACACCGGTTGCATCACCACGCTCGACAAGAGCCAGTGGATCGGCAAGTCGGCGGGCAAGGATGTTGATTTGCCGGTGCTGGCGGATGTGCAGTTTGCGGCCCTGGCCTGCGGCGCGCATCCCTACAAGATCGTGCAGTCGCATTGGCATGCCTCCTCCACCGAGAAGCTGATGGAGAAAATGGGCATCGACTGGCGGGCAAAGAAGGCCGAGTTCGAGGCCTATCTGGAAGAGGTGAAGCTCGGTCGGCAAGAGAACCTCTATGATCCGCGCCGCATGATCACTTCGGGGCCTGGCTTCAACCCCCTCACCAAGACCACGACATTGGCAATCGGGAGACCCTGATGCGGGAGAGCCTTATGAACGACCCAGTATTGATTGTTGGCGGCGGGCCTGCCGGGCTGGCTGCCGCCCATGCGCTGTCCAGCGTCGGGCGTCCGAATATTCTGGTTGAAAAAATGGATCGGCTGGGTGGTGCGCCTATTCTTTCAGGCTATGCCAAGCTGGTGCCATCGGGCGAATGGGCCAAGGACGCCATCGGCGGCATGGTTTCGCGGGTCATCAATAACAAGCTCACCGACGTGCGGCTCAACACCATCGTCAAGAGCTTTGATGGTGAGCCAGGTCATTTCCAGGCCGTGCTGAACGATGGCTCGACGCTGAAGGCGAGTGCGGCCATTTTGACAACCGGCTTCACGCATTTTGATTCGATCAACAAACCGGAATGGGGCTTTGGCACCTATCCGGACGTGGTGACGACAACACAGGTCGAGCAGATGATCTCGTCCGGAAAAGGCGTGCTCTGCCCCTCCGATGGCCGCAAGCCGAAGCGGGTGGCGATTCTGCTTTGCGTTGGCTCACGGGATCGGCAGATCGGGCGCGAATGGTGTTCGAAAATCTGCTGCACGGTATCTGCCAATATAGCGATGGAAATCCGGGAGGAATTGCCCGATTGCCATGTCTATATCTATTATATGGACATTCGCACTTTCGGCCTTCTGGAACAGAAATATTACTGGCGAAGTCAGGAAGAGTTCAAAGTGAAGTATATCAAGGCGCGTATCGCTGAAGTAACGTCCAATGGCGGTCAGTTGATCGTCAAGGGCGAGGATACGCTGGTCAAGCGACCGATCACCATTCCCTTCGATATGGTCGTTCATGCCATCGGCATGGACCCGAATGTTGATAACATGACTCTTGCCGCCGTTTTTGGCGTCAAACTCGAGCCCAATGGCTTCATCGACCGGCAAAATACCTATGGCGTGATCGGCGCGACCAATCGCGCGGGCGTGTTTGTGGCCGGTTCGGCGACGGGCCCCGAAACAATTGATGATTCCATCGCCCAGGGCAATGCGGCGGCCATGTCGGCTTTGGGCGCACTGCAAGTCAACGTGGCGGCAGAATAGGGGCGTGCTGTGGGAAAGCTTGCCTGGCTGACAGCAGATAAATCCGGCACACCGGAAATTGCGCGTCCGCATCTTGATTTGAGCGGGCCGCTGCTGGCCTCGGCCTTTCAGACGCTGGCGCGTGGCTGCGAGGACTTGGGTGGTATCGAACGTTATGTCGAAGCCTTGAAGCTCAAATCGGAGCTGTTCAAGGATACGCTCGGCGACGGCAAGGTGGCGACCCTCAATCTTGAGGGCTTCATGGAGCTTTGCACCTTCATGGCGACCGTGCGCCGCCGGGTTGCTCGCTATCTTTCACCTGAAGGGGTCGCCAGAATCCGCGCCGGTCTGGTGGCATTGCTCGATGGTGCCACCAATACCGCGACAACCGACCAGCGGATGACGGCCTTTTGTGCGCGCTTTCCTGCCGACAGGGAGCATCGCTTCGTGCATGATCTGGCGGCTGAGGTGCTGCATAATGTTGATCCGGAACGCTATCCACTGATGAACCGTTGGGTGTGGGACGCCAGGCCCAATACCGGCGCGGTGCGCGAAATCTGGTTTGGCGACAATGTTGACCACATCACCATTCCCCTGCCCGACGGCTATCCCACCTTCCTGATGCTGCGCGAGGAACTGGCGCAGTTTCTCACCAGTCAGGGTGTGTTCCGTGACGTGATGTATTTTGTCGATATGCTGACAGCTCAGGTCTATGCCAATTATATTTCGGCGCAGGGCGGCACTTATTTGCGGGCGGACTTTTCCACCGCCGAAGACCCGATGCACCACACGAGACGCATTCTGGGGCTTGACGGTGTGCGGCCTGGTTCCAGCCGCACGCGCCTGAAAGCCATCGACGGCGGGGCCTTTGTCCTCGACGATTCCAAACTCATTGGATGAGAGACGCCAAGCCATGCCCATTCACGAGAAGCACCTCATTCGCCCGGAAAACATCAAGTCGCATGAAAAGCTCGTGCTGGATGGCATCGATGTCTCCGGCCACTGGAGCACCTTCATCGAAACCAGGGTGGTGAAGGACTATAACGAGAATCTGGAAGTGGAGATCGCCGCGCTGCCGGGCGGTGAAAACATCCACCGCTGCTGGCAATGCGGCTCATGCACCAATTCCTGCACGGTCAATGCCATCAATCCCGACTTCAACCCAAGGTTCTGGATCTATCTGATCCGCCTCGGCATGGAAGAAGAATTGCTGCGCGACAAGGACATCATCTGGCAATGCGTTTCCTGCAACAAATGCACCTATGCCTGCCCGCGCGATGTCGCGCCCGAGGGCGTGATGAAGGCGACCGCGCACTGGCTGGAACTGAAGGGTCATACCAAGCCCTCGCCCTCGACCATTTTCGATGACGTATTTACGGAACAGGTTGTCGCTACCGGAGTGATCGAGGACGGCCTGGTGCTGCGCAATTTCTTCAAGCGCACCGGACAGTCGCTGAACCAGCCATGGCTGGTCGAGATGATCAAGCGGATGATGGCGCATCTGCCGGTGGCGATGCTGATGAAAATGGGTCTGGCGACCTTGGTGCATCCCCGCACCGGGAACTGGGGCGCGGCGCGCGATGCCATCAATGAATACGTCGCCGAGCAGGACGCCCACCACCGCCAAGCCCTCGGGCTCGAAAGTCTGGTCGAGATGGCCAGGCAGGAAGCCACCAAGCCCTTCCAACATGCTGCTGAATAGGAAAAACAGGCAATGACCGACAATCGCGCCGAGAAATACAAGAAGGTCGCCTATTATCCTGGCTGCGCACTGGAGGGTAGCGGCCATGCCTATAACCGCTCGACCAAGGAAGTCGGCAAGGCGCTGGGGCTTGAACTGGAAGATGTGAAGAACTGGAACTGCTGCGGCGCGATGGAAGTGAAAAACGTCGATCCGAAAGTGCAGACCTATCTGTCGTCACGCGTCATGTCGCAGGCGGTCAACGAGATGGGCCATTCGGTTGTCATGGCACCCTGCAACGGCTGCTATCACAATCTGAAAAAGGCCGAGTATGACCTGAAGAATGATGAGGCCTCGCGGCAGGTCGTGAATCGCATTTCATCCAAGGCAGGGCACAAGACCTATCAGGCCGGCGAGATCGAAACCATACATGCGCTCGATTGGATCAAGCATGGCATTGGCGAAGAAGGCCTGAAGTCACGGGTCAAGAGATCGCTGAAGGGCATGAAGGTCGCCAATTATTATGGCTGCATGTACACGCGCCCGCGCCATATCTTCCCCGAGAAAGACAAGGGTGCGGGCACTGAATCAACTTCGAAGCCACATTTCATGGACGATCTGCTGGCGGCTGCGGGTGCCGACAATGTCGATTTTCCTTTGAAAACTGCCTGCTGCGGCGGGGCGCATACCCTGTCGGATTCGGATATGTCCACCAAGCTGGTGCTCAACATCCTGAAAGCCGCTGAGGCCTCGGGGGCCAATGTGATCGCAACAGAGTGCCCGACCTGCCATACGGGGCTTGAAATGCACCAGATCAGGGCCGAAAAGAAGTTTGGTGTCAAAACCAATGTGAAAATCCTCTATTTCACACAATTGCTCGGTCTGGCCTTGGGTCTGACGCCAAGGACGGTCGGAGTGCATGAAAATGTGTCGGATTCGTTCGCACTCCTGAAACAACAGGGACTGGCATGAGGCCGCTCAGCACAATCGAAAGCGAAATTGAGCAGGGCGTTGCTGCTGCCGACGCCGCTGAATCAGCGCGGCATCTGTTGAGCCTTGGCGAAGAGGTTCTGGAGCACTGGATGGCGGCCAAAGGCCTCAAGCCGACCTCCGGCAAGGCGGAAGGATTTCGGCTGCTTGGGTTGCACCGGCAGGGTGCCAAAGGCGATCCCAGCTTCAATGCCTGCCGTGAAACCTGCCGCGAATTAGTGTATCACTACAATCTCGTTACGCTGGAGCCCGGCCATCCGGATGCCGCACAGCGGCTGGTGATGATGCGGTTGGTCGCGGCGCATATTTATTATTTCGTAAGCGGGAAGATGCAAACCGCACAACTTGGCGAGTTTTGTTGCTCATCGCGTGATTTGCGACTAGAACAGGCTTCATAAAAGCGGGAGAGTGGGCATGGCTATCGTTCGCGGGTGCAATCTGCCAGACGATCTGTTATACGATGTCGAGAACCATACGTGGTTCAAGGAAGTTGGTGATGGCAACGTGCGGCTCGGCATGACCACCATTGCCACCGCTCTGGCGGGCAATCTGGTAGCCGTGACTCCGAAAAAGGCCGGTCGCGCCGTTGAGGCGGGCAAGTCCTGCGCAACAGTCGAATCAGGCAAGTGGGTTGGCCCGGCCAAATCGGCAGCGGCGGGCACGATTGTGACGGTCAATGCTGATCTGGTCAACAAGCCAAGCCTGGCCAATTCCGACCCCTATGGCGAAGGTTGGCTCGTGGTTCTCAAACCAACCAATTGGGACGAGGTGAAGCCGACACTGACGCCTGGCGCGCAGGTTGCTCCGAAATATGAGGCTAAAATGGCTGCAGACGGCTTCGCAGGTTGTGCACCGTGAATCAAATGCTCACAGAATCCGATCAGATGGAACAGTTGGCCGACAAGGCCGACCATGCGGCGTTGGTGCTGAAATCAATCAGCAATAAATGGCGCCTGCTGATCCTTTGCCAATTGGTCAAGGGTGAGAAATCGGTTGGCGAACTTGAGGATTTGATTCCCCTTAGCCAATCGGCGCTCTCGCAGCACCTCGCGGTGTTGCGCCGCAATCACCTCGTCACGACAAGACGCGCCTCGCAGATGATTTTCTACACGGTCAATGGCACCGAAGTGTCGTTTATCCTGGGGGCCCTCTACGAGCTCTATTGCAACTCGCCCCCAGACGAGGGCAAGGAACTGGGCCGAGCCAAGGTCTGAACGGCTGGCAGGTGCGATGGCTGCTCCCGATAAGGTCAGCCGTGGGCTGCCGATCTATGCTTGGCAGGTGTCCAGCCGAAACAAGGTCAGATCTGGCAGAATCCGTGTCGCACCGGAAAAATCGTCTGCCGCCGTATAGAGCCCCGGTGTCACAATCGTCGCAAGGCCAGCCGCAAGCGCCGCGCTAAGTCCATTGCGCGAATCCTCAAAGGCGAGGCATTTTGCGGCAGGAAGCTGCAAATCTTCCAATGCCTTGAGATAGGCGTCGGGGGCGGGCTTTTTCTTTGCAACCTCATCTCCCGCAACGATCACCTCAAACAGCGCCAGGCCCGCGCTCCCCAGCGTCGCGCCGATCAGCACTTCAACATTGACGCGCGAGGTGGTGGTTGCAATCGCCAAGCGTCGGCTGCTCGCCTTGGCCTGCCCGATCAATTCAGCGACGCCCGGGCGCAGTTGCGCGGCACCTTGTAGCATCATCGCACCATAGATCCGGTTTTTGGCCTGATGCAGTCGATTCACGCGACCGGGTTTCAAGTCGATGCCCAGCATGGCAGCATAGTGGCGTAGACGCTCCTTGCCCCCGGTGACTTTCAAAAGGCTGGCATAGAGCGGCACATCCCAGTGCCACCCCAGCCCATCCTCGCCAAAAGCAGCGTTGAAGGCTGCCCGATGCACTTCCTCGGTTTCGGCGAGCGTGCCGTCAACGTCAAAGATCAGGGCATCCGGACCCATATCAGGCCCGCGCGCGCTCGGCAGAAGCGCGGATGGCATCAATGTTGGCCTTATAATGATCCGGTGTGCCGCCCTTGAAGACCGCCGAGCCCGCAACCAGAGTGTCAGCGCCCGCCGCAGCCACCAAGGCAGCCGTCTCGACATTGACGCCGCCATCAACTTCCAGCCGGATTTTCCGATCGCCGATCATGGCGCGGATCCGGGCGATTTTCGCGATCTGCGCGTGAATGAACGCCTGCCCGCCAAAGCCGGGATTGACCGTCATCACAAGGATCAGGTCAACAGTGTCGAGCAGATATTCAAGGGCCGATTCATGCGTGCCGGGCGTAATCGTTACCCCGGCTTTTTTGCCGAGACCACGGATCATTTGCATGGAGCGGTGGATATGCGGACCGGCCTCAGCATGGACGGTGATATAATCCGAGCCGGCCTTGGCAAAGGCTTCGATATAATTATCGGCTGGGGCAATCATCAGATGCACATCGAAAACCTTCTTCGTGTGCGGACGCAGGGCCTTCACCACATCCGGGCCGATGGTAATATTGGGCACAAAATGGCCATCCATCACATCCACATGGATCCAGTCCGCCCCCATCGCATCAATGGCGCGCACCTCCTCACCGAGCCGGGCAAAATCAGCGGACAGGATAGATGGTGAGATAATGATCGGCTCGGGCATGGTTATTCCTCAGGATTTATGAAAGACGCGGCTTGACAATATGTCGGAGGCTTCCAGGGTCATGATATCCCTGGCAGTCAATTGGCGGTCAAGGTCGCCGACCAGGCGATTGGCCTGACGCAACCTCGCGCGGTCAAGCGCATTGCGGATGGAGCGGGCGTTGGAGAACAGCGGCTGCTGCTTGCGCAGGGCAATATAGCTGTGAAACGCCTCGCGCGCATCGTCACTGAATGTGTAATTCTGGTCTTTCAACATCAATTCGCCAATGTCGGCAAGCTCATCTTCCTCATAATCGGGAAAATCGACATGATGGGCGATGCGTGAGCGAAAGCCGGGGTTGGAATTGAAAAAGCGATCCATGCGATCTGCATAACCCGCCAGAATCACCACCAGATCGTCGCGCTGATTTTCCATCACCTGCAACAGGATTTCGATGGCTTCCTGGCCATAATCGCGCTCGTTTTCCGGGCGGTAGAGATAGTAGGCCTCGTCAATGAACAGCACGCCGCCCATGGCTTTTTTCAACACTTCCTTGGTGCGCGGCGCAGTATGGCCAATATATTGGCCGACCAGATCATCGCGGGTCACCGAAACCAGATGGCCGCGCCGCACGAAGCCCAGCTTGTGCAGGATATCGGCCATGCGCAGCGCCACGGTGGTCTTGCCGGTGCCGGGATTGCCGGTGAAAGACATATGCAAGGTCGGCGTGACACCGGTCAGGCCGAGTTTCTGGCGAACCCGCTCAACGAGCAGCAGGGCGGCTATTTCGCGAATACGGGTTTTGACGGGTTTCAGACCCACGAGTTCGCGATCGAGCTGTTCCAGGACGTCGTTGATGCCCGCGCCTTCGATTTCATCGCGCAGACGGATGGTTGCAGGTGGGGGGGGCACGAGATCATTCACGGCGATGGTTCCAGTGCTTGAGCATGGGGCGGGCAAGCCCCTCGCCACCCCAGTCTGTTAGGCTGGAGTGGACAGGTTTTGATGTGCTACTTGTAGCGCTTGCCGTCCGGCTTGTCGGCAGCATAAGGCGTCGTGGTGTAATGCAACTGACGCCCTTTGCCTTCGGCACGGGTGAGACGGAAGCCGTCTTCCTCCGCCGGGCGGTTGACAATGAAAGACAGGCGCACCGATTCCCAGCCATGTGAGCTGTCGAAGGCCGACATGCGAATATAGCGGTCGCCATAATGCTTGCGGCATTCCTTCAGTTCCAGCATCACGCCGGCAGCATCCTTGAGATCAAACATGGGCAGGCCCCACATGTCCCAATAGGTGTTGCGTGGGTGCGGATCATCAGTGAACTCAAGGTTCACGGCCCAGCCCTTGTTGAGGCAATATTGGGCCTGAGATGCGATTTGCTCATCAGTCAAATCGGGAAGAAAGGAGAAAGCTCCTTGGGTAATGCGCATAGGGTGTTCTCCTTAGTTTGAGACCGAAACGGCGGGGACGAAATCAGGCGTATCGGTGGAAGCGTAATCAAAGGTCACGTCTTTCCACGTATCGAGGGCCTGGCGCAGTGGCAGGCAGGTCCTGGCAGCGTCTGACAGGATCTGCGGGCCTTCTTCTAGAATGTTGCGTCCGGCATTGCGGGCAAACACCATAGCTTCCAGAGCCACGCGGTTGGCGGTTGCGCCAGCCTGAATGCCAGCGGGATGGCCAATCGTGCCGCCGCCGAACTGCAACACACAATCTTCGCCAAGCAGATCGAGCAATTGGTGCATCTGGCCAGCGTGGATGCCGCCTGACGCGACCGGCATGACAGCGTTCAGCGAGGCCCAGGGCTGGTCGAAGAAGATGCCGTGCTCAAGGTTGATTGGATTATGATCGAGCCGCAGTATGTCATAAAAGCCCTTGGTCATGTTCGGATCGCCTTCGAGCTTGCCGACGACGGTGCCTGCATGGATATGGTCAACACCGGCAAGCCGCATCCACTTGGAAATAACGCGGAAGGAAATGCCATGCGTTTTCTGACGTGTATACGTGCCGTGGCCTGCGCGGTGGAGATGCAGGATCATGTCGTTCCTGCGGCACCAGTTCGACATCGACTGGATGGCGGTATAGCCGATGACCAAATCGATCATCACGACGACTGAACCAAGCTCCTTGGCAAATTCGGCGCGGGCGTACATTTCTTCCATCGTGGCTGCAGTCACGTTGAGATAGGTGCCCTTGACTTCGCCGGTGGCTGCCTGGGCACGATTGACTGCTTCCATGCAATAGAGGAAACGCTCGCGCCAGTGCATGAAGGGTTGCGAATTGATGTTCTCGTCATCCTTGGTGAAATCGAGGCCGCCCTTCAACGCTTCATAGACCACACGGCCATAGTTGCGGCCCGACAGGCCGAGCTTTGGCTTGACGGTGGCACCCAGCAGCGGGCGACCGAACTTGTCGAGGCGCTCGCGCTCGACGACTATGCCGGTGGATGGCCCCTGGAAGGTCTTTATATAGGCGACGGGGAACCGCATGTCCTCAAGGCGCAGCGCCTTCAGTGGTTTGAAGCCGAAGACATTGCCGATGATCGAGGCGGTGAGGTTGGCAATTGAACCGCCCTCAAACAGATCAAGGTCATAGGCGATATAGGCAAAGAACTGGCCAGGCGCATTGGGCACGGGGTCAACACGGTAAGCCTTGGCCCGGTATTTTTCCGTCGCTGTCAGGCGGTCAGTCCAGACGACCGTCCAGGTGGCTGTTGAGCTTTCGCCAGCGACCGCCGCTGCGGCTTCCACCGGATCAACGCCATCTTGCGGGCTGATTCGGAACAAAGCGATAATATCGGTGTCTTTGGGAACATAATCGGGCTCCCAATAGCCCATTTTGCGATATTCCATCACACCAGACTGGTAGCGTGCCTTGCCGCGCACGGTCTGGCTCGCCTGGTTGGTGTCTTGCGGAATTTTGACGGCTTCATTCATGACCATTCTCCTTTGGTCTCAACTTGATTGATTCAGGCAGCTTTGGCTTTGGCAATTTGCGGATCAAGACTGCCCGAGCGATAGCGCCTTGCCATTTCGCTGAGGGGCAACGCTCTGATTTTATGTGCGTTTCCAGCCGTGCCGAACTGCTCGAAACGATCACGGCAGAGATCCCGCATGGCGTCCATCGCCGGTTTCAGGAATTTGCGCGGATCGAACTCGGCTTTGAACCCGGTGGCAATCTTGCGGAACTGCGCGGTCATCGCCAGGCGGCAATCGGTGTCGATATTCACCTTGCGAACACCAAACTTGATGCCGCGCACGATCTCTTCGACAGGCACACCCCAGGTCTGGGGCATATCACCGCCCGCGGCATTGAAAATATCCTGAAGCGCTTGCGGCACCGAGGAGGAGCCGTGCATGACAAGATGGGTGTTGGGCAGGCGCCGATGGATCGCCTCGACCACATTCATGGCGAGGATTTCGCCATCCGGCTTGCGGGTGAATTTATAGGCGCCGTGCGATGTGCCCATGGCAATGGCCAGCGCATCGACCTTGGTGCGGGCGACAAAATCCATCGCCTGGTCCGGGTCGGTCAGCAACTGGTCATGCGACAGCTTGCCCTCGGCGCCGTGGCCATCTTCAGCCTCGCCCTGCCCGGTCTCCAGCGAGCCCAAGACGCCAAGCTCACCCTCAACCGAAGCACCAACCCAATGCGCCATGGAACTCACCCGTGTGGTGATATCGACGTTGTAATCATAGTCGGCGGGGGTCTTGGCGTCGGCCTTCAGCGAGCCATCCATCATCACAGAGGTGAAGCCGTGCTGAATGGCGCTGAGGCAGGTGGCTTCGTCATTGCCATGGTCCTGGTGCATGCACAGCGGGATGCCAGGATACATTTCAGCCAAAGCCTCGATCATTTTGGCGAGCATGATGTCGTTGGCATAGCTGCGCGCGCCACGGCTGGCCTGGATGATGACCGGCGCATCGACGGCGGCGGCCGCCTCCATAATCGCCAGGCCCTGTTCCATGTTGTTGATATTGAAGGCCGGCACGCCGTAATGATATTCAGCGGCGTGGTCGAGCAGTTGGCGTAGTGTGATGCGCGCCATGATATCCTCCGGTTCAGTTGATGAGGGCGCGGGCGGCATTCACCACCGCCTCTGCCGTGATGCCAAATTCGCGATAGAGAACTTCGGCAGGTGCCGAAGCGCCAAAGCCGGTCATGCCGATAAAGGCGCTGTTGTCGCCAAGCCATTTGGGCCAGGCACCTTCCAATCCGGCTTCAACGCCGATACGCGGCGCGTGACCCAGCACGGCGTTGCGGTAAGCGGCGGGCTGGCGGGCAAAAATCTCCAGGCAGGGTGCCGAGACAACCGCTGCATGAATGCCCGCCTCGCCCAATTGATGGGCGGCAACGACGGCGAGCGAGACTTCCGAACCGGTGGCGATCAACGTGACATCGCGCTTCGCAGCAGGCTCGATCAGCACATAGGCGCCCTGCGCCGTTTTGTTCGGCTCGTTTTCACCCGTCCGCAGTGTAGGCAAGGCTTGCCGCGACAGGCACAGGATGGAGGGGCGATCATGCGCCCGCATGGCGCAATCCCAGGCTTCCGCCGTCTCAACGGCATCAGCAGGGCGAAACACATTGAGATTGGGGATGGCGCGCATTGCGGTGAGATGTTCAACGGGCTGATGGGTGGGGCCATCTTCGCCAAGGCCGATGGAATCATGCGTCATGACATGAATGACCCGCACACCCATCAACGCGGCAAGGCGGATGGCGGGGCGCGAATAGTCGGAAAACGCAAAGAACGTGCCGCCATAGGGGATCATGCCGCCATGCAGCGCTATGCCATTCATGGCCGCCGCCATGCCAAATTCGCGGATGCCGTAATGAATATAGGAGCCGGAAAATTCTCCGGGCACCACTGCCTTTTGACCTTTGGCGTGGGTGAGGTTGGAATGGGTGAGATCCGCCGAACCGCCGATTAAAGCCGGGCAGGCTGGCACGATCGCATCCAAAATCAATTGCGAGGCTTGCCGCGTCGCAATTTTTGGAGCCGAGGCCGCAAACTGCGCCTTGATGGCGGCGATGGCGGCGTCATAACTTGCAGGGAGCGGTGCCTTGGCCCCCTGCCCTGCCCCAAAATGCACGTGCGCCTTGGCTTCCAGCACCCGTTTCACCCATCCCTCATGGTTGGCGCGTCCGCGTTTGCCGGTTGCCCGCCAGGCTGAAAGGACAGGTTCCGGAACTTCAAAGGGTGCATGGGGCCAGTTCAATGCCTTGCGCGCGCCCGCGATTTCGGCGGCACCGAGGGGAGCGCCATGCGCCTTTTCCGTACCAGCGCGGGTGGGCGCACCAAAGCCAATGATGGTTTTGCAGGCAATCAGCGAGGGGCGATCGGACTTGCGGGCCGCAGCTATCGCTGTTTCAATCGCTATCGGATCATGGCCGTCAATACGAACCACCTCCCAGTTGGAGGCTGCAAAGCGCGCCAATTGATCATCCGAGCACGATAGAGACGTTGCGCCATCAATCGAGATTGAATTGTCATCAAACAGCACAATCAGTTTGGCCAGCCGGAGGTGCCCCGCAAGGGAAATCGCCTCGTGACTCAGCCCCTCCATCAGGCAACCGTCGCCAGAAATCACATAGGTGAAATGATCCACCAGCTGGTCGCCGTGCCGGGCATTCTCAAGTCGCTCCGCCAGTGCCATGCCAACGGCTGTTGCCAAACCCTGGCCCAGCGGCCCGGTGGTGGTTTCAACACCCTTGGTGTGGTGATACTCTGGGTGCCCTGGGGTCAAGGATCCCCATTGGCGGAAGCCTTTGATCTGCTCAAGGCTCATGTCGGGGTAGCCCGTGAGGTAAAGCAGCGCGTAAAGCAGCATCGAGCCGTGCCCCGCCGACAGGACGAAGCGGTCACGGTCCGGCCAATGAGGCGCAACAGGATCAAAATTCAGAAATTTTGAAAACAGCACGGTCGCAACATCGGCCATGCCCATGGGCATCCCGGGGTGACCTGAGTTTGCCTTTTCCACCGCATCAATTGCCAGGAAACGTATGGCATTGGCCATGTTCTGGGGCTGGATCTCGCTCACTGATGGGGTAGTGACGGCAATGCTCATCATAGGCTCCGGGTCAATGCTGATGTTGTTGTGTTCAGGCCCGCCGCTTGCGGTCGATCAGTTGCATGATCATCGGCGTGAGGATCAGTTGCATCGCAAGGTCCAGTTTGGCGCCATGGATGACAATCGAATTGGCTCGCGACATGAAGCTGCCCTGGATCATCGACAGCAGGTAGGGAAAATCAATGCCGCGTGGGTTTCTGAAGCGTATCACCACCATTGATTCATCGGGGGTCGGAATCCAGCGCGCCACAAACGGGTTCGAGGTGTCCACTGTCGGCACACGCTGGAAATTGACATCTGTCTGGGTGAATTGCGGCACGATATAATTCACATAATCCGGCATACGGCGCAAAATCGTGTCTGTTACAGCCTCAGTCGAATAGCCGCGTGTCGAACGATCCCGGTGGATTTTTTGAATCCATTCCAGATTGATGACCGGCACAACGCCGATCTTAAGATCGGCAAAGCGCGCGATATTGATAGCGCCGCTGACGACCGCGCCATGCAGGCCCTCGTAAAACAGCAAATCTGTCTTCTCGGGTATCGCCTGCCAGGGTGTGAAAGTGCCAGGCTTGTGGCCATGCATCTCCTCGTCTGCAGCATCGTGGATATAATAGCGAATATCTCCCTTGCCGCTTTCGCCATAGCTCTTGAACGTCTGTTCGAGCTTTTCCAGGAGATTGGTCTCAGGCGAGAAATGGCTGAAGTGCTTGTTACCAATTTTGGCTTCTTCAGCCATCTTGGCGCGCATTTCCATGCGATCATATCTATGGAAACTGTCGCCTTCGATATAGACCGCGTTGACAGCCTCGCGCCGGAAGATTTGCTCAAAGGTCTTTTTGACCGAGGTGGTGCCTGCCCCTGATGAGCCGGTAATCGAAATAATCGGGTGTTTGACTGACATGGCGAATTCCTAGACGCGAAACAGGCCACGCTGGCCGAACAGAGGTGAGGGAGCGGTGCGGCTATGCTGGGTATGATGGAGTCGCTCGATCAGCGCGACCTTTGCCCTGGAGCCAAAAAACAATGGCACGCGCTGGTGCAAGCTTTCAGGGCTCATCTCAAGAATGCGCGTGGTGCCATTCGAGGCGAGACCGCCGGCTTGCTCCATGACAAATGCAATGGGGTGGGCTTCGTGGATCAGCCGCAACCGACCCTCACGATTACCCGGTCGGACGTCGCCAGGATAAAGAATGACGCCGCCGCGCGTCAGAATACGGAAGGCTTCCGCCACCAGCGAGCCAATCCAGCGCATATTGAAATTCTTCTCGCGCGGGCCTTCAGTGCCGCTCACGCAATCGTCAATGAATGTACGCACCGGCTCATTCCAATGGCGGTAGTTGGACGCGTTTACGGCATATTCGGGGGCGCTGGCCGTTATTTGTACGCCCTCGTGGGTCAAGCGCCATGTGTGATCGCGCGGATCAAGCGTGAAAACATTGACCCCCTTGCCCAGGGTGAGAACAAGCAAGGTGCATGGGCCATAGACCGCAAAGCCAGCGGCAACCTGGTGTGAACCTGCCTGAGTAAAGGGGTTCTCTTTCCCCTTCGCGGGGAGGATTGAAAATATCGTGCCAATCGAAATATTGGTGTCGATGTTCGGTGAGCCATCAAGCGTGTCGAGCGTCACTGCGTAAGGGGCAGTTGCATCGAGCAACTGCCAGTCATCCGATTCCTTCGAGGTTGCTGCAGCGACGTACACGCCTGTTAGGGCGTGCATCATCAGCGTATGGGCGCGGACATCAATCTCCTGGTGGGCGCCGCCATCGACAATTTGCCCCCGACCCGTCCCCACAGTGCCGGCCAGCGCGCCCATGGCGAGGAGGCCCGCTATATCACGGGTCGCCGCCGCGATAGCCAGGACGAGCGACGCCAGTGGGGCATCCGCGTCTGTCGTTGCTCTAGCGAGCGCCTCGTCCAGCGTCATCGGCATAGGTTCCCTCCCGAAGTGACCGCGCTACTTGGGCGCGGCGTTTATTTTCACACAGATTGACTCGGATGGTGGAATAAGCAAAATTGTAAATTCTGAACCCAAACATAAGAAATTGTGATGTGTCCTCGAATCTGAAAAATGTGACTCTGCGGCAACTGCGGGCTTTTGCCGCGACGATTGATTCGGGCAGCTTGACGGCAGCCGCTGACAGGCTTGGCGTCACCCAGCCGGCAATCTCCCTGCAGTTGAAGAACTTGCAGGAGTTGGCGACCATGCCGATCATGCAACGCACCGCCGATGGTTTCATTGCGACGGACGCGGGACGCGACCTTTTGGCGCTGCATGAGCGCTTCAGTCTCGCCTTGTCGGATTGCATCGCTTCGCTTGAGACCATGAAAGGGGCGACTGGTGGCCGGATTGCCGTGGGGGCGGTTTCAACCTCCAAATATTTTGTTCCAGCCGTGATGGGGGCGTTTTCGCGGGCCAACCCTGGCATCGAGCTTAATCTGAAAATTGGCAATCGCGCGGAAATCATGGCTGCGTTGCGTGACTTCTCGTTGGATATCGCGATTACCGGGCGACCGCTTGAAGATATTGTTCTCGACAAACGCCGGATTGGCCCGCACCCGCACGTGATTATTGCGGCACCAGATCACGTCTTGCGGGGTCAGCGCACCTTGAATCTTGCCGATCTCGCCGCTGAAACTTTCATCATGCGTGAGCCAGGTTCTGGAACGCGGCTGTTGATGGAGCGTCTGTTTGAAGATTCGCAGGTCGTGGCACGCGTCGGCATGGAACTCGACAGCAATGAGACAATCAAGCAAGCGGTTATGGCCGGATTGGGCATCGCCTTCATCTCCGGACATACCGTCGCCAACGAAATCCACGAAGGCCGCCTGATCGCGCTCGATATTGTGGGCTTGCCCTTGTTGCGCGAATGGTTTGTGGTGCGCCGTGCTGACCGGCATATTCTGCCACCTGCCGCCAAATTGATGGATTTTCTCAGCCATGAGAGTGCGGCGTTTCTGCCGTGAGCAGCGCCGCTGCGCGGTTATGGCCAGGATCAGTTGCTGATTGGGTTTTTGCCTGAGGTTGTCAGGTCATTGAAAACGGCAGTTGCCCCCTGCCCCGCATCCGATGTGCGACCGTCTTTCTCGGTGGAGACAGAATGGGTTGGGCCGGTCGGAAGTGTCAGGAGATTGGCTGGTCTCGAAAGTCATCGTAACGGGTGTCGCGATCCCGAAGTCCCGCCAGAAATTTAGACGAAGCGTCACAAGGCTTACTGGAGCGTGTCATATATCGGCCCGTCGACGCTTTGCCCAATGCATGGAACCGAGTTTATAAGTTGGCCGCGGCCAACTGCACAATATTCTGATCTGCACGGTTAATTTGTGTTAACCAAATTTCGCTTGTTCGAAACCGCGAATCATGGCTTACTGATACGGCTATTCCGGCCTACGGCCAATAAAACCGTATCAAGAGAAAACAACGTGGCGACGCCAGCAGCCCTTCCTCCGCACTTGCCCTCCGATGAGCGGATATCCGCTCATGCGCGGCTTCTATCGGAGCAGATGCAGGCGCTCAGTATGCGGCTGTTCGCCCCTGAGGACAAGAAAATCCTGCGCTCGTTCAGTTCCGGAGAAGCCAGCAAGCTTCTGGGCGTCTCGGATGGCTATTTGCGGCAATTATCGATCGATCGGATTGGCCCGATGCCGGAATTGACGGCTACAGGGCGGCGTGCTTACACACTTGGGCAAATCAACCAATTGCGCGCCCATATAGCCGAGGCCAAGCCACGCGAGGCGATAGCTGTAAATCCGCACCGCAGGCCGGGCGAGGCGCTGCAGACGATTGCCTGTGCCAATTTCAAAGGTGGGTCGGCCAAGACAACAACCTGCCTCTATCTAGCGCAATATCTGGCCCTGCGCGGCTACAAGGTTCTTGCGCTGGATCTTGATCCACAAGCCTCTTTGACCTCAATGCTTGGCATTCAGCCAGAGTTTGATGTGAAGGAGGGCGATACGCTCTATGGTGCGATAAGGTACGATGAGAGGCGGCGTCCCACCAGGGAATGCATTCGCAAAACCTATTTTGACGGGCTCGACCTTATCCCGGGCAATCTTGAGCTCATGGAATTTGAGCACGAGACCCCGCAGGCCTTGATGCAGGGAGGGCGTCCGTCGGGCGGATTGTTTTTCCAGCGCGTGGGCCGGGCGTTGGCAGAAGTCGAAGCCTCTTACGATATTGTCGTGATCGATTGCCCGCCGCAATTGGGGTACCTTACCTTGGGCGCCGTGTGTGCCGCGACATCGTTGCTGATCACGATTCATCCGCAGATGGTGGATGTTGCGTCAATGGCGCAGTTCTTGCTGATGGCATCCGATCTCATGTCCGTGGTCCGCAAGGCCGGTGGTGATCTTCAGCATGATTTCGTGCGCTATGTCGTGACCCGCCATGAGCCTCATGATGGCCCCCAGTCACAGGTCGTGGCCTTGCTTCGAGGGCTTTTTGCCGAAGAAGTGCTGGCCGCTACGGTGTGGAAATCGACGGCGATCGCTGATGCCGGGCTCACGAAACAATCGCTCTACGAATTGGATCGCGGGTCAGTAGGGCGGGCAACCTATGATCGTGCGCTTGAATCGCTTGATGCCGTGAATGGCGAAATTCTGGGGCTTGTGCATCGTGTGTGGGGCCGGTCGTTATGACACGAAAAAACATTATTAAAATGATGTTCGCCGAACAGTTGGCCGCGGCCAACTCCCCGAGCGTTACGTTAAGGCCCACAGAAAGCCGCGTCCCGGCGGGCCCTGTGCGCACTATGCGTCTCAGTCTGGACAAGATTGAGGAAGAGTCCAGATTGCTGCACGAAGCTCTTGGAAGCGGAACGCAAGTGGTTGAATTGCTGCCCCATTCAATCGAGGAGTCTTTTGCCGCAGACCGGTTTGCGGACAGTGACCCTGGTTCATTCGCGGCGCTTAAGGCCTCAATTTCGGAAAATGGCCAGGAAGTCCCCATTTTGGTCAGACCGCTTCCTGGCTCCAATGGTCGCTATCAGGTTGCCTATGGGCACAGACGGCTGCGGGCGGCCAGGGAACTGGGAATTTCTGTTCGTGCCGTTGTGCGTCCGCTGGATGATCAGCAGCTGGTGGTAGCCCAAGGCCTGGAAAATTCGGCGCGACTGGACCTGACCTTTATTGAAAAAGCGATCTTCGCCCGGTCTTTGGAGGACAGGGGGTTTGATCGTGCCATTATCATGGCATCGCTTGCTACCGACAAAACCGAACTGTCCAAACTCATCGCGGCGGCAAAGGGTTTGCCGGAACATCTGGTCCGCAAGATCGGGTCAGCCCCCAAAGCTGGACGGCGCCGATGGACGGAATTGGCGGAACTCATCAAGGATGCGCGCGCCCGAAGCCGGGTTGACCAAACTGTTGATCACCCAAATTTTGCCGAAATGGATACCGACGCCCGCTTCTTGCGGGTCCTGGCGGCTGCCTGCGAACCGGTGCAAAAAGCTCCCCGGGAAACCCACAAGGCTCCGCGAGCCTGGCAGACCCCTGAAGGTCGACCTCTGGTCAGGTTTGCCAAAAAGGGGGATGTTTTCACGTTGCAAATTGACGAGAACGCCGAACCACGTTTCGCTGAATTCGTGATCTCGGAACTTGACAACCTGCTCACAAAATTCCGCTCTCAAGCGAGCTGATCGAATTGTTGCGTATCCAACCCTAACTGAGGAGCATCGACAGCAAAAGAAAAACGCCCCCGAACATGACATCCGGAAGCGCTTATTTCTTGTGTTTGGCGACCAGGAGAATCACACTTCCGCACATCGCTGTCAAGAGTCAACACCGTTCTGGTGAGCGAATTTCTTTTGCCTGATGACAGGCAAAACGATGGAACCACATCAATCAACGACGCCCTTTGGGCGGCGGCAGGTGA
>VFSW01001349.1_pt1 | contig 37398 bp, 36 predicted proteins | sample 5358111 | NCBI WGS metagenome assembly VFSW01 (sample SAMN11554181, study PRJNA540505) | mine drainage metagenome | isolation source: sediment from site ElyBrook_90M | place: USA: Ely Copper Mine, Vershire, VT | collected 2017 | reverse complement strand
ACAGGGCATCCACCAGATGAACCAGCACCCCGCCACCGCCCGAGCCGAAGCACACATCCAAGGCCTCGGTGACGCCGCCGAAAAAACTGCCGCTGCCGCCCAAGAAACAACCGCCGACCCCGGCGCAAAAAAGCCCGACCAGCCAGAAGCATGTGGTGAAAACCCCAGCGCCGATGAGCCAATCGGTGTTGAATACGCTGGCAAAATTACGCGCGCTGCAAAAGCAGAAAAAGGCGCCGACTGCGCGCTACAACCCCGCGCAAGGCGGCGCACCAAATGGCGGTGGGACCAAGATGAGCACGGCCAATTCCGGCCTGTCGTCCGCCGATCGCAATGCGATTGCGAGTGAGGTGCAGCCTTGCTGGGGCATAGATGCTGGCTTGCCGGGGGTATCGAAACTTTCAGTATTGCTGCAAGTGACCACCGATCAGACCGGGACAGTGCGCGAAGCCGAAGTGGCCCCCGCTGATCAGGGTCTACTGGGCGATCCTGCCTATGCGGCGTTTGCTCAACGGGCGGTGAACGCGGTTAAGAGTTATCAATGTGCCAAATTGCCCCTGCCCCCCTATATGTTGGGCGCGGTTCATACGTTTATTTTCCGCTTTACGCCCTGACACGATGACCATGAGGATCACTATGACCTTGGAAAACCCACCGAAAATATTGGTGCATCCGTATTTGACCGACACGCTGGTTGAGCCTCTCGGCGGCCATGCGTTTGCACGGCGGCGTTTGCTGCGCACCGGCATGGCGCTTGCCGCGAGCGGGTTGATCGTGCCCGGCCTTGCCGGTGCGCAGGCGGCGGGGGGAACGCCGACCGATACGATCAACGTATCGGGCGCACATAATGCGCCGATCCCGATTGCGATTTCTGGTTTTGGTGATGCGAGCGGCGGGAATGCCGAGTTGGGCAATGAAATTGGCTCGGTGATCACGGCGGATTTGGATCATTGCGGGCTGTTTCAAACCATCGATCCGACCAGTTTTGTGCCGAACTCGGTGGCGAACGGGGTTCCGGTTTGGAAGAATTGGTCGATTTTGGGTGCGCAGGCATTGGTGACCGGCGCGGTGACCAATCAGGGCGGTGGTTCGATCAGGGTGGAATATCGGCTCTGGAGCGTGTCTGATCAGAAGCAGGTGCAAGGCACCGCTTACACCACCAGCTCTGCGAACTGGCGGCGCATCGCGCATATCGTGGCGGATGATATTTATAAGCAATTAATTGGCGAAAAAGGCTATTTCGATACGCGCGTTGCCTATATTTCGGTAGCGGGTTCACCGACATCGCCGGTGCGGCGCATGGCGATCATGGATTATGATGGTGCCAATAACCGGTTCTTGACCAATGGGCGCTGGATGGCGTTGTCGCCGGAGTTCAACCCGGTGCGCCAGCAACTCGCCTTCGTCAGCTTTGAGGATAATCGGCCGCGGGTGTTCTTGTTTGATTTGGCGACCGGGGCGCGGCAATTGGTGGGTGAATTCGGCTCGCTCAGCTTCGGGCCGCGCTTCAGCCCGGATGGATCGGCTTTGCTATTCTCGGTGGCACGCGGCAGCGGGGCGGCGATTGTGCGGCTGGATTTGGCCAGCCGCCGGATGCAGAGCCTGACTGATTCCGATTCGATCAATGTGACCCCCTGCTATAGTCCGGATGGCAGCAAGATCGTGTTCAATTCGGATCGCGATGGTTCGCAGCAATTATTTGTGATGGGCGCTGATGGGTCGGGCGTGCAGCGTATTTCCTTTGGCAGCGGGCGCTATGCCGAGCCTGATTGGTCGCCCAAAGGCGATATGATCGCCTTTACCCGGCTGACCTCCGGCGGTTTTGGCATTGGGGTGATGAAGCCGGATGGCTCGGGTGAGCGGCTCTTGTCGCAGGGTTATCTCGAAGAATCTGCCAGCTTCTGCCCCAATGGTCGGGTGATCATGTTCTACCGGCAAACCCCGCTGCACTTCGGCAATGTTTCGCATTTGGTGACGATTGGCGCGGATGGCTTCAATGAGCGGATTACGCCGACGCCGACCAACGCGACCGATCCTTCTTGGTCGGCGCTGCTGTCCTGATCTGAGTTTGGGCCTGCGGTGCGCTACGCGCTGTACTACGCACCGGAGCATGACGATCCGCTCTGGCAGGCTGGGACACGGTGGTTGGGCCGCGACCCGGAAACGGGGTTTGACCTTGAGCCGCCCGCCGTGCCGGATATCGCCACCCGCACGACAGCGGCGCGGCGCTATGGGTTTCACGCGACCCTGAAAGCGCCGTTTGCGATCGGGACTGACGAGGCGGCATTGATCGTTGCGGTCGCTGAGCTGGCGGCGCGGCTGCGCCCGTTCACGCTGCCACGGTTGGCGGTGACGCGGCTGGACGGGTTTATCGCCCTGTGCGCCATCGAGGAGTCGCCTGCCTTGCGGTGTCTCGCGGCGCGCTGCGTGATCGGGTTGGACCGGCACCGGGCAGGCATGCGGCCTGAAGATCGGCTCAAACGGATCGAGGGGTTGGATCCGCGCGGTATCGATTATTTCGATCGCTATGGCTATCCGCACGTCATGGAGCGGTTTCGGTTTCACCTGACTTTAAGCGATCGGGGTGCGCCGGAGGCGATGTTCGGCGCGGCTGGTGATTACTTTGCCGCGAGTTTACGGTTGACGCGCGACGTTCGGACATTGGCGCTGTATCGCGAGGGTGCGCCGGGGGCGGATTTTCGTTTGATTGCCCGGTTGCCGATGGGCAGGACGGCTCCACGCTGAGCCCTTGCTGACAAGACGGTTCTGCGGTCCATTGGGGCAAGGAGGCCATGATGGATCAGGTAAGTGCAGAAGTCGGCTTGGCGCGGGTCGCACGCCAGCGGAGAGATTGGCGGGTTGGAATTATCGGCGCGGGGTTTGGCGGCATCGGTGCGGCGATTGCGCTCCGCCAAGCTGGATTTACCGATGTAACGATCCTGGAAGCGGCAGATGGGCCGGGTGGAACTTTGCGGGATAATCGGTATTGGGGGGCGGCGTGCGATGTGCCCGCGCATCTTTATTCATTTTCGTTTGCGCCGAACCCGGATTGGTCAGCGACGTTTGCGCCACAGCAGGAAATTTTGGCGCATCTGCAGCGTACGATCCGTGATTTCGGGCTTGGGTCGCGCATCCAGTATCGATCCAAAGTCACCTCGGCCCGATGGGATGCCCCGCAGGCCGAATGGGTCGTCCACGTGGCCAATGGCGCGGCACGGAAATTTGATGTGCTAATTTCGGCGCTGGGCCAGCTCAGCCGACCGAAATTGCCAGATATTCCCGGGCGCGCAACCTTTGCGGGGGCTGCATTTCACACCGCACACTGGGATGAAAGCGTGGCGCTGGCGGGCAAGCGGATTGCGCTGATCGGCTCGGCCGCAAGTGCCGTGCAGGTGGCGCCGGAATTAGCGGCACGGGTGGCGCAATTAACCGTGTTTCAACGCACCCCGAACTGGATTATGCCGCGCTTCAATCGCCCGCATAGTGGGGTCGAGCGGTTTTTGTTCCGGCACCTGCCGGGGGCACGGCTGGCGATGCGGGCGGGGATTTATGGGGTGGTTGATTTCGCCGTGTATCGCGGATTTCGGCGCAATACGCTGGCCAACCGGCTATTGACCGCCATTGCCGGATGGCAGCTTCGCCGACAGGTGGCGGACCCGGCCTTGCGCGAGAAATTGACCCCCGATTATGCATTTGGCTGCAAGCGCATGCTGTTGACCGATGATTATTTGCCAATTTTTTCGCGCCCCACCGTGAATTTGGTGAGCGTACCGATTGCGGCGATCGAGCCGAGCGGTGTGCGCACTGGCGATGGTGCGCTGCATGAGGCGGATGCGATCATTTACGCGACCGGGTTTGATTTGAGCGAGGCGTTGACCGCGATCGACATTACGGGCGCCGATGGCCACCAGTTGCGTGCGGATTGGGCGGAGGGCGCGAGTGGATATTTGGGCACAGTAGTGCCGCATTATCCGAATTTTTTCACGATTTATGGACCCAATACGGGGCTGGGCCATTCCTCCATCCTGTTCATGATGGAGTGCCAGTTCAACCTGATTCGACGGGTGCTGGACTAAGCCGTCACCCGTGATGCCAATCAGGTGATGGTGCGCCCCTCCGCGACGGCGCAATTCAATGAGGCAATTCAACGTGATCTCGCGACCATGGTGTGGTCCGCCGGTTGTCAGAGTTGGTACACGCAGGGCGGCAAGGTAACCGCAAATTGGCCCGGCTCGACCACATCCTTTGCCCGTGCAACCAAGCGCGCACCTCTGGCGGATTTTGTGTTTTCGGCGCATTAAAAAGCGTCCATCATTGTTATACTGAAATAGGGGCTGGTTCATCATGTCAAAGACGACGACTCTCGAGGTGGCTGCGCCGCGGTTGGTTGATTTCTATCTGGTGTCGATTGGATTTGGATTTTTTGCCTCTGGCTTTTGTTCGCTTCTGTATCAAATCGTTTGGACTCGACTTGCTTTTGCAGCATTTGGCATCATCACGCCGGTGCTGTCGGTGGTTGTGTCAGTCTTCATGCTGGGCTTGGGAATGGGGTCGATTTGGGGGGGACGCTGGGCAGCTTGTGCCGCGCGGCGCGGTATTTCGCCGTTGGTGTTTTGGGCTGGCGCTGAGTCGCTAACGGCCATCGGGGCTTTTTTGGTGCCAGCCTTGTTCAAGGCAGGGCAAGATTTTTTGCTTAGGCTGGATAGCGCGGCATCGGCGCCGTATCTGCTGATATCTGCCTTGGTGATGACCGGGGCAATGTTGCCTTGGTGCATCGCCATGGGCACGACGGTGCCGGTGGTGATGGCACAGTTGCGCCGTAGAGCGACCGAGCAGAGTTTCAGCATGCTGTATTTTGCCAATTTGACCGGCGCGCTGGTTGGCACGCTGGCGACAGCGATTGCGCTGATCGAGATTTTTGGCCTTGATGGCACCTATCGGTTGGCCGCCTTGATCAATCTGCTGATTGCACTGATGGCGTTTATCCTCGCCTATCGCTGGGGGCAGACGCACCATGACCAATCAGACGTTTCGTCGCTCGAACCATCACGACCGTTGCGTGCCGTGCCACTTCGCGTGCGAATGATTTTGTTTTCAACCGGCTTGTCTTGTTTGGGCTTGGAAATTTGCTGGACGCGCGATTTCACCATTGATTTGCAAACCACGATTTATGCGTTTGCGGAAATTTTGGCGACCTATTTGATTGGCACGGCAATCGGCACGCAATTATATCGCTCGGCAGTCCAGCGCGGGCAGAACGTTGCGATGAGCAGGCTATTGGGACTGACTTTCCCAGCAGCCCTCCTGCCGGTGGTGCTTGCCGACCCCCGACTTGGTTTGTCGATCGGGTTGCCGTTACTCAGCTTGTTGCCGTTCAGTATGGCGCTCGGGGTGATCACACCCAGCCTGATTGATCGCCATGCCGCGGGTGACCCGGTGCTTGCGGGCGCGCTCTATGCGCTGAATATCGCGGGTGGGATCATCGGGCCGCTCATTGCGGCCTATATTTTACTGCCATTTCTGGGGATTCGCTGGGCCATGATCGTGCTTACCTTGCCCTTGGCTATTCTGGGGCTGCTTGGTGCGGATCGAGAGACAGGCGGTGGCCGGATTGATCGACTAGCGCTCGTTGTTGGTGTGGGTGTGTTGTTGGTGTCGGTGCTGTTTAGCCGGGCTTATGATGATGCAGGGCTTTATCCCAAGCCGGTGCAGGTGCGTCGCGACGTGGTCGCCTCGGTGGTGGCCAGTGGACGGGGGCGCGCTGCGATGCTCACGGTTAATGCAATCCCGATCACCACCAAGACGATCGAGACACAAATCATGGCCGATTTGCCGATGGCGATTCAAGGCCATGCGAACCACGTGCTTGATATCTGCTTTGGCATGGGCACGACGTTTCGCACCCTGACCTTTTGGGGTGGGCATGTGACAGCGGTTGATCTTTCGGCGGCGGTCACGCGCTCTTTTGGGTTTTTCTACCCTGATGCCGCAAAGATTTTGGCAAATTCGGATAATCGCATCGTGGTTGATGACGGGCGGCGCTTTCTCACGCGCACGCATCAGCGTTTCGATGTGATCACGATTGATCCGCCGCCGCCAATCGCCGCCGCTGGATCGAGCTTGTTATATTCTGTTCAATTCTATGCCATCGCTAAGCGTAGGATGACGCCGGATGCGCTGTTGCAACAATGGGTGCCGGCCAATACCGGCCCGATCGTGCAATCAATCGCGCTGGCATTGCATCGTTCATTTCCCTATGTTGTGGCCTATCGCGGCTATCATCAGCAATTCGGGATTCATTTCATCGCCTCGATGCACCCGATCCCCATGCTGACGCCCGCCGCGTTCGTGGCACGCCTGCCTGCTCGCGCAAAGCAGGATATTTTGCGCTGGCGCACGCCGGGGACAACAATCCAGCAGGTTGCAACGCGTATTATTGGCAGCCGAATCTCGTTTCGGGCATTACTGCCAAAGCCAGGGTCGCCGATACCAGCTTTGTCGGATCAGCGCCCGTTCAACGAGTATTTTTTACTCCAGCGGCTCGGGATTTACCCGTGATCGGTGGCGACGAAGCGTTCTAGCCAATGAATATCATAATCACCCCCGATAAATTTTGGGTCCTGCATGATCCGGCGATGCAGCGGGAGGGTGGTTTTCACGCCGGCGACCACGAACTCATCGAGGGCGCGACGCATGCGAGCGATGGCTTCGGGGCGGTTACGGCCATAAACGACGAGTTTTGCGATGAGGCTGTCATAGTGTGGTGGCACGCGGTACCCGGCATAGAGCGCTGAATCGATGCGCACACCCAAGCCGCCAGGGGCGTGATACATCGACACCAAACCCGGCGAGGGCGCGAATGTTTCTGGATCTTCGGCGGTGATCCGGCATTCGATCGCATGGCCGGACAAATGGATGTCGTCTTGCGTGTAGCCTAGCCGCTCGCCGTAAGCGATGCGGATTTGCTCGCGCACCAAATCGATCCCGCTGACCATTTCGCTGACCGGATGTTCGACTTGCAGGCGGGTATTCATTTCAATGAAGGCGAACTGGCCGTCTTGATAGAGAAACTCCAGCGTACCGGCATTACGGTAGCCGAATTTTTCCAACGCTTGGGTTGCGATGCGCCCGAGTGCCGTGCGTTCCTCGGCGGTGATGCCGGGCGAGCCCGCCTCTTCGAGCAGTTTTTGGTGGCGGCGTTGCAATGAGCAATCGCGTTCGCCCAAATGAACCACGGTGCCGAAATGATCGCCGAGCACCTGCAATTCGACATGGCGGGGCCGATCAAGATATTTTTCGATATAGACCGCATTATTACCAAAAGCGGCCGCTGCTTCAGCGCGGGCGAGAGAAAACGCTTCTTCGAGGCCGGCTGCATCATGCGCGACTTTCATGCCGCGACCACCGCCGCCCGCAGCGGCCTTGATCAGCACTGGATAGCGAATTGCCTCGGCCACTTCGATTGCGGCGGCAAGGTCGGGCACTTCGCCAGCCGACCCTGGCACCAGGGGCACGCCGAGGGCCGCCATGGTGGATTTGGCGGTGATTTTATCGCCCATCGTGCGGATTTGCGCGGCCGTGGGGCCGATAAAGGTCAGGCCGTGCGCTTCGACCATCTCGGCAAAATCGGCATTTTCCGACAGAAAGCCATAGCCGGGATGGATCGCCTCGGCGCCGGTAATCAGCGCGGCGGAGAGGATGGCCGGCATATTCAAATAGGAATCACGGGCGGCGGCTGGGCCGATGCACATGCTTTCATCAGCGAGGCGCACATGCATCGCCTCGGCATCGGCGGTCGAGTGCACGGCGACCGTCGCGATACCCATTTCTGCGCAAGCACGCAGCACCCGGAGGGCGATTTCGCCGCGATTGGCAATCAGGATTTTTGAGAACACGGGCTTATTCCAGGATCACAAGAGGCTCGTCATATTCGACCGGCTGTCCGGCAGTGATCAGGATGCGGGTGATGGTCCCGGCGCGGGGCGCCTTGATTTGGTTGAAGGTTTTCATCGCCTCGATGAGCAGCAAGGTCTGGCCCGCACTGACCGTTTGGCCGATGGCGATAAACGGTGCTGCGCCGGGTTCTGGAGCGAGATAGGCGACGCCGACCATCGGTGATTTCACCGCACCCGGATGACGGGCGGGATCGGCTGCGTCGGCGCTGGCGGCTGGGGCGCTGGTGGCGGCTGGAATTGGTGCCTCATGGCCACCCTGCACCATGATCGGCGCCGGAGCGGGCGCTTGCATCAGCGTGCGCGCAAGGCGCAGGCGGCGATCGCCTTCTTTGAGTTCGATCTCGGTAAGGCCGCTATCGATCAGCAGCGTGGCGAGGGCGCGTAGCGCGTCAGGGTCGAAGGTGAGGCTCATGATTCTTGCTCCACGATTTCGGCGATGGCGTCCAGGGCGAGTCGGTATCCGGTGAAGCCAAAACCGCAAATGACACCACGGGCGGCGACCGACACGTAGGAATGATGGCGAAAAGTTTCGCGTTGATGGATGTTCGAGAGATGGACTTCGACCACCGGCAGATCAACCGCCGCCAGCGCATCCATGAGGGCAATCGAGGTGTGCGAATAGCCGGCCGGGTTGATCACGATGCCTGCGGCCCGGCCACGGCATTCATGGACCCAGCTAATGAGTTCGCCCTCGCTATTGGTTTGGCGAAAATCGATCGCGATGCCCAGCCGTTCGGCGGCCTCGACGCAGACCGCCTCGAGGTCATCCAGCGTTTGAATGCCGTAAATTTCGGGCTCGCGCAGGCCGAGCAGATTAAGATTGGGGCCGTTAAAAACGGCAATCAGAGGTGCGGTCATGCAAGGGCGCCTAGCACAGCAGGGCGATCCGTCAAACCGGGCTCGGTTCGAGCGGGGCTTTGCCGGTGGCGGAATCGAGGATGTAGCTGGGCAAAGCGATGCCAGAGAGAGTGCCGCGCAGGGCCGCGATCAGGGCGCGGCCTTCGGCGATAGGCACGTGGAACCGCGCAGTGCCGGGAGCGGGATCAAGCTGATGCAGGTAATAGGGTTTTACCCGCGCCGACAGCATCGCGGTGAATAAGGCGCGGAGAGCTTCGGCGCTGTCATTGACCCCGCGCAGCAGTACCGATTGACCCAACAACGGAATGCCGCGCCGTTGCAGGCGGCGGAGCGCCGCGACGCCGGCATCGGTGAATTCGCGGGCATGATTGGCATGCAGCACGACGAATAGAGGGGTTTCGATATCGAGCACCTCAGCCAGCGCCTCGGTGATCCGCTCGGGTGTTGCGAGCGGGATACGGGTATGGATGCGCAGCCGTTCGACATGCGGTAACGCGCTAAGGCGCTCAAGCAGGAGCGCGATGCGGCGATCAGACAGCAAGAGCGGGTCGCCGCCGGTGAGAATGACTTCCTTGATCGCCGGATGATCGGCCAGCCAGGCGAACGCAGCATCGAGTTCGGCTGTGGTGAGCAGTCCGCCATCGGGGCCGACATGCGTGCGGCGAAAGCAGAATCGGCAATAGACCGGGCAGGCGAGCGTTGGTTTGAGCAAGGCGCGGTCCGGGTAGCGATGAACAATGCCCTTGATCGGCGAGAGTGCGTCATCGCCGATTGGATCGTCACTTTCATGCGGCTCGGTGCGGTATTCAGCTTGGTCGGGGATGAATTGGCGACCGATCGGATCGGCAGGGGTTACGATCAGATCCGCGAATTGCGGCGGGATGGCGGTCGCATAGCGTGCGGCAACGCGGTTGAGCGCGTCACGTTGGTCGGTTGGTGCAAAGCCGGCTTCGATCAGATCGTCGGCGCTGCGCAGGGTTCGTTTGGACATCGCGCGGTGCTATCGTGCGGAGGATGAGCAGACAAGAGCCGCATGAACCGGATTTGACGCAAATGCGCTGGGCGCCGGAGCGTTTGGCGGCGCGGCGGGGCTATTTGCAGCGCCGGGGCCTGCTGCGCGACTCGACACGGGCGTTTTTCCGGGCGCGGGGCTATTGCGAGGTGGAAACGCCCTACGCCGTCGCCGCGCCGGGCGAAGAAGTGTTTCTCTCGGCATTCGCCACCGAGCGTGTGGAAACCGATGGGTCGCGCATACCGCTCTGGCTGCATACCAGTCCGGAATTCGCGATGAAAAAACTACTCGCCGGCGGGGTGGGACCGATTTTTCAGCTCGCCCGGGTGTGGCGCAACGGCGAGGGGTCAGACACGCATGCGGCGGAGTTCACCATGCTTGAATGGTATCGCACCGATGCAGATATGGTCGCGTTGATGGAGGAGACGATCGCCTTGTTGCGGGCGGTGTTACCGCCAGAAGTGACTTGCCGGGGTGTGACCAGCCGTTTGGACCGGGTTGAGCGGATCAGCGTCGCTGAGGCGTTTTCGCGCTATCTTGGAGTCGATGTGTTGGCGAGTATTGGCGACGCGGCCCAGTTGGCCGCTGATGCACAGGTGACGCTGCGCGCAGATGAGGCTTGGGATGATTTATTTTTCCGGTTAATGTTACGCTCGATCGAGCCGCATTTGGGGCGCGATGGTCCGAGTTTGATTACCGATTGGCCCGCCCCTCTGGCTGCATTGGCGCGACGCAATCAGCACGATGAACGGGTCGCTGAGCGATTCGAACTGTATCTGTGTGGCATGGAGCTAGCGAATGGCTTTGTTGAATTGACCGATGCGACCGAGCAGCGCACGCGCTTTGTAGCTGATCGCGCAAGGCGACATCAGATTAACGGGCACAATGATTGGCCGATTGATGAAGATTTCATGTCAGCGGTCGGGCATTTGCCACCCTGCGCCGGGATTGCCATGGGTTTTGACCGGCTGACGATGATTGCTAGCGGTGCTACGCGTATCACAGATGTGTGTTGGCTCTGACATATTGGCGAAACATCACCAGAGTATAGTTATGTTCGAAAGGAGATTACCATGAATCGCATTGCACTCGCGCTCCCGGCAATGGCTCTTGGCCTAGTCGGCTGCACAATGGGGCCCACTCATGCGGAGAAAATGTCCGCTTTTGTTGGTCAGCCAGTTTCCGTGCTGGTAGCTCGACTCGGTGTTCCCAATCGGCGGATCACCGTGGATGGCGTGACTTATTTTGCGTATGTTAAGCACCACGTTTCCTACACGTCGGGTTCGTATGGGGTAGGGCCGATCTATTATGCCTATTATGGTCCGTTCGCGGGGGGTGGTTTCCCACCCGAGTATGACAGCGAAAGCTGCACCACTACCTTTGCCCTTCAAGGCAAGCTGGTGCGTTCCTTCACCCTGCGCGGCAATGACTGTAACTGATCTTTAACCATAGACATTACCTGTCGGCTCAATTTTGGTGCCTTACCCCGTTTTGTTAACGCTTTGAACGGCGGTGAACGGAATGGAGAGTGCGCCGAGGCTGAGCGAGAGGGCATTATTGGAGGTTGTAACACCGGTTGCGGTACCCGTGACGGTGAAAGGTAGGGCCGAGGTTGACCCATCCGGGTTCGCTCCGATCACGGCGACGCTATAAGCACCGTCGGGCACCGTGGTGCCATTGCTATTTTGACCGTTCCAGGTCCAGCTATTGCTGCCTTGCTGCGCGTTGATTGTTGTATTGAGAATTTGCTGGCCCGCCGAATTATAAATGGCGATAGCAGCTGGTTCGGCAGCGGGAGACGTGAAGGTGAGTTGGCCTTTACCGCTTTGTAGCGGGATCTGACTAGATTGGGCGGTGACAGAACTACCGAGCATCCCGCTGGCTTGCGTGAGGTCTCCGGCTTGGGTCAACTGGATGAGTTGGCCTAGGCTGGAATTCGTGCTGATTTGCTGCTGCACTTGCGAGAATTGCACCAATTCGGTGGTGAATTGGTTCGAATCGAGCGGGCTGGTTGGGTCTTGATTTTTCAGCTGGGTCATCAGCAAATTCAGAAAACTGTTAAAATTGGTGCTCAGCGAGCCGAGCGAATTGGCGCCGGCGCTGGATGTCGCGGAGGATGATCCCGAAGAGCCGCTGATGCTCGTTGCCGTGTTGCTGACGCTGAATGCCGCGTTATTTGCCGCAGCGGCGAGCTGGCTTTGCTGATTAGCGACGGCGGCAATGGTCATGATGCAATCCTGATGATCGAGTTATTACGCTGTGACATCTAGGCCAAATTTCTTTAGATTTGATGAATGAAGGGATGGAAAAGCAGTCTCCGAGACGCCCGCGACGCTGGATTGCATGCCTAAGTGGGAGATCAGCCGCGAGCGGTCGCTTGGCGGGCCGTCATTGGATTGGCCCGCGCCCTGTTGGCCAGTGCTTTGTTGGCCAACAGATCCCTGTCCCATGGATAGGGATTGTGACGGATGATGCGCCGCATCCGAATTGGTGCCGCCCCCACTGGCTGTTTGCGCGGCCACCGCGATCTCGGTGGCCGCATGAGTGGACACCAATTGAAAGCTGATCCCCGACTCGTGTGCGGCAATTCCAGCTTGGGCCAGAGCCTCGGTAATGCCAGCATGGTCATTGCGCAGCGCGGACAAGGTGACCGGATCGACCGCACTAATCGCTATGCTCGCAGTACCGTCGGCGCGGCGATTAATCGCGACGGTCACAGGCCCGATGGCCGGTGGCGCCAGCGCAATGGTCAATTGATGCGAACCATCGGCACTGAGCGGCCCAGACGCAACCAAGGCAGCGCTCACCTGAGCGTTAATCGGGTTAGGCCCCGTTGCCTGGGTAGGTGTTGGCGCGGCCGCCGATGGTGCGGCGGCGTTGGCAGCAGGGGGGACTGATGCCGCAACGACGGGTGCGCCGATCGGGGCAGACGCGTTTTGATGCGACGTTAAGGCCAGGGTGGGAGTTTTGCCGAGATTCGGCAACGCGCCCCCTGCTCCTGTTGACCCATGCAAGACGCCGTGATCGCTTGGTGCCGATTGCGTCAATCCACGCCCATCCGGCTTGAGCAAACTGGTCTGCGCGCTGCTGGCCGATAGCCCACCCGCCGCGTTCGTTGCACCAGTGCTTGGCGTATCGGCATGCCCATGAATAACGTTAGCCGTGGTGACCGGAATTACAGGTGCAACCGGCATGGGCAGCGCAACAGCCAGCGTGAGCGGTGGCTGTACTGGCTGCAGGCCTGGCCCGACCGACATGCCTGACGTACGTGCCAATTTGCCCGCAGCATGATGCTCCGGCTCGCTTGATTTGGTTGCCCCCGCTTTGATCGCAATAATCGGCGGCGGTGCCGTGACATCGACTCCACTCGTTAGACTATTGATTGCAATCGGCGCCGTCGATTGAGTTGCGGATGTGACGCTAGACTTCGGTAACTCTGAACGCGACCGACTCCCCATCCCCGTTACCGGGCCGCCGCTTAGTGCGGGCGTTAGCAAACCAGGCTGCGCGACCACCAGCGCGCCCTTTACGGACGATGCGGCTCCTCCGGACAGCTTACGCAAGGTTGCATCGAAGGGGGAAGCGGTCGCTACCGCCGCCCCCCCCTTCGCCATACGCGGAGATGGCGCTGGCGGCGCGACGGAGGATGATCCGGCAAGGACCGGGAGCGGCGGCGCTTGAAACGTTGGAAAAGTCATAGTTGTCCAAGGGCAAAGTTCATGCCAAGATAAAATAACCATTTTGATCGATGTAAATCGCATAAATTCACTAATTATTGATGTTCATCCATCGATTGACGCGGCAAAAAATGCCGATTAGTGGGCAAAATATGCAGCACAAACCGTGCACGGTGGGCTATTTTTGCCGCGGCATCGTCATGCGGCGACCATAATCCGCCAGATTTGGCTTTGGCACGAAAGATGCAGAGCAAAGTTTATCATTTGATCGAGGTTAGCGACCGTGATGGCGCGGCGCAAAGCTTGATCGCTCAGCAGTGAGGGTGCATGTCAATTTTTGGAGCTTTAGATACCGCCGTTAGCGGCCTGCAAGCGCAATCGGGCGCTTTCACCAATATTAGCGACAATATCGCCAACAGCCAATCGGTTGGCTATAAGGGCGTCAACACGAATTTTATCAATTATCTAACCCAAAGCACTCCGACCAGTAACGGCTCGGATGCCGTGGTTGCTAAGCCGCAATATACCAATGATGTGCAGGGCGCCGTCAGCCAGAGCACCGACCCGTTGGCGATGGCGATTAGCGGCAACGGATTTTTTGCGGTGAGCCAAGCTGCCGCTAATGCTACGGGTGCATCGACAACAACGCAAACATTTCAAAGCCAGCAATACTATACTCGCGCTGGCGATTTTACGCTCAATAATAAGGGCTATTTGGTCAACGGTGAAGGCGCTTATCTCGACGGCTGGGCCGTCAATCCAACCACCGGCGCGGTAAACACGGCCTCACTCGCCCCCATTCAGGTGCCGCAGGGTAATGTCGCTCCCATCGCCACGAGCACGGCCAGCCTTTCTGCTGAATTACCCGCAACCCCGACGCCAGGCCAACCAGTATCCACCCAGATCAGCGTCTATGACAGCCTTGGCACCATGCATCAGCTCAACTTGAACTGGACCCAAAACGCGACAAATGATTGGACTGTCACGATCTCCTCGCCGGATGCAACCCCCTCGACGATTGGCACCGCTGAGATCAAATTCGGCAACACGAGCGGCAACCCCGTTGCCGCTGGAACCATTGGCAGCATTACCAACGCCACCGGTGCGCTAGCTGGATCAACTTATGCGGGTGGTGGTGCGGCAACGCTCAGCCTCAGCGCCAATTTTGGCAGCGGCGCACAGCCAATCGCACTCAATCTTGGCTCATTCGGCAGCACCACCGGCTTAACTCAATATGCTGGCACTAGCTTCAATCTGCTCGGCTCCAGTCAAAACGGCATGCCGCAAGGCAGTTTCAGCAATGTGGCAATCGATAGCCAAGGCAACGTAGCCGTCAATTACAGTAATGGATTTTCGCAAACGGTTGCCCAAATCCCCCTTGCGACGTTCCACGCGCCCGACGCGCTACAAAATCAGAGTGCCCAACTCTTTACCGCCAGCCAGGGATCTGGCGGCGCGTCGGTCAATGCAGTGGGCACCAACGGTAGCGGTGGGATCGATACCGGGTCGGTTGAAAGTTCAAATGTTGATATCGCAACCGAGTTCACCAAGCTCATTGCCGCACAAGAAGCTTACTCTGCCAATTCCAAAGTTATCACAACTGCCAACCAACTGGCACAGACCACAATCAATATGCTGCCATAATTATTAGAGAGAGTACATCGCCATGAGTCTTGATAACGGCCTCGCTATTGCTAATAGCGGCCTTGCCGCAATCAGCCAGCAATTCGCGTTGATTTCGCAGAATATCGCGAACGCAAGCACACCGAGCTATGCGGCAGAATCATCTGCATTGACAAGCAAGAGTGCCGCCGGTGTTGGCTCAGGTGTCGCTTCTGCGCCGGCAACATTGAATATCAATAATGCAGTCCAGACCGCGCTGATGAACTCTACCGGCACAGCCTCTTACCAAGGAACCATCGCCAACGCCATGACCGGCCTGGATCAGGTGATGGGCACACCTGGCCAAGGTAATGATTTGTCAAGTTTAACGGCTAGCTTACAATCAAGCTTCACTGCACTGCTGAATGATCCATCGAACGCGGCGCAGCAAAATGCGGTTATATCGGCGGCACAGGGACTAACAGGACAAATCAATACGATTGCCAATACAATTGGGTCGGCCCGCCAGACCGCGCAGGATCAAATTGTTAATTCCATCACAACACTCAATACATCGCTTGCACAAATTGGTAGCCTAAACAAGCAAATTATCGCCCTTCACCAACAAGGCTTAAGCAGCGCGGATCTCCAAAATCAGCGCGCAGGTCTTGTTCAAACTGTCGCGCAATTAACCGGTGCCAAATCGATTTCAATCTCAAATGGCGCAATCTCCCTCTATACCGCGCAAGGGCTTCAATTACCAACAACAGGGCCGGCGTTCCAGACGTCACCCGCGGCAATTGGTGCCAGCGATTCATACCCTGGAACCATTCCAGCGATCACCATGAACGGCCAAGATGTAACCACAGGGATTGGCGGCGGGTCGATTGGCGCAGCAATTACGCTACGCGATCAAATATTACCCGCTCAGCAAGCCAGTCTTGATAGTTTTTCGCAGACCTTGGCATCACGTTTTGCAAGCCAAGGGCTTACGCTATTCAGTGACCCAACGGGCGCAGTTCCGCCAACATCGTCAATGATTGGGTTTGCCAACGCAATCACTGTGAACCAAGCAGTCGTCTCAAATCCAGCGCTGGTGCGCGACGGAACCAATACGATCACAGGCAGTTCCACCGGGGCAACGTCCTTCACGCCTAATCCACCGGGTGGACCCGCCGGCTTTTCAACACTGATCAACCGAATCGTGAATTTTTCGTTCGGCAACCAAGTTCAAATCGGCGTCCCGCAATCGCCAGCACCCACAACAAGTCTTGGACCTGCGGGCAATACCACCCTGCGCTATTCGGGCAACGCCGCCATCGGCGATCTCGCAACCAGCGTAGTCGCGAACGAGGCGGCAACCAGCGCGTCCTCACAATCAGCTTCAACCCAGGCCGGTCAAACACAATCAGCACTCCAAGCCCAGGCAACCCAGACCAGCGGCGTTAGCATTGATCAGCAGATGGGCACGTTAGTATCGCTACAGAATGCCTATGCGGCAAACGCTAAAGTCGTTGGGATTGCTCAACAGATGATGCAAACGATGGAGGCGATGATCCCATGAGCGGAACGATTGGCGCAATGACGGGCGGCGGCACGTTGCAACAACTTATCGAGCAAGCGGCGTCGACCAAGTCCCGTCTTGACCAACTCACCACCCAAGCATCCAGCGGCTATGTCGCCACAACCTATGCCGGCGTGGATGCTGCGAGTGGCGGCGCTGGTGCCACTCAATCATCATTGGCGCTTGGCAGTCAGATCACTGGATTAACGTCGATTGTAACAAACATTAACGCCGCCACCGGGCGCATGGGCGTGCAACAAACCGCGCTTGCCAACATCAGCTCGATTGCCTCTGGCGTCATGAGTGCGCTGCAAAGTGCCGACCCCACCAATCCCCAATCCTTGGCCGTGATCGCGAGCTCGGCGCAGCAAGCACTCGTGCAAGTGGCCAATATGCTGGACACAAAAGACGGCAATGTCTATGTTTTCGGTGGCCAAAATAGTAGCGTGCCGCCAATCCCAAACCCAAACGCGATCAACAGCAGTGGGTTCGCTACCCAAATTGCCGCCGCCGTCACTGGCCTCACAACCAGTGGCGCCAGTGCTACTTCGGCGACGATCCTTGCAATTGGACAGTCAAACGCCGCAGGGACAACCCCTTTTGCACCATCCCTCGATGCCAACTCAGCTTTGCCTCAGGTTGCACTTGGAAATGGTACGACCGCAACGATCGGGATCGCCGCGAACGCGAACGGCTTTGTGGCCTCCGGCGCCTCCGGCAATGGCGCCGGAACAACGGGGTCGTACATGCGTGACATTCTAACCACAATCGCGAGTGTTGCTAGTCTCGGAACCAATTCAATGAGTTCCCCCGCCTATACAAGCTTTGCCCAATCGACCGCAGCGACGCTCGGCACTGCTATCGATACGCTGAACCAAGATGCCGGCGCGCTCGGCAATACGCAAAGCGCGATGACGGCCCAAGCCACAGGCTTACAACAAACCATCACTGGCATAACCACTCAGCAAGCGGGCCTCAATCAAGTCAATATGGCAACGACGTTATCCGATCTATCCTCGGTGCAGACCCAGTTGCAGGCTTCATACCAGCTCATCGCTGCGATGAAAACAATGTCCCTCACGCAATATATTTGAGGGATCACGTTCACGTAGTGTTAAGAAATTCGGCACAATATGTGCTGAGTTCGCAAAAAGCGAAAATACGAAATGACTATCTGAAGGAATAAACCATGTCTGGCGTAATTAGCTCTGTTGTTACCAATTCTGCGGCGATGGTGGCCGTCTCCTCTCTGAACCTGATCAACTCCCAACTCAGCACCGTACAAAATGCCGTGTCCACCGGCTATTCGGTGTCGAGTGCAATGGATAATGGTGCAGCGTATGCGGTCGCTCAATCGGTGCGGACGGATATTTCCGGATTGACCGCCGCCAACCAGCAGCTTGGTGACACCCAAGGCCTTTTGTCCACCACCAGCACTTCGCTAAACAATGTCTCGAATATGATGCAGACGATGAAAGCGACCCTGGTCAATCTGTCAAACCAGGCCGTCACCGGCTCTCAACGTCAACAGTATATTCAACAATATCAGTCGAACCTCCAAAATATCCAAGCATCGATTCAGGATGCCAACTATAATGGCCGTACTTTGGTGGGCAATATCGCAGGGTCTAACGGCACTTTTTCAACCACTGCCATATCAGTAGTAAGCAACGGGTCTGGTGGATCGTTCTCGATTGCTTCTACTGGCATGTCTACCATCTACCATGCGCTGTCATTTACCAGCACGCAGCTGTCAAGCGCCACATCAGTCGCGTCGTTCTTGACTGCAACCGGCACTTTTTCTTCGCAAGTGTCTAATGTTGGAACTGCGATGAATACGTATGGCAATCTGTCGAATTTGGTCAATAATCAGATCACATTTAACCAGAATAAAATGACTGCTCTTACTAACGGACTTGGCGCCTTGGTTGATGCCAACATGGCTCAGGAATCCGCCAAACTTCAATCATTGCAAATCCAGCAACAGCTGGCGACCTCGTCACTCTCGATCGCCGACCAGTCGCCCAGCTTGCTCGTCAAGCTGTTCCCGTAATGGCCAAACGACCCAGCATGATCATGCTGGGTCGTTTCCCTTCCAGGCTGAGGAGCAACTCATGACCGCGCTCGTCTTAGAACTGCGACAGGGGGATCTTATGATCCTCAATGGAACACCGATCCGATTTCGCACCAAATCACGGATCGAGTTGACCGAAAAAGCCAATTTTCTATTCGGCAAGCAGATTTTGCGCCCAGACGATGCCAACTCGCCTGCACGTCGAATCTATTTTGCATTTCAAACCGTCTATATCGGCACTGATGCTGAGCGGGCTGTGGCGTTGGAGACAGCCCAAGGGTTGGTTGCGGAATTCAAATCCGCGACTACTTCCAATCTCGCTCGTGAGATTCTCGATACTGCAATGGCTTGTGCGTCCTCTGGCCGATATTATGACGCCCTGAAACTTGCACGACGAATCATGAATCATGAGACGGCGGTGCTACAGGCCAATCAATAAATGACCTACCCAACTTGGAGGCAAAATGTCAGTTTCTAATCATGTTATGAAGGCTTATAGCCAGGCGACTAGGTTGCGGAGCCAACGCGAGCAGGACTCCGATGTTTTTCGGCGCGCAGCTGATCGGCTCCGTAAAGCTGAGCAACCAATCGACATCACCCGTGCTCTGGTGGACAATCAAACCCTGTGGCGAACGGTCATTGGTCTCGTTAATGATGCCAGCAATCCGTTGCCCGAGGTTTTGCGGGCACAAATCGCGTCTGTCGGTCACACCGTGTTACGCGTCCTTGAGCATCCAACACCAGACATTGATTTTGTCATTTCAGTCAACTTGGCAATCGCCGAGGGGCTGATTGGCCGCGCATAGGAAATTTGTTATGTCAGCAAGCTTATCGGGAGTCGCAAGCAATTTTTCGTCACTCTTTGCCGTTCAGGGAGCGTCGAACAGTTCACCGGCAGCCGCGATTAGCGCTATACTTGTCGCAAGTATAAGTGGCACCGTCGCGAATACTGGAGCTAGCGCCATCAATCCAATAACGGCGTTGTCAATTGCGCAGCACAATCAAACCACCGATATCGCGAATGAAGCCAAACAACCGCAGGTGCTTCGTGATATTACAGCATTTACGACCGCAGTAAAATATGCAAAAACTCCCCAGGAATTGCTACAAAACCCAACGGTGCTCAAAGTTCTTCTTACGGCGAGCGGCCTGGGGTCGCAGGTAGGTTATCCGGCACTCGCGCAAAAGGCTTTGCTCTCTGATCCAAGCAAGTCGAACAGCCTTGCGCAGCAACTTAGTGGTAGCAATGCGCAATGGTTATCCGCCGCTGAGACATATAATTTTGCGACAAAGGGGCTCAGCGTTATTCAAAACCCCAAGGTTATCAGCACAATCACCAATGGTTACGCAGAAGTATTGTGGCGTCAATCTCTCGATGCACAGACGCCGGGACTATCAAATGCGCTAGATTTTATTCAGAATGCAAAAACATTCACATCTGCCACCCAAATTTTAGGGGACTCCGTGATGCGGACAGTAGTGACAACCGCGCTCGGTCTTCCCCCGCAAATCGCGTATCAAGACGTCAATACCCAAGCATCGGCGATCACTAATCGGCTTGATATTTCGAACTTCCAGAAACCGAGTTTCGTTCAGAGCTTCGCAGATCGATATCTAGCGATCGTTCAGTCACAGGCACAATCGCAGCCGAGCAATTCGGGCAGCTCGATCGCGTCACTCGCTGCTCAATCAATGGGTTTATTGGCATGACCAACAAAACTGATTGATCACTCATGATCGAAGGACAAGACGTCCAAAACACAGGAGCTTTGCATGACCGAACCTTCCTCTTCACAATCGATCATGGATCGGACCCGGGGTCTGATCCAGCGCGGCCAATATCAAGCCGCGACACTGCTCTTGCCCGCGCTTGCCGCCCTTGGTCCGAATTTCCCTTGGCAAGCTGAAATTGAATCGGAACTCGCCTGCGCGCAGGGGCAATTTGAGAAAGCGATGGCGATTACCGAAGCGGCGTTAAGCCGTTGGCCGAATTCAGCACGCCTCCACATGACGCGCTCTGAAGCCGCAATCAGGTGCGGTGATCGTGTGGTCGCGTGTGTTGCTGCGGCCGACGCAGTGATCAATGATCCGCCATCGATGCAGGCAAAGGCACTCTTGGGGCGCGCATTATTCTCCCTCGGAAAAACTGAACAAGCGGCTATCTGTTTCCGTGAGGTGCTTGACAGCAACCCAAATAATCTGGAGGTGCGCCAAATGATGGCGCAATCATTGCCTGACCAAGCCATTTCGCTATTGCGCGATGGCATAAAAATTCACGACAACAATATCGATATTCGCAACGCACTAATCCGTAGGCTGCTTGATCAAAAGCAGATCGCGGCAGCCTGTGATGCCGCTGACGAAGCAATAGAATCAGGCGTCGCCAACGCCACGACGCACCTTTTTGCGATAGAAGCCGCCGGATGTAGTCAAAACTGGTCGAAAGCGGCAAAATTATGTGATGAGACTGTCGCGCGGATGGGTCTTGATGGATAATTTTGCTATTTTAAACGGTGGGGAGCCATCTTTAGAACAAGATGTGAATCAATTAATTGCCACGGCATTGCGGTTCAGCCACGATGGCCAGATTGATCTGGCTTTGGAAATTGCTCGACGCGCCGTTGACTTATTTGCTCATTCTGACCAATGCTGGCTTGCACTAGGACAAATCCTGCGCGACTCTAGTCAATTGGGCGCCGCGGATAATGCCTATGTACAAGCAATCGGCTGTAATCCAGATCGCGCAGAGGGTTGGATCGCCCGCGGCGTAATCGCATTTCAGACGGGCAACAATGGTAACGCATGCAGTTTTCTGAAGAGATCCGTCGCTATTTTGGACGAGCGACCGGAGGGCTATAATCGACAGCTCCTCTTTCAGGCATTGCATGCCCTTGGCATGGCGCGGTTGGTCACGCATGATTGGCAGGATGCGATCGCGAACTTTACTCGGGCACTTGATCTAAACCCGACGGGGTTGGCATGTGGCTTTAATCTGGCAGAGGCTTGGATTTCTGCCGGTTATTCGAGCGACGACAACTTGGTGGGTGACCAGCATTTTCTCGCACGCATCCCAATGGCGGTGCAGATAGCACTCAAGGCTCGATGCGCTTTGAACGCAGGCGAACTGGGTGCAGCAGAACCCATACTGGAAGCCTTAATCGCGCTCGCCCCCGACGAGGCTTGGCCTTATACGGCCTTGGCCTCCTTGCGTATGTTGCAAATGCAGCCAGAACTCGCAGAACCGTTGCTCCGCGAAGCTGTGCGCCTGCAACCGAGCGACACAACAATTATCCATGATTATTCAATCGCTTTGGCACGCCTTTATCGCTACGCTGAAGCTGACGCGCTCATGAGCCGATTAATTGAACGCGGTCGCCAGCACAGTCGTATTTTTTGTAATCGCGCCGTGCAGCGCGCCTCGATGGGTTTGATCGACTTAGCGCGCGGTGATCTGAGCCGAGCGCGCGACATTTTAGCTGCAAACCAACTGAGCGAACTGTTGAACCGTGCTGACTTTTGCAATGACCAGCGACCGAGGGACGAAGAGGTCGGAATACTGCGCACGGAAGCCTCGTTATTACCCTACATGGAACAAACTTCTGGGCAAGATTTGCGCAATGCGATGACCGCACTCGGCAATCGCTTGCCTCGCGACCATCAGCGTCGCTTCTTACCGCCTAATCAGCCTGAGAGAAAACTTCGGGTTGGATTACTCTCCAACACGCTACGACGCCATCCGGTAGGCTGGCTAACCCTGGCCGGCATTGAACGACTTGATCGAACCCAATTTGATGTGGTCTGTTTTGGACGATACGAGCAATCTGATGCAGTAGCACAACGTTTTGCCGCACGCGCGACTGAATGGCATGCGATTGAGGGCATGAGCGATATCAACGCTGCCAATTTTGTGTCTAGCCAATCGATCGACATCTTAATTGATATGGGCGGCTATGGCGATGCTGGTCTCATCCAAGCTGCCGCATTCAAGCCGGCGCCCGTGCAAATTAAATGGGTGGGTATGCAATGTGCGACAACCGGACTCCCTGAAATTGACTGGATGATCACCGATCGGTGGGAGACGCCTGCAGGATTTGAGCGCTTCTATTCCGAGCGTCTATTAAAACTTCCGGATGGTTATGTGTGCTATACACCGCCAGACTATGCGCCAGTCCCGTCGGTTTTGCCGGCCATATCGACCGGCCATGTGACATTTGGATGCTTTAATAATGTCACCAAATTGTCGGATAAGACGCTCGATTTATGGATTCGTATATTAGCGCGCGTTCCGCAGTCAAGGTTGGTGTTGCGTTGTCCGCAGTTTTCCCAGGAGGCAATCGCCGACGCCTTCCTGCGCCGGTGGACTCGGCTAGGTATCGATCCGGCACGGTTAACAATCTTGGGGCGCGCCGCGCATCCGGATTTCATTGCGGGCTATCGATCGATTGATATCGCGTTAGATCCCGCGCCCTATTCCGGCGGGCTGACGACATGCGAGGCACTTTATATGGGTGTCCCGGTTGTCACACTCGCGGGTGAGTTTTTCGCCGCACGGCACTCGGCGAGCCATTTATCCAATGTTGGACTGCATGACTGGGTGACCGATTCTGCCGATGGTTACGTTGAGCGGGCGGTTACCGCAGCGAACGACATAAATAGCTTATCAGCGCTTCGATTGGGTCTGCGCGCGCAGATGCTCGCAAGTCCCCTCTGCGACGCGGCGCGCTTCGGGAGAAACCTTGGCATTGCGTTGCGCCAAGCGTGGCGGAGCGCCTGCGAAGACGCTGCGCCCGCCGACCTCAAAAATCTAAATCAGCATAATGCGGTGGCGGCGTGACGCCAGAAACTCGGTCGGCTAACAGCGCGCGGAAAGCGGGGCGTGACTTGATGCGCGCATACCAATCCTTAGCGGCAGGAGCGATGCTCCAATCAACATCACCAATGAAATCAAGTGAAGAGAGTTGAGCCGCCGCTGCAAAATCAGCCAAAGAAAGATGTGCGCCAGCGAGCCATTTTCGGGTCTCGGCGAGCCAACTAATATAAGCCAGATGCACGCGCAAAGCAGCATAGCCCTCGCGTAGATTGGTCGCGTTGGGCGCGCCACGGCCAGCAGCGGGTTTCATAATTTTCTCGTATAACAAATTCCGCGAGACTTCCTGGGTGAAGCGTTCATCAAACCAGGCCGTAACACTGCGAATCTCTACCCGCTCTGCGAAGGTGCGACCAATCAAGCCAATATCGGGATAGGCTTCATCCAGATACTCACAAATGGCACCGGAATGTGGAATTGTCAGGCCATTATCTTCAACCAGCGTCGGTACGGTGCCCGCTGGATTAAGAGCCAGATATTCCGGCCGACGTTCCCAAGTTTTCTCTGCCCGCAACTCGAACGGCAGGCGCTTTTCGGCCAAGACCAACCTTACTTTTCGGGCTGCCGGCGACAATGGCAAGTGGTACAAGATTCGCATGATCGCCTTATGGCATTACTCGAGCCAAGCGCAAATCAGCGATGGAACCATGGATCCGAAAAATTTCCTTTACTTCTATTCCAATCCCTGCATATGATAGTTGAAATCACGGATAACAGAGTGGTGGCACAGGGCGTCATCATTGTGTCGGCAATGCCGAGAAAACGATAAAATCTAAAAAATTTCGGGGGAACCAGATGCAGAATGAATTCTCAGGTCAAATAAGCCGAGTTGGAACCAGTCGCCGCACCGTCATGGCCGGTGCAGCATCGCTCAGCGCCTATGCGCTCAGCGGCGGACTCGGCCGCGCAGATGCCGCGATCACAAAAACGGTGGCACTACCCTTTGCCAACGGTGATCGGCCGATAGTCCCCGCGGGAACCTTCCCACAAAAAGGCGAAATGATCCTGCAACGCACTCGCGCACCGCTTCTGGAAACTCCTTGGTCGGTATTTCAAAAGCACTTATTCACGCCGAATGATCAAGCCTATGTGCGCTGGCATATGGCCGATTTTCCGACCAGTGTGGACACGAATACCTATCGGATCAAAGTGTCCGGTGCTGTCAAGAAGCCGTTTGAGCTGACGCTGGAGGAACTGGTTCGAATGTTTCCGGCAAAACGCATGGCGGCCGTCAATCAATGTTCCGGCAACAGCCGCGGATTTATCAATCCCCGCGTGGCTGGTGCACAATGGGCGAATGGCGCGATGTATAATGCGATGTGGACCGGTGTGCCGCTCAGTCGGTTGCTCGCCCATGCCGGGCTGACGGGCAAAGGAACGCATGTCGCATTCCGCAGCCTTGAACAGGGCGGCGGTCTCTACCCGCCCAGTGCCACGTTCGAAAAAGTTTTACCACTCAATCGCGCCAATGACGGCGACGTCATGGTGGCCTATCAGATGAATGACGCCGATATGCCCCTATTGAACGGCTATCCGGTTCGCCTCATCGTACCCGGCTGGTATTCAACCTACTGGGTCAAAATGCTGACCGAGATCGAGGTCATTGACCACCCGGGCACCGGGTTTTGGATGGCGGTCGCGTATAAAATCCCTGATACGCCGACCGGCGAAATGAAACCCGGAGAGGCTGACGTCAAATTCGTACCCATCAACAAAATGAAGCCGCGCAGCTTTTTCACCAGCATTGAAAACGGCTCGACGCTGCCAGCGGGTAAACCGGCGATGCTGACGGGATTTGCTTTTGGCGGCGGCAGCGCATTGAAATCGGTGCAGATCTCGACCAATGGCGGCAAAACATGGCGCAGCACCATGTTGGCGAAAAATTATGGCGCCTATGGGTTCCGCCAATGGCAGGCACAGGTGACACTGGCTAAGCCCGGTCGCTACCGGCTGATGGTTAGGGCCACCAATGTCGGAGGCCATGTTCAGCCAATGGTTGCTGGCTGGAACCCCGGAGGCTTCATGTATAATGGCGTTGAACATGTCGATATCTCAGTCGCATAAGGGGAACCGCACCATGACCAAAAAAATTGTTGTCGGGCTGACGGTGAGCGTTATGGCCGCAGGGTTCATCACCATCGCAATCGCGGCGACGCCAAGCCCGATGTTTAAGTCTGAATCGGTAAAAATCCCGGTGCCAGGTGCCTATTTTGAGGGCACTGATGCTACCGTGCTCAATCAGAATTGTGCCTATTGCCATTCAGCCGGCTTTGTTAATCGCCAACCCGCCTTACCAGCGGCCACGTGGACGATCGAAGTCGCCAAAATGAAGGTAGCGTTTGGTGCGCCCTACAGCAAGGCAGAGATACCAAAAATCGTCGCGGCTTTGGTCGCACGCCAGCAGACGGCTCATTAACCCAATAAGGTTAAAATATCCTCTGCATAAATGTTCCTTTTGGACAACGAGACCGCTCCTCGGCGCGATGTCATACGCCCTCGCGCGCGTCGCCCTGCCAAACGCGAATGGCGGGCTTCCCCGCAGTGGCTGCGGCCAGACGAGCACGCTCTAAGCCAGCCCGCGCCCGGATGAGCAAATTGCTGGGGTCATCGCCCGATTGCGGCCAGCGCGTTGCGATACCAACAGCCACTTGACGTCCGGTTTCTGCCAGCAGCAATTGGAGCTTGGCGGTAATGCGATCAGCACGCTCGGCGCCGATCAGATGATCAATGCCGTCGCACCAAGCGGCAATGCGTGTAGGGGCAACGCGACCAAGCAAATCAGTCGGCCGCAACATGTCGCGCAAACATTCGACCGAGGCTCGCACCACAGCCGCATTGGCTTCCGCCTTGCCCAGACCATCGCTCCGCACCCAGCCGAAGGCGAGCATGGAACCCGCCCGATCTTCAACATCCAACCGGTCCAAACGTCGTTCAATTTGATCAATGAACGGGCTTAGCCGCCATAATCCGGTTTCCTCATCCAGCGGGCTGCTCGCAATCGGCTCGGCTGCCCGTTCGATACGATCTGCGAAGCCGACCATATCAATAACCAGAGCAGTCAAGAGTTGACGCTCCACGGCGCCAAACCGACGGTCACCGTCGCTGCGCCAAGCGAGCAATTCGATCGCAACACCCGCCTGCGTGATTGAGGCGGCACTAATCGTCTCGGCCCGCACACCGCCATCAAGGCCAAGCCCACTGGGATAATCTGCCAAGACAACATCGCCAGCGCGACCAGGATCATGGCGAACCAGCGCAACGCCGGCATCGCCAAAATCGGCCGCGATCAATGCACAGCACGCCGCCGCAGCCGTGCGGGCATCAGGGAGACCGGCAAGGCTGAGGATCAGCCGGTGAAGCGATTCAAGCCTAAGTTGAAAATCGGGAAATTGACTCATCCCCCCGGATCCAACCGCTTGTGCTGGCAAAAAACCATCAGTCCTATCCTTTAGTGACGCCGATCACGCTAAGCTGGCAGGAAAAAATGAATAGATCGTTAGCGCGCGATTGACAGTTTGGCGCCGCGTCACCATGGTCCGGCACAACCTTATTTCACGGATCGGACCATGAACGACATTGACTTGCGTGCTGCCATCGAAACCGCGTGGGACCATCGCGACAGCCCTGATTTACGTGCCAAGAATGCCCATAGAACTGCGATTGAGGTGGCTTTATCGGCGCTTGATAGCGGGCGGCTGCGCATCGCCGAGCCTAGCGCCAATGGCTGGATAGTCCATGACTGGCTCAAGCGAGCGGTTCTATTGTCGTTCAGAATCGCGGATAATGCGCCCCTGCCAGGGGCTGGCGGCGCGCCTGTCTTTGACAAAGTAGCGATGAAGTTTGCCGATTGGGATTCCGGACGCTTTGCCAGCGCCGCTATTCGCGTTGTGCCGGGGGCCGTCGTCCGCCATTCCGCCTTTATCGAGTCGGGTGCGGTGTTGATGCCATGTTTTATCAATGTTGGAGCGCGGGTCGGTGCCGGGACGATGGTCGATACCTGGTCCACAATCGGGTCATGTGCGCAAGTTGGTGCGCATTGCCATATCAGCGGCGGGGTTGGCATAGCGGGCGTCTTGGAACCTTTGCAGGCGACACCCGTCATTATCGAGGATCATTGCTTTATTGGTGCCCGCTCGGAAGTCGCGGAAGGCGTGATTATTGAACGAGGCGCAGTGTTGGCCATGGGGGTATTCATCGGCGCATCGACCAAAATAATTGATCGCGAAACCGGCGAGATTATCTACGGCCGTGTACCTGCCTATTCTGTGGTGGTGCCGGGTAGCTTGCCGGGCAAACCTCTGCCTGACGGGTCACCCGGACCAGCGCTCGCCTGCGCCGTCATTGTCAAACGTGTTGATGAACGCACGCGGGCAAAAACCGCGATCAATGAGCTATTGCGGGCGTGATGAACGCCGACCCGCTGCCGCTGGCACAGGCGTTGCTGCGTTGTCCTTCGGTCACACCGAACGATGCAGGCGCACAGGATGTGCTCGCGGCCGCCCTGGTGCCGCTCGGATTTTCGATCGAACGCCGTCGCGATGGGATGGTGCATAATTTAATTGCGACCTTGGCCGGTGACGGGCCGCATCTTGGTTTTGCCGGCCATACCGACGTCGTGCCCGCCGGCGATGGCTGGGCGCATGATCCGTTTGCTGGCACGATCAGCCAAGGCATGCTGCACGGGCGCGGCGCAGTTGATATGAAGGGCGCGATAGCTGCTTTTGTCGCGGCGCTCGCTCAACATCGCAATGCCGAGCGACGATTGGGGCCGCTAACCTTATTAATTACCGGCGATGAGGAAGGCGAAGCGACCGATGGTACAGTGCGCATTCTTGAAAATCTTGCCGCGCGCTGCGCTATGCCGGAGGCTTGCCTCGTCGGAGAGCCGACATCGGTGACCACGCTGGGCGATACCATCAAGATTGGACGACGGGGCAGTATTTCCGCCGATATTACCGTCCACGGCATCCAGGGGCATGTTGCCTATCCGCACCGAGCCGACAACCCGCTGCATCGGCTGCTGCCCGCCCTCGAAGCATTGCGCTGCGCTCCCCTGGATCATGGGACGGAATTCTTCGAGCCATCGAGCTTGCAAATCACCAGTGTCGATGTCGGCAATGCCGCAGGCAACGTAATCCCTGGAGAGGCGCGCGCGCGACTGAACATCCGATTCAATGATCTGCATCAAGGCACGGCGCTGCAAGCATGGATCAGCGCAAAAATTGTCGAATACGCGCCAGACGCACTGGTCGCGATTAAGGTGAGTGGTGAGGCGTTTCGCACCCAAGCCGGTAAATTGACAGCCTCGCTCACTCAGGCAATCGGCACAGTCACCGGGCTGGTGCCTCGATTGGACACGGGGGGCGGCACGTCCGATGCACGCTTTATCAGCCGCTACTGTCCGGTAGCGGAGTTTGGATTGGTCGGTGCCACGATGCATCGCAATGACGAGGCGGTGCCGGTGCAGGAATTGCGAGAGCTAAGCAGGATTTACGCAACCCTGCTCGCTGATTGGTTTGAGGCCTAACAGCATCATGCCGCAGCCCGCGCGAAAACCTCGGAGCGGCAATATTTTGCGGGGCTTTCACCTGTTGTTGCAGGGCAACCCTGGCGGTATCGAGCAATTCGGCGATTCGACGGCCGCATTTGGTGCCTCACTCGCACCCCTCATGGCCTTTGCACTCTGCACGGCGCTCATTTTCACGGCGCAGGATGAGATTGCCCAAGGCCTTCTATTGGGCTTGCTCTTGATGATCTGCATATTGGTATCGCCGGTGGTCATTGAAGGCGTGGCGCGCAAGCTGCAGCGCGAGTCATATTGGCTCGTGACCAGCACTGCGCTCAACTGGTCGGTTTGGCTGGTCGTGCCGCTATTTTTAGCCGCAACGCTGACGGAAGCCCTACTGGCGCTGGTTGGGTTGCCGCCGCCGATTGCAGCAGCGAGCGCGGTTGGCATGATCGTTGGCTTTTTGCTCTATGTGCAATGGTTCATTTTGAAAGCCGGGCTGCGAATTGCCGGGATATCGGCCGCCTTGGTTCTCCTGATGATGCAATCAATGCCTGCGCTGATTACCACTGCGACGATTTCGGTTGATCCGGCGCTACGCCAGCGCGTTATCCAGAATTTGCAAGCGGATCAGTCAGGTGCGCCGACGTCGTCAGCAGCGCGCAGGGCAATGGCACGCTGATAAGCACGGTTGCGCGGCACGCCGAGACGCTCTGCGACGCTGCTCGCCGCGTCGCGCACGCGCTGGGTGCGCAAAGCGTCGCGCAGAGCTTCGTCCAGGCTTTGCTCGGATAGCGGGGCCGGTTCGGGGCGCGGGCCAATGATTAAGGTGATCTCCCCACGCGGCGCGACCTCGGCATAAAATTCCGCAAGCGACGCAAGCGTGTCGCGACGAACTTCTTCGAACCGTTTGGTCAATTCGCGCGCAACCGCCGCTGGGCGATCACCGAGGGTCTCAGCCGCATCATGCAGGCAGGCCGCGAGACGATGGGGCGCTTCATAAAAAATTAATGTAGCCGAAAAGCCTGCCGCTTCAGCTGCGGCAATGTGGGCGAAGGCCGTCCGGCGTTGGCCTGAGCGGGGCGGTAAAAATCCATGAAACAGAAACGGCTGGGGCGGCAAACCGGAGAGAGCAAGCGCCATTAGAGCCGCGTTAGGGCCCGGAATCGCACTGATTGGCAGACCAGCGGCGAGCGCGGCTCGAACCAAGCGAAAGCCTGGATCAGCGATCAGCGGAGCGCCCGCGTCACTCACCAAGGCGAAATGCTCGCCGCGCTGCATCGCGGCGATGAGCCCGGCGCTGCGCTGTTCTTCGTTATGATCATGTAAAGCGATCAATCGGCGGCGCAGGCCGTGCGCTGCGAGTAAAGTCATGGTATGGCGGGTGTCTTCGCACAAGATTGCATCGGCGTCCTGCAGGGCGGCGAGCGCGCGGGGGGATAAATCGCCGAGATTACCAATCGGCGTCGAAACCAGAACCAGCGCGGGGCGGCGTGCCTCGGGCTCATTGATGCGGGTATTAGGAGGTTCAGCTGTCACGTCGGTCCATTATTCGGTTGAGTGTGTGTTTTGCATCCTGCCTGGGCCTCGCCGCCTGCGGCATGCAACAATCCTATTACGCGCCTGGGGCAATCAGCGCCAATGGCCCGCCATTGGCGAATTCCATGGCTCGACCAATGCAGGCGGGACAGCGCGGCGGCCCCGTTGCCCTATTGTTGCCTCTCTCGGGTCCGCTGGCCTCGATCGGACAATCGATGGAGCAGGCAGCGAAGCTGGCTTTTGCCGAACCTAGTGCGCCGAAATTAGATGTGCGCGATACGGGAGGCACACCGGCAGGCGCCGCGCAGGCCGCGCAGGCGGCGATTGCGGCGGGGGATGGAATTATCCTGGGGCCGTTAACCAAGGACGAGACCGCGGCGGTGGCGCCCATCGCGCAAAAGGCCGACGTGAATGTGCTGGCTTTCACTAACGATGAGACGCTGGATGCGCCGGGCCTATGGACCTTGGGGATTTCGCCGGGACAACAGGTGCGGCGCGTGATTAGTTTCGCGGCACAGAATGGCCGCACGCGGACGGCCGCGGTGCTGCCTGAAAATGCTTTTGGTCAGATTATGGCTGCCGCGTTGCGCGACGAAACGCAGCATTTAGGTGAACCAGCGCCGCAAATCGGATTTTATCAGAGCGGTAATTTTTCGAGCTTGACCGCGACGGTTCGGTCGGTTTCCGATTTCAACGGTCGGGGCGCCGGCTTGGAGGCGCGAATTCGCGCAGCACGGGATCAGGATAATCAGGCAGGACGAATCCTAGCCGCTAAATTGTCGCGGGAGCCGATTCCACCCCCGCCCTTCGATACGCTGCTTCTCGCCGCGACCGGCGAACAACTGGCCGAGATGGGCACGCTACTGCCATATTTTGATGTCGGCGCGCCAGCGGTTCAACTCGCCGGACCGATGCTATGGGCGCAGGATGCGACATCGATGGCCACACATGATGGATTGCGCGGGGCAATTTACGCGGCACCTGATCCCGCTTTGCGTGCCGCTTTTGTGCAAAAGTTCGAGGCGGCCAATGGTGGTGGCGCTCCTCCCACGCTTGATGACGTGGCATTCGACGGGGCGGCGATCGCGGTATTGGCAGCGCATGAAGGCGGGTTCACGACCCAGGTGCTGACCAATCCGACGGGCTTTTTTGGCACCGATGGTGTGCTGGTATTGCTGGATAATGGGCAAGTGCGCAGGGGGCTTGCGGTGTTCAAGGTGACGCCGGGCGGTCCGACCATTATTTCTCCCGCGCCGCTGCGCCTGACCACGCCGACAGGCTGAGATGGTCCACGCCTGAATGCCATCGCGTCCGGTTATTACGATCACCGTCTGGCTGGGGGCAATTCCGGCGCTGGCCATCGTGGCCTTGCTGGTCTCGGGTGTCGTGCATCCACGCCTTGGAGTTATCGGGTTGATTGGTACGGCCTTGTGGTCGGCTGGGGCGGGGCTAATTTTGGCACGGGATTTGGCGGCGTTTCGGCGTTCGATTGAGGATGCCTCGCTCGATCAATTGCATTTTATTACGCCGGGACTGAACACGCTGGCGCTGAACGCTATTCGTGCCATTACCGTGGAGCGTGACAAGCTCAATCGGCTGGTTCCTGCGGCGGCGGCCAATCAGGCTTTGCTTGATCGGTTGCCGGATGCGTTGTTCCGGCTTGATCGTGAGGGTGGGGCGCGGCGGGTGGTTTGGCAGAACCCTTCCGCCGAAGGGGCATTTGGCGCGGATGCACAGGCATTGCTGCGCCATCCAGGATTGCGTGCGGCGATTGTTGAGGCCGAGATGGCGGAGCAGCCGGTGCGCGTGTCGATTGGTTTGGCGGCGCCCGTGCCGCGTGATTTGGATGCGGTGTTGATCCGAGCGGCGGACGGGCCTGGCGCGCCGCTGTTTTTGTTGTTGAGCGACCGGACCCGCGAGCGCGGCTTGGATCGGATGCGGCAGGATTTTGTGGCCAATGCCAGTCACGAACTGCGCACGCCACTGACCAGCTTGATTGGCTTTATCGAAACGCTACGCGGGCCTGCGGCCGGTGATGCTGAGGCTAGCCAGCAATTTTTGGGGATCATGGCCGAGCAGGCGGATCGGATGCAGCGCATTATCGCGGATTTGCTCAGCCTGTCGCGTATCGAAATGATGGAACATCAGCCACCCGAGCAGCGCGTGTCGATTGCACGAGTCTTAAAAGAGGTTGCGGGGTTCATGGCACCATTGCTTGACCGGCAAGAAACTCGGCTGGAGCTGGCGTTGCTCGATGGGCTGCCCGATTTGCGCGGCGATGCTGGGCAGTTGACCCAGGTATTTACCAATTTGCTCGATAACGCGATCAAATATGGCAAGCGCGGCGGGACGGTGAAAATAGAGACCACACTCACACCCACAGAACAATTGCCGTTGCCCGGAATTTTGATCGATGTGATCGATGACGGGTTGGGGATCGCACGCGAACATATTCCACGACTAACCGAGCGGTTTTATCGGGTGGATAAGGGGCGCAGCCGAACCGTGGGTGGAACCGGGCTCGGGCTTGCGATTGTCAAACATGCGGTGTCGCGACATCGAGGGCGCTTTATGATCGAAAGCTCGGAAAATATTGGCACCAAATGCCGGGTCTGGCTGCCCCTTGCGCCGGAGGCGGAGAAAGGGTTAACGGATACGCAGATGATGGTGACCCGAAAGGGTTGAAACGGGAATGCAGAACACCGCGCGCGGTGAAGCTGCGGCTGCCCCCGCAACTGTGAATGGCGAGGCGCTCCTTGGATGCCATTGCCGGTTTGGTTTTGAACCGGTGAGAAGGCGGGAGACGCCGGTGACCCATGAGCCAGGAGACCGGCCCTCATCGAGACCAGCGGCGCGGATTCGGGCGGGGTGCACCGGATGCGAAGGGTAGAGTCCCAATGTCATCGGTCGTCCTGTTAGTGATGCGCACCGCTGCAGGCGGGCGCACGAATGCGGAGCGGATCGATGTTTTTTCGTCCTCGAAAAGTTTCATCGCGGCATGTGATGGGCTGGTCATTAGTTAGTATTACTGCATTTACCGTTATGGCGCAAGCCCAAACCACGCCGACACAATCGAAAAAATCCTATTCGGTGCGGGTGCAGAGCGTGACGGCTTCCTATGTGCCGACACCGTTACGGGAAACGCCAGCGGATGTGACGATTATTACCGCAGCGCAAATGGCACGACGCGGGATAAGCACCTTGACCCAGGCGCTGCAGACTGTGCCTGGCTTGATGGTGGTGCCCTCGGGTGGGCCGGGTAATCAGGCTTCGGTGTTCGTGCAGGGTGCAAATTCAGAGGATGTGCTGGTGCTGCGGGATGGCGTGCCGGTGAATGACCCGTCCGTCGCGAATGGCGCGTTCAATTTCGGCAATGCGGGGATTGGCGATCTCGCGCGGATCGAGGTGGTGCGCGGGCCGATGTCCAGCCTGTATGGCTCGAGTGCGATTGGCGGCGTGATTAATTTGATCAGCAAGCGCGGCCATGGAAAGCCGCATGTCGATTATACGCTGGGTGGCGGGTTTCCTGGCCAAGGCGAGGCGAGCGCCACCTTATCGGGAGCGACAGGGCGGTTTGACTACGCGTTGACGCTCTCGACCATTCAGCAAGCGGGGTTTGATGCGACGGCAAAGCGGCTGAGTGTTTATGCGGGGCATCGTGATCCGTTTCGTTACAAATTGGCGGCGGTCAATCTGGGATATCGCCCGGTTGCGGGCACCCGGATTTCGCTGATTGTGCGCGCACGCCAGGATGGGACGATTTATCCGGATTTGGGATATCCGGTGTTCGATGATCCGTATGAGAATAGCTATGATTCGAACTTGTTTATCCGGTTTGGGGTGAAATCGCATTTTTTTACCCGCCATTGGGTTACCTCGCTGGTGGTGGCGCATAGCCAGGATGATCGGCGGTATTTGACCTTGCTTGATCCGCTCGATCCGAATGGGTTTGCTGGGAATAGTGCCTATCGCGGTGATCGCACCACGATCCAGTTCAACAATATTGTGCGGCTACCGGACGAAGGTGCGTTCAGCGCGAGTGATGTGGTGTTTGGGGTCGTGCGTAATCACGATACGGCCTATCAGAATTTAAACGAGAGTTTCTTCGGCTCGCCTTACGTGTCGACGGTGGATGCCACGCAGACCAAGACCTCTGGTCATGTGGGGGTGCAGACGGTGATTGCGCGCGATGTTTCGCTGCAAGGGGCCGTGCGCGATGATGCGGTCAGTGGATATGGCAATGTGTTGACCGAGCGGGCCGGGGCGGTGCTGTCGGTGCCTGGGCTTGCGACGCGGTTTAGGGCCTCGATTGGGAGCGGTTTTCTCGCGCCGTCGCTATATGATTTATACGGGGTGGATAGTCTTGGATACCAAGGCAATCCGGCACTGCATCCTGAGCGTAGCCTTGGGTATCAGGCGGGGTTTACCACCAAACTCGCCGCATTTGGACGAGCAGGGGCGGTGACGCTGGGGGCGAATTATTTTCATGACGACATCAAGGATTTGATCGAGTTTGCTTATTTGCCCAATGGCAGCTCGACCGAGCAGAATATCGCCCAAGCGCGGATTCACGGGGTTGAAGCGACCATTGATCTGCGGCCGGCCCCCTGGCTTGCTGCGCATTTAAATTATACCCGCACGATTGCGCGCGATCCGGCGGCGGGGACGGCGTTGCTGCGCCGGCCTGAAAATGCGGGATCGATGGTGTTGGATATTCGCCCGGTGCCACGCCTGACGATTGAGCCGGTGGTGCGCTATGTGGGACGATTTTCGGATTATTTCTATGCGAATAGCGGCTATCCATCGGGCATTGGGCTCGCGAAGTCAGGGACGATTGCGGATTTGACCGTGAGTTATCGGATTGATCGGTCGGTGACCTTGTTTGCTGATGGGCGGAACCTCGCCAATTCGCGGTTTGAGCCGGTGAATGGGCTGCAGATTCCGGGGCAGAATTTTCTATTTGGGCTGCGCGGGCGGTTCGGGCTGTAATCGCGGGCAGCTTCGGGGTATCAGGGCGCGTGGATATGACACGCACCCTGACCCCGTTTCGCCTTGCTCAAGGGAGCATTGTCCTTGGGGTTTTGGTGTTCGCAATGAAATTGCTGGCTTGGCATATCAGCGGGAGCACGGCGCTCTATTCTGATGCGCTGGAATCGCTGGTGAACGTGGCGGCCGCGATATTGCTGGCTTACGCGCTGCGCACGGCGGCGAAGCCTGCGGATCGCGAGCATCCTTATGGTCACGCCAAGGCGGAATTATTTAGCGCGGTGGCTGAGGGAGGAATGATTGTTATCGCCGCTGTGCTGATTTTGCAGCGGGTGCTGACTGAGATTGGCCACCCTGCCCTGCCCCGTCAGGCTGCTTTGGCGCTGGGTTTGAATGGCGCGGGTGGCGCGCTGAATGCGCTGTATGCGCTGTTTTTGCACCGGTCGGGTGCGGCGACGCGGCATCCGGCGATTGCCGCCGATGCGGGGCATTTGGTTGCGGACGCGCTGACCACTATGGGTATTTTGGTTGGGTTGGGGGCGGCGATTTTGCTGAATTTGCCGATTCTCGATCCGATTATTGCGGCGCTGGTGGCGATTGAGATTTCGGTGATTGGGGTGCGGACGGTGCTGCGGTCGTTGAGCACCTTGTTAGATCGGGCTCCCTCGCAATTGGTGACGGCGCGGGTGCAGGCCTTGCTGCGCGCGCATGGGGCGGGGGCGATTGAGGCGCATGATTTACGGATGCGCGAGGCGGGAACCTCGCGGTTTTTGGAATTTCACTTGGTGGTGCCGGGGGCGATGAGTGTTGCGGCAGCCCATGAGATTTGTGACCGGATTGAAGCAGCATTGAAGCTGGAAATGCCGGGTGTGGTGATTACTATTCATGTCGAGCCCGATGGCAAGGCAAAAAGCGAGGGCGTGTTGCTCGGTTGAGCGACCCAAAATAGGAGCGGAAATGGTTAAATTGGATCGGATTGTGACGCGCGGCGGTGATGGTGGGGAAACATCGCTGGCCAATGGGGCGCGGGTACGCAAGGATCATGCACGGATACAGGTATTTGGCGCGCTCGATGAGGCGAATAGCGCGATTGGTTTTTTGCAGGCGGCTTGCGTTGATCGCGCTGAGATGAGCAATTTGCTTCGGCGGGTGCAAAATCATTTGTTTGATTTGGGCGCCGATTTGGCGACGCCAGGGGTGCGGCGCAGCGGGCCGCAGATTGATGAACGCTATGCGGCATATTTAGATGAAAATCTCGTAATATACAACCTTAGATTGCAACCATTAATGAGTTTTGTCTTACCTGGTGGGACAGAAGCGGCGTGTCGGGCGCATTTGGCGCGAACGGCGGTGCGGCGGGCGGAGCGAGAGCTGGTGGCGTTGAGTGCTGAGGAGGCAATTTCGCCGCTCTTGATCCCGTATTTGAACCGGCTGTCCGACTTGCTATTCGTCCTCGCGCGGGTGCTCAACGATGACGGGCGGAACGATGTGCTTTGGGTGCCCGCCAGCTAATTTGTTTTTGTTCCGCAACGATTATTTCGCATTTTCGCTCCAGTCGGTTAAGGGCGATTTTTGAATTTTTGCACCGGTGCGTAACGGTGGCTGGGGAGCATGGGGCGGGGCGGCGGCGGGTATTTTTCGAGGAAATAGTCGTAGAGGGATTGGGTTGGTTTGGGTTTGCGCGCGGGCTTCGTGCGGGGGGCGCGCGGTTTGCGGGGTTTTTGCGGTTTTCGCTCCAATTTTAGGTGGGCGGGGAGC
>VFSW01001348.1_pt1 | contig 37433 bp, 32 predicted proteins | sample 5358111 | NCBI WGS metagenome assembly VFSW01 (sample SAMN11554181, study PRJNA540505) | mine drainage metagenome | isolation source: sediment from site ElyBrook_90M | place: USA: Ely Copper Mine, Vershire, VT | collected 2017 | reverse complement strand
AACCTTGGAGCAAATCCAGCCCGGCTGCACCGTCCCAAGAACCCGTAAACGAAAGTCCAGCTAATTCTTGGACACTACACTAGCCTCCTTCAGGACGACTCCTCTCGAATAAGGAGCAAACGCTCCAATCGGAGGTAGCACTTGTCCTGGACCTTCGCGGGCACAACTTGTCGAACCACTCCACAAACGGCCATGAACCGTCTTCCTCCCGGTAGAGGGCGACTCTGGTCTTAGGCACTCGATCCGAGTCTATTCGCAATGTTGCGAAAGTGCTATTGGCGTCGAGGATTCTCGGGCCGCAGCGCTCACGTCACAATCCCGGCAGCGGTCCGCCGTTCCACATGGGCATGATCCTTGTAGGGAAATCGATTGTTGTCTGCTCCAGCAGACAACAATCACAACAGCCTGCAACCGCGCGCGTGAAAGCACGCCACAGGCCAGCCCCCGGCGTGGAGTCCTGGAGTTCGCGTGGAGTCCAGACGCCCCCCAGAGCCGCCTCGAAGGCGTCCACAGGAGTCCACGTCGCCTCTTGCTAAGTCTTTTGTTTTGCGCCAAGCTATGTGCAAGTGGTTGATATTTCTTAAATGGCATGGAAGCGGTCGAGAGTTCCAGTCTCTCCAGGTCCACCAATCCTTCCTTGATTACCCTCGCCCCGGCGCGGGCTTTGCCCGCGGGCTGGCCGGGCCTGAACGCGGAATTAAGGCGTGCGCTCTCGTCCGCGCGACGGCGCGCCGCGATGGACCGTCGCGAGAGATCTCGCGTGGGCCCGCCGCCGCGCGTGGAATAATGGAGAACCATGCCTCGCGAATTTTCGTTGGCGCCGCGGGAAGTCCCGCGGGTGGAGACGGGGCTGCGGCGGATCGTGACGGCGCTGCCCGCGCCGGAGTCGCTGCCCGTGCTCGAGTCGCTGCGCGCGCACGAGCCGCGGGCCATGCAGGGGCAGCCTCCGGTGGTGTGGGATCGCGCCGAAGGGTTCCAGGTCCACGATCCGTCCGGGAACTGCTGGATCGACTGGTCGTCGGGCGTGCTGATCGCCAACGCCGGGCATGGGCGCGCCGAGGTGCGCGAAGCCATCGCGGCGCAGGCGAGCAACGGTGTGCTCGCTTCCTACGCGTTTCCGACCGCCGAGCGAGCGCGCCTGCTGGACCGCCTGGCGAAACTGCTGCCCGAAGGGTTGGATAAGATCTTCCTGCTCACGACCGGTTCCGAGGCCGTCGAGTGCGCCATCAAGCTGATCCGGATGCACGGACTGCGGGCGGGCGGCCGCGGCAAGAAGGTCATCGTGTCGTTCGAGGAGGCCTTTCACGGACGCACGCTCGGCGCGCAGCAGGCCGGAGGCATTCCGGATCTGAAGAGCTGGATCGGCAATCTCGATCCGGGGTTTGTGCAGGCGCGGTTTCCGGACGGATATCGCAACACCGATGTCACATTCGATGCGTTCCTCCGGCGCTTGCAGGAGCGGGGCGTCGAAGCCCAGACGGTGGCGGGGGTGATCGCCGAGACATACCAGGGCGGCAGCGCGGCGTTCGCCGACGCAACGTTCATGCAGGCGCTGCGGCAGTGGTGTACGGGGCACAAGGTGGTGCTGGCGCTCGATGAAGTGCAAGCCGGGTTCGGACGGACGGGCACGATGTGGGGCTTCGAGCACTACGGCATCGTGCCGGACCTCGCGCTGTTCGGCAAGGGCATTTCGAGTTCGCTGCCGCTGGCCGCGGTGGCCGGCCGCGGGTCGATCATGGACTTGGCCGCGCCGGGCACGATGAGTTCGACGCACGGCGGCAATCCCGTGTGCTGTGCCGCGGCGCTCGCTTCGATTGACGCGATCACGCGCGATGGCCTGGTCGAGTCGGCGTGCGTGGTGGGCGGAATGCTGCACGAGCGTCTGCTGGCGATGAAGCAGCGGTTTCCGGCGATCGGCGCGGTGATGGGCCGGGGGCTCGTGGCCGGTGTGCATTGCGTGCGGCCCGGCACGAAGGAGCCGCACGGCGAACTGGCATGGTCCGTGGTGGAGCGTTGCTTCGAGAAGGGCCTGCTGATGTTCGCGCCGGTGGGGGTGGGAGGGGCGACGGTGAAGATCTGCCCGCCGCTGACGATCTCCCGCGAGGCGATCGAGGAGAGCGCGGCCGTGTTCGAGGAAGCCTTCGCCGAGTGCGCCCCCGCCGCGTGCGGTAATGCCGCGCACCGGGAGGCCAAGGCGCCGTGATGCGGGCCGCCGTAATCGGCGCCGGCATGATCGTACACGACCAACTCCTGCCTTCCCTGTACCACCTGCGCCGGCTCGGCTTCATCGGCGGGATCGACGTGTGCGCGAGGAGCGCGCGTTCGGTGCGGGCGCTGGCCGAGGCGCCGGCGCTCAAGACGGCGTTTCCGGGCCAGTCGTTCCGCGCCTGGCCCGCGAGCGATGGGGACGCCGGGCCGCGGCCGGATCTCTATCGCGAGATGCTCGCCTCGCTTGCGCCGCGCGGGCTGGCGGTCGTGGCGCTGCCCGATCCGCTGCACGCCGAGGCCATTCTCGCCGCGCTTGCTCACGACCAGCACGTGCTCGCCGTCAAACCGCTGGTGCTGCGCGCCGCCGACTCCCAACAGATCGAAGCCGAGGCGCGGGCGCGGGGGCTGCTGGTGGCGATCGATTATCACAAGCGGTTCGATCCGCGGAGCCTCATGGCGCGCCGGCGCGCGCGTGACGGCGGTTTCGGCGAACTGCGGCTCGGCTCGGCGCGGCTGCTCGAGAAGTGGAATTACCGCGACTCGAATTTTCAGAACTGGTTCACCGCCGACCGGACCGATGCGTTTACTTACATTGGCTGTCACTATGTCGATCTCGTTCACTTCATCACCGGCCTCGAACCGGCGTCCGTCAGCGTGCGCGGCGTGCTCGACGCCTTTCCGAACGGCCAGCAGGGATACTTATGGACCGACGCGCGCGTAGTTTGGGAAAATGGAGCGTGTCTGAACGTGCAGAACGCGCTGGGCTATCCGGAGGACGGGCCGGGGAGTAACTCACAGGGCATGACGCTATACTTTTCGGGCGCCGGCCGCGGCGCGATGATTGTGCATTCGGATCAGTATCGGGGCGTCGAGTACGTGACCACGGACGGAAGATACTCGGAGCCAAGCCCGGATTACTTTCAGTATCTTGACCTGGGGGACGGAGGACTTACTCCGTGGGGTTACGGCTATCGGTCGGTGGAAGCGATCGTGAAAGCCTGCTTGCGCGTCGAGGGGTCGAGAGACCGGGCGGCCGAGCTGTGCGCGATCGATCACGAGGGTCTGCTGGCGACGCCCGCGAATAGCCGCTATAACGAGCGCGTCATCGAGGCGGGGCGGGCGTCGCTCGCGGCCGGCGGGCGCGAGGTTGCGGTCGCATGAAGGGGCTGGCGCGAAAATCGAGGGTCGTCGTGGCCGCCCTCGTCTGCGCGCTGCTCGTCGCGGCCGCGGGCCCGGGCTTCCGCAGCCGGGCTCTGCTCGACGAGCACTATCGCAAACACGGAGCGGAGTTCGGCGCGATCGGCGAGGCCGAATACCTGCGGAGGGCGCAGGCGCTGCGCGATGCGCCGGTGGGGGGAACGGTCCTCGAAGCCACGCGGCCGGAGGGCGGTTTCAGCCGCTTCGACCGCGCGCACGGCTACTTCGGCGCGTACAACGCGGATCGCACGATCCGCACGTTCTTCATTCCCAACGACGGCGAGCGGTATTTCCGGCGTCAGGCGCGAAGGGCGCGCGAATGACCGACGGCGAGTTGCGCCAGTTTCTCGAGGACTACGGCTGCCCGGCGCACGTGGTGCGCGGCGGGCGCGCGGGCTTGGTGGCGCGATGGGAGAAGTTCGTGGGCGAGGTCGAGCGCGGGTACAAGCTGGGCCTCGAAGACTACCGCAACGATCTGGACTTGCGCGACATCATCGAGCAGGCCGGACTCGCGGGCGAAGTGAGCGCTTCCGACGCGCGCCTGCGGGCGGCCCTCGCGCCGAGCCCGCGTGCGGTATGGGAAAGCGCGAGCGGCGATGCGTTCTGGGTCTGGGGCTATCCGCGCAACGCTTCCGGAATCTTGCTCGACGACCTGCGGGCTGAGGGTCTTGCCTGACGGCTGCCGTCAGTTCGCGCCGTCGTGCTCGTGTTCCTTCAAGTCCTCGGGGAACACCGCGTAGCCGCCGGGAGGCGCGAACAAATCCCGTAACAGATCGAGGCGGCGGCGCAGCCAGCGGCTCGGCAACTGGCGGGGTCCGGTATCGACGTCGATGTCGCAGCAGATGCCGTGGAGGTACAGCGTCAGCGTGTCGATGAAGCTTGCGCTGGCATACTCCTGAAAGAGCTTGGTTTCTTTCCGCGGGTTCATCTGGCGGCGCTGGAGGGCCTGCTTAAGGCGCCAGCTTTCCTCGTCCACCTCGCCATGCACGGGGGCCTTCAGTTCGTCGCGCAGGAGGCTCACATACCGGTCCCGCGCGTCGTCGTTCCAGCGCCCGGCGATCAGCGTGGCGATGCCGCGGTAGAAGCGGTAGTGATACTCGGCCACGTCTTGATCCTTCAACGCGAACAGCAACACCTCCTGCTTGCCGAGCGAGACCTGCGACGCCCAGGACAGTTTGCCCTCGGGCGGCTTTTCGGTGCAGACAAAATCCGACGCCTTTTTCGTGGGCGTCTGGCGGCCGTTGGAGCGTTCGAGATAAGGCACCAGCATGATGGAAATGTTGGGCAGCACCGAAGCGACCGCGGGCGGGAGCGCGGCGATCGGCTCCTCGAGGTACTCCTTCAGGTCTTCGTCGCTCATCGGGACCGAGGCGCAGAAGTAGGAAAACGTGTTGCTCAGTGGAATCATGTCGTCGCGGAAGCGTTCCGCGAACTGTCCCACGCTGAGCTTGGAAAGGTTCGATTGCGCGGACATCAGAGGGGTAACCTCAGTCTAGCAGACAACCGCAACCGGCCCCGGCTCATGCGCCAGACCGGCGGGCGCGAGCTTCCCGGCTCGCCAGGAACAGCGCGGCCCGGGGGTTCGGTACGCTGACAGGAGGATCTTCGATGACGCCAAACTCTTCGGATTGGAACGACGGGCCGGCGGCGCCGGCGGCTTCGCCCGTCCTCACGGCGTTCCGGACCGGAAACCGGGATGTCTATCCCGAAATCGTCCCGGCCGCCGCGGACCGCGACTGGATGGAGCGGACCGGCGCCGGCGGGGGCGGTTGGGCGAACCGCTGTCTGCCGCTTCGCATCGCCAATCAACACGGCTGGTTCCTGTTGAACGACGCCGAGTTCGATGTTATCTGGGGAGGACAGACCAACTTAGAGAGCCTGCGGATTACTTACAAGGATCGCGAGCCCACGCTCGCCGGGAGCACGTTCGGCTATGGGATACTCACCTTCGTCATTCCCTATTTGTTTCGCACGCCGCCGGGATACAACCTGCACGTGCGAGGGCCGGCGAATCTGTGGAAAGACGGCATCGCGCCGATCGAGGGAATCACGGAAACGGATTGGCTGCCGTATTCGTTCACGATGAACTGGGCGCTCACGCGGCGCATGAAGACGGTGACGTTCAAGAAGGGCGAGCCGATCTGCATGATCGTTCCGGTGCGCCGGCACGACGCGGAGAATTTTCTGCCCGAGATTCGCAACATCGAGTCGGCGCCGGAGCTGAAGGCAGGCTACGACGCATGGCATAACGCGCGCGTCGAGGCGGTGCGTCAGGCCGGCGTCGTTCGCGGGCATGAAGTCGTGAAGCAACAAGGGCACTACATTCGCGGCGAGGATCACTCGGGGGAACGGGCCAGCGGCCACCAGACCAAGCTCCGCATCCGGCCTTTTGAGGATCGCGAACCGCTGGAGGCGCCTCCGGAGCCTGCAGCCGCCGCGGCGCGCAAGCGAAGCTTCCTCGACCGGCTGATGGGCCGCAAGCGCTGAGGCCGCGCCGCGAGTCCGCCCGCGCGGCTTACAGCGCGGGGAGCGTGACGGTGCGGCCGGAAGCGGCCGAGGCGCGTGCGGCGTCGAGGATTTCCATCACGGTGACGTTGAGGTCCAGCGAGGACAGCCCCGCCGGAGGGATCTCGCCGCGCACGACAGCGGTGAGATAGGACAGCGAATCGGCTTGCCGGGGATCGAGCGGCGGCGCTTCGATTTCCTCTTCGTCATGGCCGGCCAAGTGGCGGCGGATGCGGTCCGCGCGAATGGTGTGAATCGAGCCTGTCGCGCCGTAGACCTCGAGGTCCTTGATGTCGAAGGGCCAGTTCCACGAAGCCTGGATGATCCCCTGCGCGTGGGGATAAGCGAGGATGACGGTGGCTTCGTCGTCGACTTTGGAGTAGATGGCCGGCTTGGCGTGGCCGAGGACGGCGGTGACCGAGACGGGCCGTTCGCCATTCATCAGCCAGGTCATCAGATCGGCGCCATAGCAGCCGAAATCGAACAGCGCGCCGGCGCCGTTGCGGGCCGGGTCGGTCAGCCAGTCGAGAAACTCGGGCGGAACGCCGATTTCGCGCGGGCCGCGGTGGCCGTCGTGGGCGACCATCTTGCGGATCGGGCCGAGGCTCGATGTGGCGCTCGCATCCGCCCACGCGGCGGCGTTGCTCGCGTACCAGGTCGTTTCATAGTTGACGAGCACGTGAATGTGGCCGCGCTTCGCGGCGGCTTGCATGGCGTGGGCCTGCTCGAGGCTGGCGCTGAGCGGCTTCTCCATCATGACGTCGATGCCGCGGGCGGCGCAGGCTTCGACGACTTTGAGATGGTCGTACGTGTTGGTGTAGACGACGACCGCTTGCGGCTTGACTTTGTCGAGCATGGCCTCGAGGCTCGGATAGAAGAGCGAAGAATCGAGGCGATAGCGCGCAGCATAGCGCCGGGCGAGCGCGGCGTCGGGCTCGGCGACGCCAACAAGTTGCGCGTCGTAGCGGCCCGCCAGGTGCGGCAGGAAGCCCGCGACATGGCCGTGGACGAGACCGGCGATGGCGATGCGCGTGACCGGAACCTTCTTCAGATCCTGGATCTCGATGCGCGTGCCGTCGGGATCGAGCAGGTTCATGGCCCAGAGATTCTCGGCGTTGACCACGGGGCGAAGCGGGCGGATGACGCCGGCGCCGCGCCCGAGGAGGGTGCGGCACGGCGGCGTGATGTCGGGAACCTCGAAGTTGACGTGCTGCATCGAGCCGTACTGCGCGCCGGTAGGCGGCGCGTCGTAGAGCATCAGCTCGACAATGTCGCGGCGGGCGCCTGGGACCAGCAGCTTGATGAGCCGGAGTTGCCCGTTCGGCGAGAAGCGCCAGAATTCGCTAAAGCCGAGTTGATCGCGGTAGAAGTGCAGCGCGGAGTCGAGTTGGGAGGCGGGGATGGCCACGCCAACGTGCTGGAGGTGCGTCGAGATGCGGCGGGCGTCGAGGAATTTTCCGCGGGCGTTCCAATGCAGCGAGCCGGGCATGTACTGGACGAACTCGATGCGCTGGCCGGTGGGGTCCTGGACCGAGAAGGCGAGGTTGCCGTCGCGGCCCTTGACGGGTTCCGGCGGGGTAAGGCCCCGTGCGGCGAGGAGGGTGCGGAGTTGCGCGAGGTCGCCGGTTTCGAAAGCGAGGTGGGTAAAGCGCTCCGGGTTGCCAGCGGGGATGCCTTGCGACAGTTCGATGTACTGGCTGTCGTTGATTTTGAAGAAGGCGAGCGCGGTTTCGCCGGCCGAGTTCTTTTCGTCGAAGGCCTGCGCGAAGCCGAGTTGGCCGGTGTAGAAGGCGCGCGAGGCCGCGAGGCTGGCGGCGCGGAAGCCGATGTGGGCGATGCCCTCGAGCGGGAGGGTCTGGGCCGCAAGATGGGCGGCGGCAAGGAGGAATGTAGCGCGGACAAGGCGGGCGTGCATGCAGGTCCAGTTTACCCGCTGCCGCATCAGGCGAAGGAGAGGCCGGCGGCGCGGCCGGTGCGAAAGATGAATTCGCGGCCCTCGTCGTACTCGGCGGCGGACTTGAGATGTTCGAGCATCAGCGGAGCGGCGGTGGGCAGACGCGAGAGGGCGGTCAGATAGGCGCGGTAATCGATCTGTCCGCGGCCGGGGACCGTTTCCTGGAAATGTACGTTCAGCTCGGTGATCCAGGCGAGATCCTTCGCGTGGCAGGAGACGATATAGGGGCCGAGCTTCGAGAAGCACTCGTCGATGTAGGCGGCGTTGTTGTAGAAGCGCTCCGGGCAGTTGACGCCGTTGCAGACGTCGAGGTGGACGCCGAAGGCCTTGCGGTCCACGGCGCGGATCAGGCGGAGGTAGGAGTCGGGGCCGTCGGGGATGCTCCAGCCCATCATTTCGATGGTGAACTTCGTGCGTGTTGGCTTTACATCGTCAAGTACTTTACGGCAATTTTCGACCGTTGCGCCGAAGAACTCCTTCGAGAGGTTGCCGGGGTTCGGGCCGTACCAGACGGTGGGATTGTACGAGCCGGCGATATCGACGCAGCATCGCGCGCCGGCGAGTTCGGCGAGATGGCACCGCTCGATGACATAGGCGAGATTGGCGCGGCGCTTTTCGGCGTCGGGGTCGAGCATATTTTTCCACGCGCCGACTTCGGCGATGACCACGTTGTGCGCGGCGAAGGCATCGACGATGGCGCGGATGCGTTCGGCATCGTTCGGCTCGGCCTGCGGGCAGTAGGCGGCGCTGTAGCCGAGGCGGCGGTGTTCGCGGGCGAGCGCGTCCGGGTCCGGCGTCGAGAGAAACACGGGGCCTCCGAGACGGATCGGCGTGGGCGCCGCGCGCAGCGTGGCGGCGAGGGCGGTGGCGACGAAGGCGCGGCGGGATAGCGGTGTGTTGGAGAGGCTCATATGGTGTGCTTCGAGTATTCGTTGACGATATAGTCGCAGGCGCGGACCGTGAGCGCCATCATGGTCAGCGTGGGGTTCTGGCAGCCGCTCGAGACGAACGCGGCGCCGTCGGTAACAAACAGATTGGGCACGTCATGGGACTGGTTATGCCGATTCAGGACGCTGGTCTTCGGATTGTCGCCCATGCGCGCGGCGCCGGTCTCGTGAATGCACTGGCCGGGGAAAGAGTACTCGCCGTTGAGCGCGACGTCCTTCGCGCCGGCCGCTTCCAGCATGGCCGCGGCCTGCTCGCGTCCATCCTGCCACAGGCGCTTTTCGTTTTCGCTCCATTCGACGGAGACTTTGAGGATCGGGATGCCCCAGGCGTCGGTGCGCGTGGAGTCGATCTCGGCGCGATTTTCGCGGCGGGCCAGACATTCGCCCCACAGGCCGAGCGAAATGTTCCATTGGCCGCGGCGGACCGCGTCCTTGTAAGTCTGGCCGATGCCCGGGGCCGAGAAGTCGAACGCGGGCGAGCTGCCGCCCTGATAGCCGTAGCCTCGGATGAAGCCGTTGGTGGATCTTTCGGTGACGTTGCGGAAGCGCGGGACGTAGATGCCGTTCGGGCGGCGCGGCGGGCCGGCCCACGCGCGCGCCTCGAGCATCGGCATGACGCCGGATGCGCCGCCATGGAAGATGTTGTCCATGAGGTAGTGGCCGAGGACGCCGCTCGAATTGGCGATGCCGGAGTTGAGCAGCAGCCGCGTGGACTCGAGCGTCGAGGCGCAGAGTACGATGACCTTGCCGCGCACCTCGCGCTCGGCGCGGGTCGAGGCGTCGAGAAAGGTCACGCCGGTTGCCTTCCCGTCCTTCGTGTTGACGCGCGCGGCGACCGAGTCGGTGAGCAGCGTGAGGCGGCCGGTGCGCACCGCGTCGGGGATGGTCGTGGTGACGCTGTTGAAGTACGAATACGTCGTGCAGCCGCGCTCGCACGGGCCGCAGTAGTGGCAGGCCTGGCGTCCGTTTTGCGCGCGGGTGAGCACGGCGGCGCGGCCGATGGTGACGACGCGCTTCATTTTTTCCATGGCTGCGCGGCGAAGGATCTCCTCGCCACAGGTCATCGGCATGGGCGGCAGGAAGACGCTGTCGGGGAGCTGGATGAGGCCCTCGGCCTGGCCGCTGATGCCGACGTAGCGCTCGACGCGCTCGTAGTAGGGGACCATCTCTTCGTAGGTGACCGGCCAGTCGTCGCCGTAGCCGTCGTGGGAGGCGGCTTTGAAATCGATGGGGCCGAGGCGGTAGCTCTGGCGCCCCCAGCTCATGCTGCGGCCGCCGAGCACGCGCTGGCGAATCCAACGGAACGGCTTGTCCTGGGTGTACGGGTTTTCCAGGTCGTTGACGAACCAGGTGTAGTTGAACTCGTTGCAGGCCGGGCAGGTGGCCTGGATGGGACGCTCGCGGGCGATGCGCGGCGATTGGCCAAGGTAGGGGACCGTCCAGGGCTGCTTGTGCTCGGTAAAATCGCGCGGGGTGATTTTCCGGCCGGCTTCGAGCAGGGCGACGTTCAGCCCGCCCTCGGTGAGAACTTTGGCGGCCCAGCCGCCGGTAGCGCCCGATCCGACGACGACGGCGTCAAAAACCTGGGCGGACGGGGCAAACCAAGCCATACAAGCAGTATAGCGACGGCAGGAGTATACTTAGGGCAGAACAAACTGGCTTGGCCGCGAGACCGCGGCGCCAAGCGGCGTCAAAAGAGGTAGCAACCCAGAGGTACAAAGAATGGCTCGAGGATGGGAAAGCAAATCGGTGGAGATGCAACTGGAATCCACTGAAAGCGCCCGGGAGCGGAGAGCTGCGCCCGGGCTCAGTGCGGTGCAGGCGGCGCGCGAACGCGCACGGGAAAGCGTGGAACTCTCGCGGACGCGAATCCTGCACGACCTCGACAAGGCGAACCACCCGAGATATCGGGCGTTGCTTCTGGCCTCGCTCGAGTTTCTCGACCAGAAATTGAAACGGCTCGAGTAGGGGATTACGTCATGACCACCATGAGGGGAAGCGCGTGTCGTGTAGTTTTTGGGGCGGCGCTCGTGGTGGCGCCCGTGGCGGCTCAGGTCATCGGCGGTCCGTATCCGGGTGGTCCCATGCCGGGGACGTATCCGGGCGGCTACCCGCCAGGGGTCTATCCACCGGGTGTCGGCATGGGGCTTCCGATCCCGATGCCCCACAAGAAAAGTAAGCAGGACCCGAACTCGTCGGACCAAAACGACGACACCAAGAAGACCAGCGGCGTTATCAAGGAGAAGAAGAGCAAGGAACTGCAGGTCGAAACGGACGACAAGCGCGTCTTCACGTTCCGCCTGCAGTCCGATACGAAGTACCTGGACGCGGACGGCAGCGACGCGAAGCTGGATGCGTTCCAGACAGGGCAGCGCGTGGATGTGTCGGCGACCGAGGACGACAAGGGGCACTATCTGGCGCGCAGCGTGCAACTGGCTAAACCACCCTCGGCCCAGAAGGCTGCGGCTCCGAAGGCGGCTTCGCCCGCGCCAACGCTCGCGCGCAATACGCCCCCGCCGGCTCCGGCTGGCTCGACAGCGGCCGCGAGTGGCGCGACGGGCGATGGGGGCGCTCCGGCGACGGTGGTGACGCCCGGCGAGGCGGACGACGAAGACGCGCCGAAACTGCACCGCGGCAAGCCGGCCTCCGGCCCGCACGAACACGATCTGGAGCAGCAGGTGGCGCAGGATTCGAGCTCGGCGTCCGCCGACGCCAACTATCCGCGGCCCGGCCTTACGCCTCCCGATAAGACCTTCGATCCGGGCACGCCGCCGCCCGCCGCGCCGCCTCGCATCCTGGACCCTCGCGCGGCGCTGATCGAGAAGGCGCGCGCGGTGGCCTTCGACATCACCGAAAAATTGCCGAATTTCGTCTGCGAACAATATACGACGCGTTACGTGAGCGAGAACAATCCCCCGTCGTGGACGGCCCAGGACGTCGTGTCGGCGAAGGTAATCTATGAGGACGGGAAGGAAAGCTACCAGAACATTTCGATCAACGGGCGTCCGTCGAAGGATCCGATGGAGAGCGAAGACGGAGCATGGTCGAAGGGCGAGTTCGGCACGGTGCTGCGCGATCTCTTCGATCCATCGACGGCGGCGCACTTCCACTACGCGACCGAAACCCAGATTCACGGCATCTCGTCCGCCGTGTACGACTATTCGGTGGAGCAGCCCCACTCGCACTGGCTAATCCAGGCATCGGGCCAGCGCTACGATCCGGCTTCGCGCGGCTCGATCTGGGTGGACAAGAAGGAAGGACGCACGCTGCGGATCGAGACGTCGGCGTTGGGGCTGCCGAAGGACTTCCCGCTCGACACGGCCGAAACGTCGGTGGACTACGACTACGTGGCGATCGGCACGCAGCGCGTGCTGTTGCCGGTGCGCTCCGAAGTGCTGATGTGCCAGCGCGGCACGCCGATCTGCACGAGGAACGTCATCGAGTTCCGGAACTATCACAAGTTCGGCGCGGAGTCGACGGTCAAGTTCGGCCCTTAGCCTGGATGCCGAACGGGGCCCAGAAGCGTTCGGGCAGGCTTCCCGGCGTCATGTTAAGATTTAGAAAGATATGTCGCGTCGAGCCGGTGGCAAGCAGGTCCGCGTCGCGGCGGATTTCGTAGCCGAACTCGACGATGCGGCGGTTGGCGTGCGCGATGCGCGTGTGGATGGCGACGTCCTCGTCGTAGTGAGCAGGGGCGAGATAGCGGCAATGAGCGCCGGCGACCGCGAGATAGAGGCCGGTTTCGATCTCGAGATCGCGGTAGCACACGCCGGCGTCGCGGCAGTACTCGGCGCGGCCAACCTCCATCCAAATGAAATAATTCGCGTAGTATGCTACGCCCATCTGGTCGGTTTCGGCGTAGCGCACGCGCAGTCGCGTTTCGTGAACTCTCATGCACGGGCGATTGTAGCGCGGCGCCGGACGACGGGCGCGCGGGTGCGTCAGGGAAAGTCGAGGGAGCGGCAATGACGGATGCGACGTTGGTGTCGTGCAATACCGCGCGGGCGGAGCCGCGATGGATGGTTCGGGGGCAGATGGTGGCGACCGGGATTTATAAGCGCCCGGTGGACGGGCCGGTGATGGCGCGGCGGCTGAATCTGGACGGCGACGAGCAGGGGGATCGGCGTTCGCACGGCGGCCCGCTTAAGGCGGTGTATGCGTATCCGTCCGAGCATTACGCCGTCTGGGCGCCGGAGTTTCCCGGCGTGGAACTTGGCTGGGGCACGTTCGGCGAGAACCTGACGACGGCGGGCCTGAGCGAGGAAAGCGTCTTGATCGGCGACGAGTTCTTAATCGGCGGGGCGCGGCTTCGTGTGACGCAGCCGAGGTATCCATGCTTTAGGCTCGCGAGAAAGATGGAGCGGCGGGATTTTGTGGCGCGGTTTCTCGAAAGTGGGCGCTCGGGATTCTACCTGGCGGTGGTTGAAGAGGGGACCATCGAAGCCGGAGACCGCATCGAGCGCGCATTGCGGACGCCCGGCGCGGTGAGCGTGCTCGACATCGTGCGCCTGGCCACCGGCAAGTGCGAGGACCGGACGCTGATCGCGCGGGCGCTGGCGCTCGAAGGGCTGCCGCACTTTTGGAAAGAGCAGATCCTCGACCGGCGCCGAAGCTGAACGGCCGTAGTAAACTAAAACTTCCCTCCCACCGGGGCGCGTAGCTCAGTTGGTTAGAGCGCTTCCTTCACACGGAAGAGGTCCGGGGTTCGAGTCCCTGCGCGCCCACCAGGAAATCTTCTCCCCACGTGAATCGTCAAGGCCGATGGCCGCGCGGCGGAGTACTCTGAAGGGGTATGAAACGGCTGTCTCTCCTTTCCCTGATGCTTCCGTTCCTGGTGCGCGCGGAGGTACATGAGCTGACGCTGAAGCAGGCGATCGACCGGGCCACGCGCCAGAATCCCGAGGTCATCATGGCGCGCCTCGACGAGCAGAGGGCGCAGTACGGCGTGCGCGTGGCCAAGGACCCGTTCATTCCGAAAGTCTATTCCGGCAGCGGCCTCGCCTATACCTACGGGTACCCGAACACCATCGACGGGGCCGCGCCGGCGATCATTCAACTGCGCACGGACATGGCGCTGTACAACCGGCCCAAGAGTTACGCGCTCGCCCAGGCGCGCGAATCGGCGCGGACGGCCGGGCTCGACGCGCAGTCAAAAACCGAGGACATCGAGTATCGGACGGCAACGCTGTTCCTCGATGCGGAACAGGCGGCGCGGGACGAGGACCTGGCGCGGCAGGAGCGCGAGAGCTATGAGCGTGTGCGGGAGGTCGTCGCGGCGCGCGTGTCGGAGGGGCGGGAGTTGGAACTGGCCGGCCGGAGGGCGGACGTCGATCTGGCGCGGTCGCGGCAGCGGGAGAACACGCTGGCCTCGAACCAGGTGTACACGGAGGGGTCGCTTGCCATGGTGCTGGGCTATGCGCCGGGCGACCAGGTGCGGGCCATCGGGGACGACGACGGCCTGGCGAAGCTCCTCGAGAAATTTCAGCCGGAAAACGAAGACGCCGCGGTGAATTCGGCGATGGCCTCGAGCCGGATGCTGCGGACGCTTGAATCGCAGGTGGCCGCGAAGTCGCTCGAGATCCGGGGCGAGCGGGCGATGCGCCTGCCGACGGTGAACCTGGTGGCGCAGTATGCGTTGTTCGCCAAGAGCACGTATCAGGCGTACTTCGGGAAGTTCCAGAGGAACAACGCGCAGGTTGGGGTGGATATCGAGTTCCCTCTGCTGGTTGGATCGGCGAGTTCGGCCGAGGCGGCCCAGGCCGAGACGGACGTCGAGAAGCTCCGCCAGCAGGTACGGCTCGAGCGAAGCCGGGTTTCGCTCGAAGCTCGCCGGTCGTATGCGCAGATGAAGAACTTGACCGATGCGCGGGCGTTGGCCAAGCTCGATCTGGAAGTATCGCGCGAACAGCTTTCGGTACTGCTGGCGCAGATGGACGAGGGGCGGGCGACAGCGCAACAGGTGGACCTGGCGCGCGTCGAGGAGCAGGAGAAGTGGATGGCATATTACAGCGCCGCGCGGGAGCTTGCGGCGGCGCGGCTGCAAATGTTGAAGCAATCCGGCGGGCTGACGGCGGCGCTCCGGTAAGGTTTTTTGCCGAATTTGCCGATGCAACGGATTCGGGCGCAACGAGGAGGCCCGGAGGAGCGGTAACCGATCGGGCGGCTTGGAACTATGATGGGAGTTATGAATCTCAGGAAATTCCGGCGGGGCAGCGCCGTCCTGCTGGTGCTGTTGGCGGCGACGCTGGGGGCGTGCAACCTCGACCCGAAGGCCGCGAGCCGGAAGTACGTCGAGACGGGAAACAAGTACTTCTCACGAGGCAAGCTGAAGGAAGCGTCGATCATGTACCGGCGCGCGCTGCAGAAGGACCTGAAGAATCCGGACGCCTACTATCGTCTGGCTCTGGTGGACCTCAAGCAGAACCAGTTCGCCGAGGCGGCGCATTCGCTGCAGCGGGCCGTGCAGCTCGATCCGTCGAATTCGGATGCGGCCGCGAAGCTGGCGGACCTGTATTTTGCGAGCTATCTTCAGAACCCGCCGAATCGGAAGAACGAGATCGACGAAGTACGCGCGATCGCGAACACGCTGTTGAAGAAGGATCCGAAGTCGTACGATGGGTTGCGGCTGAAGGGCTTTCTCGCGCTGACGGAGAGGAATCTGCCGGAGGCGATCGCGAGCATGCAGGCGGCGCTGCGGGTGAAGCCGAATCAGCCCGACGTGATGCTGGCGCTGAGCCAGACGCTGCTCGCGAACAAGCAGCCGGCGGAAGCCGAGACGACCGCGAAGCAGTTGATGGCCGCCCATCCGGACTTTGGCGGTTCTTACGACTTTCTTTACGGCCTCTACGCGCGGACGAACCGTCCGGCGGATGCCGAGCAGTTGCTGAAGACGAAGTGCGGGAAGAATCCGAAGAACGGGTATTACATGGCCGAGCTGGCCGGATTTTATCTGGCGACGAACCAGAAAGACAAGATGACCGCGACGCTGAATCAGTTGACCGGCTCGGTGAAGACCATTCCGGATGCATACACGATCGCAGGCGATTTCTACTTCCGGACACGCCAGCCGGACCTGGCGCTGGCGGAGTATCGCAAGGGCGAGGCGGCGCAGCCGGACCGGCGCGCGGTGTTCCGCAAGCGCGAGGCCCAGGTGCTGGTGGCGCAGGGCAAGTTCCAAGACGCAAGCCGCATCGTGGACGAGATCATCCAGCGGGACCCGAAGGACACCGAGGGGATCGCGATGCGCGCCGCGCTGCGGCTCCAGAAGGGCACGCCGGCCGATATCAATGGGGCGATCGCGGATCTGCAGGGCGTCTTGTCGAAGGCTCCGGATGCGGCGAACATCGCCCAAATTCACTTCAGCCTGGGCCGGGCCTACCTCGGCAAGTTCGAGACCGAGCGGCGGATCGCCGACAAGACCACGCAGCTATCGGACCTGGATCAGGCGCGGATCCAGTTCGAACAGGCCATCCAGACAGCGCGCGACAGGCAGGGCATCCGCTTCACCGAAGCGGACCTCGCGCTGGCGCAGGTCTACATCGACCGCGACGACCCCGCGCGGGCGGCGCAGCTCATGACCGAAGTTCTGTCGAGCGAGCCGGGGAATCTGCAGGCGATCATGATGCGGAGCACGGCGGAGATGAACTTGCGCAAGTACGCGGATGCGCGAACGGATTTGCAGACCGTGTTGAAGGCGCGCCCCGGCGACCGTAACGGCGTGTACCAGTTGGCGATGACGAACTACCTGGATGGAAAACTCGCGGACGCCGACCAGGGATTCGAAACGCTGATTAAGGCCGGAGACGAGCGCGGGATGCTGGGCCTGATCGATTCGAAAAACCGTCAGGGCAAGTACGCCGAGGCGATCCAGATGATCCAGGGCGAGTTGAAGAAGGGGAGCAACGTGAACTTCTTCCGCTACATGCTCGCCAACACCGAGGCGCAGGCGGGCCAGTATCCTTCCGCGATCGAGAACTTCAACGCGCTGATCGCGGCCAACCCGAAGGCCGAGGATCTGTACATGCGTCTTGGGGAGACGGCGCTGCGGGCCGGGCAGACCGAACAGGGGATTCAAACATTTCTCAAAGCGCACCAGATCGCTCCGAACGATCCGTTTCCGGTGCTCCGGCTCGGGATCATTTATCAGGGCCAGGGGCGCATCGAGGAGGCGCGCCAGCAGTACGAAAGCGTGCTCAAGATCGAGCCGAACCAGGCCGTGGCGCTCAACAATCTCGCCTTCATGAAGGCGGACGCGGGGACGGATCTGGACCAGGCGCTGACTCTTGCGCAGCGGGCCAGCCAACAGGCGCCAAACGATGCGAACATCAAGGATACTCTCGCCTACATTTACACGCGCAAGGGGCTGACCGACGAGGGGCTGCAGATACTTCAAGACATCGTCGCGAAGAATCCCGCAAACGCGACATTCCGCATCCACCTGGCGATGGCGCTGCTGCAGAAGGGCGACAAGACCTCGGCGAAGAAGGAACTGAACGCGGCCGAGAGTAACAAGCCGAGTCCGGACGAGCAGCGAAAGATCAAGGAACTGATCGCCAAGGCTGGCTGAGCGAAGGCCCCGGATGCTCTCTTCGTTCTTGCAGAGGCGCAGTGTGGCCTACGTGGCCCCGTTTGCGCTGTTCCTCGTTCTGTTGCCGCTGGGGGACTTCCTTCCCGCCTCGATCGACGCCCCTCTGCGGATGGCGCTGCCGGCGGCGGCGCTATGGGTGTTTTCCCGCGGCGTGATCCGGCTGAAGGCGCGACACGCGGCGCTGAGCGCCGCGATTGGCGTGGCCGTGTTCCTCATTTGGATTGGGCCGGACGCGCTGTTTCCCGGCTATCGCGATTTTTGGTTGTTCCAGAACCAGATCACCGGGGCGCTGCACATTTCGCTCCCGCCGGGCTTGCGAAACAATCCGTGGATTCTCCTGTGCCGGTGTGTGCGGGCGGCGCTGGTGGTGCCGATCCTCGAGGAGCTGTTCTGGAGGGCCTGGCTGATGCGTTGGGTGATCTCGCCGGATTTCGAGTCGGTGCCGCTCGGCGCCTATCAGCCGGCGTCGTTCTTTGTGACCGCTGCGCTGTTCAGCCTGGAGCACGGTCCGTACTGGGACGTGGGCCTCGCGGCCGGACTGATTTATAACGCCTGGATGGTGCGGACCCGCTCGCTCGGCGACTGCATACTCGCCCACGCGGTGACGAACGCCTGTCTGTGCGGCTACGTGATCGCCACGAAGCACTGGGAGTATTGGCTGTAACGGAGCGAGGGCGCTCGCCTCAGCGCAACAGGCGTAGGTGTTCCTTCAGAATGCAGCGGTCCATGACCACCACGAGGCCCGCCTCGCGGGCGCGCGCGGCGGCGTCGTGGTGTACGACGCCCTCCTGCATCCACACGGCCCGGGCGCCGATCCGAATCGCGGCTTCGACCACCGGCGCGACGAACTCCGAGCGGCGGAAGATGTCTACAATGTCAACTTTTTCCGGAACCTGGTCGAGATCCGGATACGATTTTTCTCCGAGCACTTCGGCTTCCCGCGGGTTCACGGGAATAATGCGGTAGCCCCGGTGCTGGAGATACTCGGCCACGCCGTGGCTCGGGCGAAGGGGACTATTCGACAGGCCCACCACCGCGATCACGCGGCTCGACCGGAGCAGGGCGGCGAGATCGGCCTGGGTGTCAGCCATCGTGAGCGGCTTCCCCAAGGCCGAGCAGCTTGCGGAAGCGCGCCACTTCGGCTGGCGTCAGGTGGCGGTAGGTGGCGGGCTCGAGATCGCCCAGCTCGAGGAACCCGATCCTGACCCGGCGGAGCTTCTCGACCAGCACGCCAAAATGGCGGAACATCATGCGGATCTGATTCTGGCGGCCTTCGACGAGCCGCACCTCATACCAGGGGTTGGCCGCGGTGCGAAGCAGTTTGAGGCCGGCGGGTTGCGTCAGCCGGCCGGCCAGACGGATGCCGGAGCGGAACTGTTCTTCCTGCGCGGCGGCCAGCGTGCCGTTGACCTTCACGTGGTAGACCTTCACGACGTGGCGGGCCGCGGACGTGACGCGATTGGCGAACTCTCCGTCGTTGGTCATGAGCAGCAGGCCCTCGCTCGCGTAGTCGAGCCGGCCTACCGGATAGACACGCGCGCGGGCGCCGCGGACGAACTTCATCACCGTTTCGCGGCCCTGTGGATCGGAGACGGTGGTGACGCAGTTTTTCGGCTTGTGCAGGGCCAGGTAGACAGGACGCTCCGCGGCATGAACCAGCCTTCCGTCGACCTTGATATGGTCGCGCGCGAGGTCGGCCTTGACGCCGAGCTCGGTGACCACGGCGCCGTTGACGCGAACCCGGCCCTCGACGATGAGTTGCTCGGCATGGCGGCGGCTGGCGATGCCCGCGTGGGCAAGGATCTTCTGCAGGCGCTCTTCAGCCACGGCTGGTTTCGTCCTTCGCATCTGGCGGCGCTTCGCCGGCGCTCGCCGGGGCGTCCGCGAACGCCGCCGCGGGTTCGGCGTCTTCGGCGGAGTCGCTTGCCCCATCGTCCGGGACGGGCCGCGGCTCAAGTTCCACGTCTTCGACCGGGGTGCTTAGCGGTGTCCCGGCACCGGGCAACGGCTCGGTCTCCGAGTCGGTCAGGGCAAGGCGGCTGAGTTCCTCGAATTCCTTGAGCGTCGGCAACTCGGCGAGATCCTTCAGGCCGAACTGAATGAGAAACTCGCGGGTGGTCTTGTAAAGAATCGGCTTGCCGACGACAGCCTTGCGGCCCGCCGGCGCGACCAATTTGCGCTCGATGAGCGTCTTCAGCACGCCCACGCCCTGAACGCCGCGAATTTCAAGAATCTCCGGCGCCGTGACGGGCTGCTTGTACGCGATGACGGCCAGCGTTTCAAGCGCCGCGAGCGAAAGCTTGAGCGGCGGTTTGAGGTTCTTCACGAAGCGGCGGATCGACTCGTGATGCTCGGGCTTGGTGGCCATCTTGTAGCCGCCGGCCAGCTCGCGGATGGTGAGGCCGCGCGACGGGCTCTGGTATTCTAGCGACAGCTCGTCGAGGAGGCGCGCGACGTCGCCCACGGGCTGTTCGAGCGCGGCGGCGATCTGCTGGGCCGAAAGTGGTTCGTCGGTAAGGTAAATCGCCGCTTCGATGATCGCCTTGAGGCGCGCGTGCGCGTCGTCGCCTTCCGGGCGCGGCTCGTCTTCGACGAGCAATTCGGCGGACATCGTCTCCTCGGCCGGCTCCGGCGCGCGATCCGTCTCCCGCTCCTCGGCTTCGGCGGGAGCGGTCTGGGGTTCCACTGGTTCCATTCTGGCTAGCTATATTCCTGTTCGATGGATTCAAGCGCGGCGCCTTCGGCGAGGGCCTGCTCGAAATTCGGATGCTTCCTGAGTCCGATGTCGCTGAAGGCCTCCCGCTGGGTGAGCAGGACCGCCTGCCGCCGCACTAACTCCAGTATCGCCAGAAACAGGCAGATCATGGCGCGGCGGCTTGGCTGGGCTTCGAGCAGATCGGCGAGCGAGATCTCCTCCGGCGTTCGCGCCGCCCGCAGCCGGCCTTCGACATAGCGGATCATGTCCGGGATGGTGACGTCCTCGGAGGCAATGTCGTATACGGGCCGCGTGCGGGTTCGTTCGAGCACCTGCTGGAACGTCTTGACCAGATCGACCAGCGAGACGGCAAGCATCGGGCCGTCGTCCTCGCTCGCGAATGCGGCGATCCGCGGGTTCGACCAGACGGCTTCTTCGACCAGGCGCTTCTGCTGAAGCATTTCGGCGGCGTTCTTGAACCGCTGGTGCTCGAGCAGGCGCTCGACGAGTTCGGCGCGAGGGTCTCCTTCCGGGGAAATCTTTTCGAGTTCCGGATCCCGCGGCAGCAGCAGCCGCGACTTGATATGGATCAGTGTGGCCGCCATGTACACGAAGTCCGCGCCGAGCTCGACATCCAGCTCCAAGCTGCGCTGCATGAAGTCCAGATACTGGGCGGTGATCTGGGCGATCGGGATGTCGTAGATGTTGATCTGTTGTTTGCGAATCAGGTCGAGCAGCACATCGAGAGGACCTTCATACTGCCCCACCTGGAAATTCAACGGCGATGACACTCCCCTCACGATAGCATGGAGGCCCGGCGGAACCGCTTACCTGTGGACGTCCGCAGTGGAGCGGCCCGCACCCTCCTCGACAATCCCGCGAATCGCGCGCCCGGGCAACACGCGGTGCTTTCGGCCTCGTAGCCGCGGCGTTCGGCTCGCCCGCTGCGCATCGGCATCGGGGACCCCGTGGGCTCGGACAAAACCGCGGTCGCCGAAGCGCTGTGCCACCGGCTGCGTGACGCCTTCAGCGTCAACGACATTTATATCTACGAGGTCGGCGAGTCTCTCACGCGGCGCGGCGCGCTTCCGCCCGAGCATATTGCGGACGTGGAAACCGGCGAAGATAGCCGCGCCGCGACTTTTAGCTCCGAACTGCCGGTGATCGATAGGATCGAGCTTGGGCCTTATGCCGGTGCGAACCTCGAAGAGATGGATCGCGAAGCGCGTCACGCATCCAGGGCGCGATGAACTGCTGCCTCCGCGCTTCGAGCCTCGCGGGCGGCGTCAACCGCGGCGACCGTGTTTCGAGGCACATCGATCTCAATCCTGGCCGGCAAGCCTGTCTCGGCACGCCGTGGGCCGCGCCGCGATCTAGGTCTACGACCGCTTGAAAGAGTACTTGTATCCGAACTTCCTGCGGGCTGCCTTGCGGTCGAACTTCCAGTCGATCTTGACGCGAGCGCGATTGGTCCGCCGGTTCCAAGCCCTGGCTTGGCGTTTCAACATCTTTAAGGTCGGGATCCGACGGTTCCCCAGACAACGGCGGGAGAATAGGCTGATCTCAATTTCAGCCTGATTCAACCAACTTCCGTGTTTCGGGGTGTAATGCACCGTAAAGCGGTCCCAGATCGCGCCGCCGCAGTTGACGCCATAGTGATCGGTGAGCGACTTGCGGGAGTGGATGTTCAGGTTGTCCATCACCAAATGGATGGTGGAAGCCGCCGGGTAGTGTTCCACGAGATCGCCAATCGCTTCGGCGAACTCGGCCGCCGAGCGGTTCGGCGTTGGCCAAGTGAAATGCACACCCGCTTTCGGCTCTACGGCGCAGAAAACATTGGCCGTGCCACATCGTTCGTACTCGTTGTCTTGCTTGGCGATCACGCCAGGCGCAGCCGGGACCCCAGGGCGCACATCATCGTGCAGCGATACGGGCTTCTCATCGATGCAAACCACTGGCTCCGCGGCATCCAGCGGCTTTTCGTAGGTTGCCAGGACGTCTTCCATTTTGGAGATGTACTCACGGTCGAGTTCGGCCACACACCACATTTTTTTTCCGCCACGGCTTGAAGTCGTGGTGGAGCAACAAGATCCGGATAGATTCACGCCCAATGCCCGGCGCCAGTTTGCGTTTCACGGCCTCCTCGGCTATCAGACGCACGGTCCATCGCGCGCACCCTTCGGGAGGATCGCTACAAACCATCGCAATGATCCGCTGCTTCTGGTTGGCGTCGAACGTCACCGTGGCCCCGGGATGCCGCTTATCGTGGAGCGCCCGCTCCAGGCCTTGGTCCTCATAGCGTCGCCCGATCTCGCGCACGGCTTTGGAAGTCAGCCTGAGGTTAGACGCCACTTCGGCCACAGCCTTACCCTCATGCAACTGGGTGAGGGCGAGAGCGCGCAGCACCACCCGGACGGGTTGAATGCCGCCTCGCAGCAGCAGGGCCACCTTGTCCCGGTGACGCTTGGGCAAGCGGATGTGGAGTCGACGGTAGGCTCGCATGACCAAGTATAAACCAGAACATTCCAGGCAGACATTGTTTTATAAATACTTTTTCAAGCGGTCGAAGACCTAGTGCCGGCGCGAGCCTGACGCTCTGGCCCGGTCCTTGATCGAGCCTCGGCCGCGATCCAGGACTTATCCTAGACTGCGAATCTACTTGCCCTCGGCGATTTCGATGCCAACGCGGAATCAGCGGGTAAGTGGTCCGCATCATGGCCCATTCGGCGATCCAACTCAGCGACTTACAAATGCAGTGCTGGAACGGGCTTCGAAACGCCGTACATGGCCTTAGGCCGATCGATCCCGTAAATACTAAATTGACCCTTGCAAAAGGCGACATACCGTGATAAACGTGTCTGAGGGCAATTAACGGACTTATTCGGCCTGGTCATACACCACGGGCCAGGCCGAGAAGGATTGCTCGTCCATCCAGGAAAGGAGTCACTATGCCAGCTAGTCAATCTTCCGGCGCCGCCGTTCAAAAGCGGCAGGCGCGTGGCGGAGTAAATTCGGACATGGGGAAACCGGCGACATACGGAGCCGCTACCATTATCCAACCCAGAGGCGCGGCGCCCATATCGGCGGCGTTCCCCGGCTTCAGTTACCACGGCGGTCCGGTGATTAAGATGCCGCAAATGTATTCGACGTTCTGGGGCCCGGAATGGCTGTCCGACCCGGTGCATCTGACCCGCGCCGGCAGCCTCAGTCAGTTCCTCAAAGACCTGGGCGCGAGCAAATACATGAACATCTTGAGCCAGTATGGAGCGGGAACGGGCGCTGGGACGGCCTGTTTTATCCGCGCCAGCTTTCTCACTACGGTCACCAGCGCAATCACCGACGCGAACATCCAAACCACGATTCAAAGCTGCATCAACGCCGGGGTTCTGCCCGAGCCATCGAATCCTTCGAACGTCGCACTCATCATTTACATGAGTGAGAGCGTCGGAGTGAGCGCGATCCCCGGCGGAGGTAATATGTGCGAAGCCGCGGGGGATGTTGCGTTCGGCTATCACAGCCACTTCACGACGGCGAAGGGAAATCCCTTCTATTACGCCGTTATCCCCGGTTTGAGCGACACCTGCCTGAAACAGTCCTGCTCGAGCGACGCGGGCTGCTCGCTGCATCTGGCGGAGGCCCAAGTAAACCGCCTGACGCAGGTCACGAGTCACGAGTTTTCCGAAATGGTTACGGACCCGGAGCTAAACGCCTGGTGGGACTCCAATTCGGGTTCCGAGATCGGAGACATCTGCAACGGGGAATCGGATACGATCACCGTTGGCTCTAACACCTGGACGGTCCAGCGGGAATACAGCAAAACCGACGATGTGAATAGCAACGGGGCGACGTTCTGCGTGACCGAGGAGCCGAACCCGCTGCCGAAACTGAGTCCCGGACCGGCTTCGACGGTCGGTATGGCTCGGATCCAGCAGTTGGCGGCGATGAACCACCTGTTACCGTTGCCCGACGTTCACTTCGATGTCGCGACGAGCAAAGTCACCATCGACGAGGACCAGATGCGCGCCTTTGTCAGCCGCCTCACGCAACCCTATCATCACAGCCAGATGATTCCCGGCCTGGCGAGCCTGTTGCGCCAGTTTGCGGACGTGGCCGACAAGATGTAAGTCGTGGGCTTCCGCTCAGGGCAGCGGGTGATCCGCTGCCCGCACGGCTTGGCCCAGCTCGCGAATCCGGATGTTCCGGAACAGGACCGTCGTAAATTGATCGTGTAGTTGCAGACCGATCGGTCCGGTCTTCGGCCGGTGGGGATCGCCCGCGCTTTCGGCCACCACTTCGCCGTTGATGCGGACTGTGATGCCGTCGTTGCGCGAGGCGATTTCCATGCTGTTCCATTCGCCGCGCCGTTCCGCGGTGGTTTTCGCCGCCTCGAAGGTGTAAATGCTGCCCGACGGGTACTTATCGCCGTGCCCATCCAGAATTTGTATCTCGTATCCGATGTGCGCGGGCGTGGTGGGCGGGTAAGCGGCAAGATCGGGTCGCAGCGTGTCGGCTTCGCCGATGGCGTGGTGCGCGCGGGAGGGGTCGCGAATCGACACTCCGCTGTTCGAGCCGGGTGCGATCCAGTACTCGAGGTGTAAGTCAAACTCGCCAAACTCGCGCTTGGTGTATAGCCACGCCTGACGGTACAACCAGCTACGGTACTGGCGTTGGTCGATCGGCCAGGCCGCGTCGAACGGGCTCGCCGGATGCGGGTGCGCGCGCTCGCCGAGGAGCACGCCGCCGGGCAGGACGCTCCAAACGCCTTCGCCGCGCGATTCCCAGCCATCGAGATTCCCGCCGTTAAATAGCGGTTCCCAGCCAAGACCCACCGGCAGCGTGACCTTACCCGTCGCCGCCCACTCGACTCCGCGCGCAAACAGCGTCTGAAAATTCAGATCGTCGAGATTCGGGTTCGGCTCGTCCTTCCACGTGTGACCCAGCATCGTGACGTATACGCGTCCCTTGCCGTAGTCGCGGACCCAATCCATGGGTTCTCCCTGACGCGAAACCTCCGAGTAAGCGTAGGTCAGGATGGTGAGCCCTTTGGCCGGCCCATGCTGGCCGTGCGTCAGTTGCTCGGAGGGATGCAGCCAGTGCGGCGGGAGGCCGCGCGTGATCGGATGATCCGTGTCGCGCACGAAGAGCTCGAAGTCGTGCCGCGGGCCGTGGCCGGGCGCGAGGCCCGTGCCTTTCGGTACGACGATGACCTGGCCGCCGGGCCCGATCGCAAGCCCCGGCCCGAAGGACGGGTCGCGCCAGCCCAGTCCGATCATGTCGTTGTACGCGGGCCAGTCTCGAAACGCGTTGTTCGCGGCATGGTAGATGACCAGCCCGCCGCCGCCGCGCACATACGCCTCGAGCGCGCGCTCGACATCGGGCGCCCAGCGCAGCCCATCGGCCGTGTGGCCGCCGTTGAAATTGTTGATCACCACGTCGTATCGCGCGAACTCGGGCTTCTGCGGGTACGTGCGGACGTCCACCGTGAAGCGGCCCGTGCCCTCGAGAATCGTTCGGATCGCTCGCGTCCCCGCGGCCCAGTCGTGATTGTTCACTCCATCGACGATCAGCGCCGAAAGCTTGGGCCCGGCGGTGGAGGCGGGCGGCGTCCAAAGCAGCGCCGCGATAAGAAGAATACGCATAGTCTCCAGCATGTCGAATGCCGCTGTGCAACGCAAAGCCCGCTCCCGTGACTTTCGTCACTGCCGAATGCCGGGGCATGCCGTACGCTCGAATCAGAGAACCGCCCATGACGCCCGTCACCACCCGAGCCGCCCGGCCCTTCACCCGCCGCCGCTCACCCGATGGATCGCAGACGCTGCGCTCGTGGGTCCATCTCGTCTTCGTCGCGCTGAACGCCTGGATCGGCGCCGCGTTCTTTCTCTTCGTCCGCCAGTTTGAAACCGGCGGCGCCATTCGCTTCCAGCGCCCGCCCGGCGTCGAAGGCTGGCTGCCCATCGCCGGTCTGCTGAACTTGAAATACTTCCTCTCGACCCGGCGCGTGCCGTCGATCCACCCTGCCGCGCTGGTTCTGCTCTCGGCGTTCCTCGCCATGTCGTGGCTCTTCCGCCGGTCGTTCTGCTCCTGGCTCTGCCCGGTCGGTTCGTTCAGCGAGTGGCTCTGGAAACTCGGCCGCGGCGCGTTCCGCCGTAACTGGACGCTGCCGCGCTGGCTCGACCTGCCGCTCATGAGCCTGAAGTACCTGCTGCTCGGCTTCTTCGTTTATGCGGCGGCGTCAATGCCCGCCGAGGCGATCGACGAATTTCTCCGCTCTCCGTATGGCGCCGTCGCTGACGTAAAGATGCTCGATTTTTTCCGATTTTTGAGCATTACGGCGGCCGTGGTGCTGGCGACGCTCGCGCTGGTGTCCATCTTTGTCCGTAACTTCTGGTGCCGCTATCTCTGCCCGTACGGCGCGCTGATCGGTCTCGTCTCCGCGCTTAGCCCGCTGCGCATCCGCCGCTCGCCCGCGGCGTGCATCGATTGCGCCAAGTGCGCGCGCGCCTGTCCGTCCGCACTTCCCGTGGACCGCCTGACGCAGATCCGCTCGGTCGAATGCACCGGCTGCCTGGAGTGCGTCTCGGCCTGTCCGGTCGAAGGCGCGCTCGAGCTCCGCGCGTTCGCGCGCCGGCGCGTCCCGGCGTGGTCCGTGGCGGCAGGCGTCGCGGCGATCCTTCTCGTCACCGTGGCCGTGGCCCGTCTCACCGGGCACTGGGCCAGCCCGATTTCGGACGCGGCCTATTCGGAATTGATCCCCCTGGCCCGAAGTTTGTCGCACTAACAGCGAGAGGGCCGGCATGCTCTTTAGCGCGCCTCGCCCGCGGCCGCATCACTCATCGTAGGAACAGCCTCGATCTGAAAGCCGTATCCATGACACCCGATCGAAGAAAGGAAGGCTGGAGGAATTACGCATTGTGGCTCGCCAGCATGGAACCGCCTCGTTACGCGCGAACTCTTCCAGTGCATCGGCAGGATCACAGATGACTACGGCCTCGCGTACTTGGTGGTGGGCTTCGACCCCGCGCGGCACTGGCCCATTGTGCTCGCCGGTCGCGCGGGCAATATTTTCGGACCGGCCGGCATTGCCTGGGCCGCATTGCATGGACGCGTGCCGTGGCGCTGCGGGCGCGGACGCTGGTGGGCACACCCCGGCTCGATGTATCGCGGGAAGCGCCGCTCCTGCTCGTCATCCTGCGCCATTTTGGCTGCACGTTCTGCCGCGAGGCGCTGGCCGATCTGGCCGCGCATCGCCCTCGTTCGCATGAGCCCTGACGCTGACGCCGAGCGCTTCTTCTCGCGCTACGGCCTCGCCGATGTCGATCGCGTCAGCGACACCGGACAGCATCTGTAGCGCGCCGTCGGCCGCGCGCGCGGCCGTCTCGGCCAGTCGTTCGGCCCCAAAGCATGGCTGCGCGGCTTCGAAGCCGGCGTGCTGCGGCGCCGCGGCATCGGGCCGCTGGCGGGCGACGGCTTCCAGATGCCCGGCGTGTTCCTCGCCTTCCACGGCGAAGTGATCGCGAGCTACCGGCCCGCAAGCGCGGCGGACCGCCCCAGCTACGTCGCCATCGCCGACGGCGCGAGCGGACCCTTCCAGCCAGTGCACCGGGCCAGCCACTGAACGCCCACTACCATGCGCCTTCGTCCGCGCTGGCGTCGAGAGCGGCCGGCGGCTGGCCCGGAGCAAGCCCTACGAACCGGTTCCGGCTTCTATCGCCAGCCGCTCGTTCCAATCGTCCAAGGTGAGCGCCGACTACGTGCATGGGCCGCGGGAGCAGTGGAGTTGGCAGCCACGAAAGGATCGGTCCGTTGCGCCGATTCGAAAGTCGGGCTTGCATCTTCAGAAACCCCTTGATACGATCGTGTTCTTCATTTCACCGGAAACGTGGAGGCGCCAAGCGCATCGCATATGAAGTTCGCGTTCAAATCCCTCGTTACGGTGATCGCGGCGTTCTCCGCCGCCCACGCGCAGCAGTACATCATCTCGACCATCGCCGGAGGCGCGCCTCCTCTCTCACCAAGCGCAGCCACGCAGGCCTCCATAGGAGCTCCACAGGGGGTGTTCGCCGATGCAGCCGGAAATGTCTACCTCAGCTCGCTCGACTGCGTGTTTAAGGTCGATTCAAGCGGGGTTCTGTCACTCGTGGCGGGCAACGCCCGCCCGGGATACTCCGGTGACGGCGGAGCCGCCACAAGCGCCCAACTTGACAATCCGTTTGCCATCGCCGTGGACAGCGGCGGAAACATCTACATCGCCGACGCGGGCAATAACCGGATCCGGAAGGTATCCCCGGCGGGCATCATCGTCACCGTTGCCGGCGGAGGTTTGGGTCCGGATTCGGGCGACGGCGGCCCGGCCACCAGTGCGTCACTCGGCTTTCCCAATGGAATCGCTCTCGACGCCGCAGGCAACTTGTATATCGCCGACTCCGGTAACAACGCCATCCGAAAGGTGTCGGCTGGCGGCGTCACCTCGACGATCGCCGGCGGCGGCCCAAACGGTTATTCCGGTGACGGCGGGCCCGCCGCAGGAGCGCATTTCTTCTATCCCACGGGCGTGGCCGTTGACTCCCGTGGCAACGTCTACATCGCCGACACGCTGAACAACCGGATTCGGAAGATATCGACCTCGGGAATCATTACGACCATTGCCGGAGGGGCTTCAGCAGGCTACTCGGGGGACGGTGGTCCCGCCACGGGCGCCCTCCTGAATAATCCGCGGGGCGTGGCGATCGACGCCAAAGGAAATGTCCTTATCGCCGATACAGGGAATTACGTCGTCCGGAAGATATCTTCGAACGGAGTCATCTCCACCGTCGCCGGCCAAGGCTCAGGTTCCTATTCCGGCGACGGCGGGCCAGCCACCAGCGCGTATATCTCCCAACCTTGGGCGGTCGCTTCCGATGCCGGCGGAAACATGTACGTCGCCGACACAGGCAACAGCGTCATCCGGAAAGTGGATGCGGCGGGAGTAATCACCACAGTCGCCGGAGATGGCTTCTTCTCCTACGGGGGCGACGGAGGACCCGCCACGCAGGCACAGTTCTTCGACATCGCGGGCCTTGTCGTCGATCCCGCCGGCAATCTCTACCTGGCCGATTCGGGAAACAGCGCCGTTCGCCGCATCGACGCTGCCGGGTTCGTCACCGCGCTCGCGGGCTATGGCTACTATGGCTACTCGGGCGACGGAGGCCCGGCGACAAGCTCAACCCTCAACACCCCCAAAGGTCTCGCCCTTGACACCAGCGGCAACCTCTACATCGCCGACACGGGAAACAGCGTCATCCGAATGGTCTCTCCATCCGGAACGATCAATACCGTCGCCGGTACGGGTTCCGCGAGTTATTCGGGGGACGGTGGGCCAGCGGCCGCGGCGGGCCTCAACTCTCCCTTCGGAGTTGCCGTGGATGGCGCGAGAAACCTGTTCATCGCCGATACTGCGAATAACGTCATTCGGAAGGTGTCGGCCAGCGGAATCATCTCCACGGTAGCCGGCGCCGGGTCAGCCGGCTATTCAGGTGACGGCGGTCCAGCCACAAATGCGCAATTGTCCGGCCCCACTGGCTTGGCGCTCGATTCCGCGGGGAATCTGTTCATCGCCGACACCGGCAGCAATGCCATTCGGGAACTGTCTCCATCGGGGATCATCACAACCGTTGCCGGCAGCGGTTCCAGCGGCTATTCGGGCGATGGCGGCCCGGCCGCGGATGCACAACTCACTCGCCCCAGAAGCGTGTCAGTGGACTCGCGTGGCAACCTTTACATCGCCGATTTTTTCAACTCCGTCATCCGAAAAGTGACGCCCACTGGCATCATCTTCACGATTGCGGGGGACGGCCTAAATTCTTATACCGGCGATGGGGGGCCGGCCACCAACGCTGCCCTCGCGTCTCCCAACGCCACCGCGCTGGACGCGCACGGAGATCTCTACGTCTCTGACTCGGGAAACGGAGCGATCCGTCTGGCGTCTCTCCCGAGTTCCAGTTGCACTTATTCCGTCTCTCCGTCGTCTCTGCAGGTTCCGGACGCCGGCGGTAACTCCGCCGTGACAATCACCACTGGCGGCGACTGCCTTTGGGCCGTCTCCAACCTGCCCGCCTGGATCTTCGTTCCCGGTCCATCCACCGGTTCCGGATCCGCCTCGATTTCCCTAACGGTGTCCGCGAACCCGGCGGCCGCCCGTTCCATCGAAATCCTGATTGGCGGTGTCGCTATGACGATCAACCAGGCTGGGAACGCGGCTCCCCTGAGCATCGGCGCCGGGGTCAACAGCGCCGATTACTCCACGGGCGTAGCTCCCGGCAGCATCGCGTCGTTCTTCGGTAACTTCCTTGTGCAGGGTCCGCTTTTTGCATATTCCTTCCCGATCCCGACCAGCCTCGGCGGGCTCTCCCTCGAATTCAGCGGGGTGGCGCCCGCCCGGCTGTTTTACGCCGCCTCTGGCCAGGTGAACGCGCAGGTTCCCTGGGAACTATCGGGCCAGTCGCAAGCCACGATCACCGCCACAAGTAACGGGCAGACCAGCGCCCCGATTACGGTGAAGCTGGCCACGTATGCGCCGGGTATCTATTCGATCAACGGCCAGGGCTCCGGGCAGGGGGCGATCCTGGACGCCACCTACCGTCTGGTCGATGCGACGAATCCGGCTACGGCAGGCAGCGACGTGGTGCAGATCTACTGCACCGGCTTAGGCCCGGTGACAAATCAACCGGCCACAGGCTCTCCGGCGCCCGGCAATCCGCTGGCGGCGACCATCGAAACCCCGGCGGTAACCATCGGCGGTGTGCCGGCGAAGGTAGTGACTTCCGTTCTGGCGCCCGGCTATGCCGGCTTGTACCAGATCAACGCCCAGATTCCGTCTGCATCGGCGAAAGGGCCGGCGGTCCCGGTCGTCATCTCGATCGGTGGAGTTACTTCGAACACGGTGACGATGGCGGTGAAGTAAGTCCGCCGCGTCCGAGGCTGAACGCCCCTCACTTACCGATGCAAAAGGTCGAAAAGATCCGGTTCAAAATATCGTCGGCCGTGGTCGCGCCGGTGATCGCATCGAGCGGACGCAACGCGGCGTAGAGATCGAACAGCAGCATCTCGTGCGGCAGCCCCGCGCTCGCCGCGGCCGCGGCTTGTTCGAGCGCCGCCACGGTCTCGCGCAACAGTTGTTCCTGCCGCAGGCTGGTGATGAAGCCGGACTCGATCCCGCCCGCCGGCGCCATCGCGTCGCGAATCCGCGCGCGCAGGCCGGCGATCCCGTCGCCGGTCAGCGCCGAGACGCATACGGCTTCCTCCGGCAGGCCGCCCGGCGTGGGCAGGTCCATCTTGTTCGCCGCGAGAATGTAGCGTCCGCGCGCGCGGGCGCGGCCGATGAGATCGCGATCCGTCGCATCGAGCGCGCACGATGCGTCCAGCACCACCAGCGTCAGATCGGCGTCAGCCATCGCCTGGAAACTTCGCTCGATGCCGAGCCGCTCGATGTGCCCCGCGCCCTCGCGGATGCCGGCCGTGTCCACCAGCCGCACCGGAATGCCGTCGAGTGAGAGCGTCTCCGACACCAGGTCGCGCGTGGTGCCGGGGATCTCGGTCACGATGGCGCGGTCGCGCTCGAGCAGGCGGTTGAACAGGCTGCTCTTGCCCGCGTTGGGCCGCCCCGCGATGGCGAGCGTGAAGCCGTCATGCACGAGCTTGCCGTAGGCGAACGTGCCGGCCAGCTCCGAGGCGAGCGCACGGATCGCCGCGAGCCGGCGCACGATCTCCTCCGCCGGCGCGACGCTCACGTCATCTTCGGCGAAGTCGATCCCGGCCTCGAGCAGGGCGATGAGTTCGAGCAACCGCTCCTTGGCGGGCGCGATGCGCCGGGACACCGAGCCGTCGGCCTGTTCGGCTGCGACGCGCGCCTGATAAAGCGTGGTCGCCTCGATCAGGTCGCGAACGGCTTCGGCCTGGGCGAGATCGATCCGGCCGTTGAGGAACGCGCGCAGCGTGAACTCGCCCGGACCGGCGAGGCGCGCGCCCGCTTCGAGACATCGCGCCAGGCAGTGGCGCAGCACCACCATCGCGCCGTGACAGGCGATCTCGACCGAGTCCTCCGCGGTGTAGGAGTGCGGCGCGGCGAAGTAGGTGACGACAGCGCGATCGACGATGCCGCCGTCCGGACCGGGCAAACGCGCGAGCGCCGCTGTCCACGCCCGCCAGACATGGCCTGTGGGGAATTCGAGCGCCCGGCTCGCAACATCGCAAGCGGCCGGTCCCGACAGGCGCACAATGCCCAGCCCCGAGCGCCCGTGCGGCGTTGCGATCGCGGCGATCGTGTCGCCCGCCGCGTAGATGGATTGGCCGGACAAAGCCTCGCGCCGGACTATCGTCCGCGCGGCGGGCCGGAGCGGCGCGGGCCGCGACGGTCGCGCGATCGGTCCCGATCGCGGCCCGGCGGCCCTTCGCGCCGTGCGAACGGCTCGCGCGGCTCGGGCGGATGGATCGGTTCGGGCACTGTCTTCATCTCCGCCGGCACGATCACCACCTGCCGCACCGGCCCGATGCCCGTGCTCTCGCTGCGCACCGCGGTCTCGTTGCGAAGGCTCAGATGAATGATGCGCCGCTCGCGGCTGCTCATCGGGTTGAAGTGAAACGGCACGTGCGACTTCTTCACCTTTTCGGCCGCGGTCATCGCGCTAATGCGCAGTTCCTCGATGCGCAGCAGACGGTAGTCGTTCGCGTCGAAGCAGATCAGCGAGTGATCTTCGTTCGGCAAACGCAGCGCTTCCATCGTCAGATGTTCCAGCGCCAGCAGAAGCTCGGCGCGATTGGCCAGAAGAATATCGACGTCTTCGCCGCTGAAGCGAACGACAAGCTCCGGATCTTCGAACTCGGGGTGCGCGTGCGCGCCCTCGACCAGATCGAAATACAACTCGAAGCCGGTAATGCGCAGCAGCGGGCCGAGAAACGCCTCGATGCGGGGGCCGAACCCGGCCACGGTGTACTTACGGTTATCCACGTTCGATCATGCCTTGGAGAGTTTCTTGCGTTGCGGAGGAGCCGGCGCCTGGATCGCTACGGGCGGAGACACCCGGTTCATCAGCCATTGCGTGAGGATGCCCACCAGATTGCTAGTCAGCCAGTATAGCACCAGCCCGCTCGACTGGTAGTAGAAGAAGAAGCCGAGAATGAGCGGCGTGAACATCATGATCTTCGCTTGCGAGGGATCGGCGCTCGGGTTGGGCGTCAGCTTCTGCACCAGGAACTGCGTGACGATCATCACCGTCGGCAGAATGCGGATGGCCAGATGCTCGGGCTGCGAAAGGTCCGTCACCCACAGCCACGGCGCGTGCCGCAGCTCGATGGTCACCGCCAGCACCTTATAGAAGGCGTACAGCAGCGGAAGCTGCAGCAGCATCGGCACGCATCCGCCCACCGGATTCACGCCGTGCTTCTTGTAGAGGTCCATCACCTCCTGGTTCTTCTCGGCGCTGCGCGGATCGTTGAGCTTGACGCTCTTGTATTTCGCGTTGATCGCGGCGATCTGCGGCTGCAGCGCCTGCATCTTCTTGGCCGACTTCATGCTGGTGAACCGCAGTGGCAGGATCAGCACGTTCATCGCCACGGTAATCAGAACGATCGACCAGCCCCAGTTATGAACGTAGCGGTTGTTGAGCACCTTCATCGCCAGGAACAGCGGCTTGGCGATGATGCCGAACCATCCCCAGTCGATGAGCTGCTTCAGCTTCGGATCCACCGTGTTGAGCAGGTCGACGTCCTTCGGGCCGACGAACAACGCGAAGCGGTTGAGGCTGTCGCCGCCCACCGCGACGCCGGCGTGCAAGTCGAGTTTCTTGTCCGGCCCGCGCGGCAGGTTGTCGCCGTACGAGTCGATCTCGATCGTCGTGTTGTCGGCGGGCAGGAAAACAGCGGCGAAGTAGGCGTCCTCGATGCCCGCGAACAGGAACGCGCCCTTCTCGCTCACCGGGCCGTTCTTTCCATCCTTGCCCGTTTTGATGCGCAGCTTCCCCGCGGCCTCGTCGTAGTACAGCGAGTGCTCGACCGTCGCGGCGTTCACCACCTGCGAGTCGCCGAAGCCGCCGCGCCATTGGATCAGGTGTGGAACGGGCGCGCCGTTCGCCGTCACCTCGCTCGTGACATGCGACAGGTAGCTCGCGCGCTCGAAGCGGAACGACTTGCGGCAGGTCGTTTTGCCGTCGGAATATTCGTAGTCGACGCCGAGGCCGTCCGGCGCGGGCGTGGCCGAGAACAGCACCGTGTTCAGATCGGGCGTCGGTTCCTTGCCCGCCGGGAAGACGAGCGAGAACGGCGCCGGGATTTGTCCGGAGACCGAGGTGTCGACCAGCTCGAGCGGACGGCCCGCCGAGTTCCGGTACTTCTTGAGCGTCCAGCTCCTCACCGCGGCGCCCCGGTTTGAAAAAACAATTCGATAGTAATTTGTATCGACGACGAACGTCTCTTCGCTGGTCGCGAAGCGCTCGCCGGCCACCGGCTCGGCGGCAGGCGCGGGCTGCGGCGCCGGCGCCGGGGCGGCGGGCGCGGATGTCTGCGCGGCCGCTTTAGCGGGCTGCTTCGGCGGCGCGGGCGGCTTGTAGAAGTACGGCGTCACGAACAGCACGATGCCCATGAACGCGAAGGCGATCAGCAGGCGCACTTCCATCGGCAGCTCGCGGCGATTCGAGCCGGAGGAAGGCAGGGCGGGCTTCTGGGATGAATCGGGCATGAAATACCGGCCGGCCTATCGGACCGGGTCGAAACCTCCGGCGTGAAAAGGATGACATTTGGCGAGCCGCTTGAGGCCCAACCACACGCCGCGCAGCGCGCCGTGACGCGTCACCGCCTCGAGCATGTACTCGGAACAGGTGGGGTGGAAGCGGCAGGCCGAAGGCAAAAACGGCGAGATGCAGCGTTTATAGCAGCGCAGAGCGAACTTCACCGCGGCTTGCATCGCGTCAGCAGGCGCTCCACTTCGCGGCGCAACTCGTCCGGCGATGCCGCAAGCACGGCGCGGCGGGGATTGATGACCAAGTCCCAGTCCGGCGCGAGATCTTGCAAACGCAGGCGCAACGCTTCGCGGATGCGGCGCCGGGCGCGATTCCGAAGCACGGCGCCGCCAAACGCCCGTGGCGTCGTGAAACCGACGCGCGGCCCTGCGGCTTCGGTCCGCTCGATGCGGAGGCAAAACGCCGCGAACAACGGGCCTGCGATGCGGATTCCATTCCGATAAACCTGCTTGAACTCCGCCGGCTTGAGAAGGCGGGAACTCTTCGGAAAGCCGAAGCCGCCCGGCGGGCGTACGGGGCGAGAGGACGCCTCAGTCGGCGTACCGGACGACTCGTTCGTCGCTCACCGTCAGCTTGTGACGGCCTTTGGCGCGCCGGCGCGACAGCACCGCGCGGCCATCCTTGCTCTTCATCCGGGCCCGAAACCCATGCGTCTTCGCGCGCTTGCGGTTGTTGGGCTGAAACGTTCTCTTTGGCATATGTTTTCCGGTTCCGGCCACGACGGCGCACGCTCGGCCGCTAGCCTTGGGACACACCGGTCCCCACGTACAAATCTCACTATAGCGGGTCTAAAAACGGGGTGTCAAACGCCGCCAAACAGGGCCGCGGCGCGCTAGAGCGGCCGCCGGTCGTCATCCGCGCTACGCTGTCAGTCGCGGAATCCGGCTCACGCCGCGATCGTGATGCGCTGAATGCCGGCGAACTCCAGGCTTTGCCCCGGCTCAGCCGCGGCTGCGAGACCCAACCCGATCGCCTCCTTCGTGCGCCCTTGCGCGTGTGTAGGTTGACGGAAGGAGGGAAAATTCTTGCCGGGGTTCCTGGAAAGACGCGCCACGGTTAATGAATAAATCCTACGCGGCGCGGCGTACTGAGTGTGTAAACGGCGGGTTGGCCTACCGCCTCGTCTTTCGCTGCCTTGTCCTTAGAACCTTTCCATTCCGATCTTTGCATTCTCTGCCAGGAAAATCAGATTCCGCTGGTGACGCGAAGGCGAGTTGCGGGATGGTAACGAGTTCGCGGAGTTTCAGCGCTGTGGCGATGACGCCTTTTCCCAACTGGGTGACGTAGTACTTGTCGGCGCGTCCGGCTTTCTTGACCAAGCCCTGTGTGCGGAGCCGGTTCAACAGCCGTGAGACCGTTCCGCTGGCGAGTTCCGGCAGGTGGCGGCGGAGTGTTTTGTTTTGCAGGCCGCCGATGTTGAACTCGCCGCGAACGATGGAACCCGGAGTACCGGCGGCCCTCCCGTCCCACCGGTTTAGAAGGCTTGTCGAGTTTGCCCCTCCCGACGCGCGGATCTTCGATCGCCTCACGGTAGTGCTTGAAAAAGGCCGGATCGTTGACCGTGGTCTCGATTCGGAGAATGAGGCCGAACTTGCCGTACAGCTTGAGCGAAACCGGCCCCATGGTGTGTTTGATCCGCGTCCCTTCGATGCGGATCTTGAAGCCATGGCCCACCTCGCCTTCGAACTGCGGGCTGAGCTTGCGGCCGAGAAAGGTGGCGAGGGTGTCCGGTTTCCCCGTGTGGACTGCGGTGCGCGCCAGATGGTCATATATGGCTCGCAGGTCCCCCTGTCCCTGGACACGATATCGGTGGCGTACTCGCACCGATCCACGCTCCAGGGATATCCGGTGGCGAAGTCCCGACAGATCGGGCAGCATAGCCGGGCCAACTCGTTCGGCCGCTCGTGGATGCGTTTCGCTTCCCAGCCGTCGGAGATCCGCTGTGCCCGTTGCCCGTCCGCAATATGCGTGAAGGCGTTGCCGGCCATTCGAGAATCGATGCCGAGTTCGCTCAGTTGGCCTGCCAGGCAGCCATGTTGGCACGCGCACGTGGGAACGCCCCAAGTTCTTCATCCAGGAAATAGAAGCCGTAATGCACGCACTTGCCGGTCTGCTGGTTGCGCCACGGCTTGTACGCCGAGCAAGGCTCCCTGGCGGAGAGGATGCAGATCAGCCCCGGATGCTGGCCCCGCTTCGCCAGGATCGCCTTCGCCGGATCTTCTTTCCGGACGTTCCGCCCATACAGGAACGAAGTCATCCCTTGCCCAAAACAGATCCCCGGCAACGTGCCGAATAGCAACATCCGGTCAAAGCACCCCAGAACCCTGCAATCTGCAAGGCATGCCGTTCCGTCAATAGCTCCACGCCCATTCCGGAATCATAACCGCTTTCCCTCGTTGGTTCCGGCTACCCCGGATTTGGAACTTCTCACTTGGCCGCGACAACGAAGGCTCTCTATGCGGGGACGGCGGGCGGATTTTGATATACTCGAAAGTTCCCCGGCCAGGTAGCTCAGTCGGTAGAGCGCAGCCCTGAAAAGGCTGGCGTCGGCGGTTCGATTCCGTCCCTGGCC
>VFSW01001347.1_pt1 | contig 37441 bp, 24 predicted proteins | sample 5358111 | NCBI WGS metagenome assembly VFSW01 (sample SAMN11554181, study PRJNA540505) | mine drainage metagenome | isolation source: sediment from site ElyBrook_90M | place: USA: Ely Copper Mine, Vershire, VT | collected 2017 | reverse complement strand
CCCAGCCCCCCGGCAGGCCGGCTGCCCTGCCCGGGGCCGAGGAAGCAGCCGAACGCGACGACCGCGACGACACCGAGCTCAGGGATGCCTACGGCCCGGCGCCGCGCAACGTGATCTTCTACGGGCCGCCGGGCACCGGTAAGACACGGGTGCTGCTTGAACAGGTGCTGCCGGCCTACACCGATGACCCGGAGCAAGAGACGGAGGAGGAGAGGCTGAACGACCTGGTCGCCGACATGGGCTGGTTCGAGGTCGTCGGCGCAGCGGTCCGGGAGCTCGCGAAGCCGACCACCAGCGTTCCGCAGATCCGCGAGCACCGATTCGTCCAGGCCAAGGTTCGGCAGAGCTCGTCGCTGAGCAACCTCAACGCACGCATGTGGAACGTGCTGCAGAGCCACACGATCCAGTCGTCGACGACGGTCAGGTATGCGACCCGCGTCGAGCCTCTTGTCTTCGAGAAGAACGACGCGGCCGGCTGGTCGCTGGTTCGCGACTGGGAGAAGCTGGCGCCGGAGCTGACCGAGGTGGTGTCCAGCCTGACCCGCCCTCGCAACGAGGCGATGCGCGCCAACCGGCGCTACGAGATGGTCACCTTCCACCCGAGCTATGCCTACGAAGACTTCGTTGAAGGCCTGCGTCCGGTGCGCATGGAGCACGAAGGGCGCGAACCGAGTGTCGAGATCCAGCCCGTCGACGGAGCGCTGAAGCGCATTTGCGACCGGGCGCGCCGCGATCCGGACCGGCGCTACGCACTGGTAATCGACGAGATCAACCGGGGCAACATCGCGAAGATCTTCGGCGAGCTGATCACGCTTATCGAACCCGACAAGCGCACGCGCTACGACCTAGATGGGCAACTTGCCTCGGGCGTCCAGGTGCGTTTGCCCTACTCCCCCGAACCGTTCGGTGTGCCCGAGAACGTAGACCTCTACGGGACCATGAACACCGCGGACCGGTCAATCGCCCTGGTGGATATCGCGTTACGCCGCCGCTTCATCTTCCGCGAAGTGCTGCCGCAGCCCGGCGTGATCCCGGGCGCACGCGGCGACGGTCTGATTGACCCCGACGACGATGGCAACCCGATCGACCTGCGCCGCCTGCTGCAGGTTATCAATGCGCGGCTCACGGTCCTGCGGGGCCGGGATGCCTGCATCGGCCACGCCTACCTGACCGCAGTGACCGATATCGCCGGCCTGAGAGCGGCATTCCGCGACCGCATCGTGCCGCTGCTGCAAGAGCACTTCTTCGAGGAGTGGGGGCAGATCGCCCAGGTGCTGTCGGTGTCGCGCGGCGCCCCGGGCTTCCTGACGCAGAAGCAGCCTAAGATCGCCAGCCTGTTCGAAAACACGGCCGACTTGGGCGACCTGACCGACCGGCCGATCTGGACGCTGAGAGCTGAGCTTCCGGCCGAGGCGTTTCGGGCGCTCTACGAGTCTGTTCCGCCTGAAGTGCTGGACCTCGGCTGAAGGTCAGGGGAACTGGCGTGCGACGGCTGACGGTCTGGGAGCACGAGCGAATCGCCGTCGTCGACCACGCCTCTGCGACCGAGCGCGCGCTGACCCGGGCTGAGGCCGACGCCCTGGCGGCGATCACTGAGGGCCTGGACGGGCCCCCGATAACCCTCGGCCACCGCTCGGTCAAGTTCGGCAGTCACTGCGGCGTGGTGCAGGCGGGCGGCGTGTCGGTCGAAGTGCTGCCCAAGGTGGCCGACGACGCGGCGTTCGATCGCGGCGTGCTGCTGCGCATGCTGGCAGTGGCATCGGACTTCCCCCTCGCGCGCGTCGATGGCCAGAAGGTCGCACTGCAGTCCCACACGCTGCTGCTGGCTCTGATCCGCTGGTTCTGCGACGAGCTCTTCGGCCAGTTCCACCAGGGGCTGCTGCGGGAGTATGTGACTCAGCACGAGGCGCTGGGCGCGATTCGCGGCCGGTGGCGGCCCGACATCGACGCCACGCGTCACCCAGGGCGTCGGGACAAACTGCACTGCGAGTTCGACGAGCTGACGGCAGACAACCGCTACAACCAGGCGCTGAAGGCCGCGCTGAGGGTAGTCCGCCCGCTGACGCTGGGCAGCGAACGGCTGCAAACGGATGTGGGATTGCTTATCGCATGGCTGGCAGACGTGGCCGACGTGCGCGTCACGGCCGAGCGTGTCCGCCGGTTACCTGGCAACCGGCTCGTGGCGCGCTACGCGCGTGCGTTGCGGCTCGCCGAGTGGTTCTTGGCGTCGACTGCGCCGGATGTGCGCACAGGCCACTCAGACGGGCTGGCGCTGCTATTCGACATGAACGCCCTCTTCCAGGCGTTCCTTGCCGCCGCGCTGCGCCGTGCGCTTCCGGAAGGACTGCATCTGCGCGAGGAGGGACCACGACACCATCTCACCCGTGACCTGGAGGGCCAGCGCCGCTTCCAGATGAAGCCGGACCTGTGCGTGCTCAATGGCGAGCAGGTCGTCGCGATCGTCGATGCGAAGTGGAAGCGGCTCGAGCCCGAGCGTGCCGATGGGCGTTGGGGCATCCAGCAGGCCGACGTTTATCAGCTGTACGCCTACGCGTCAGGCTATGGCTGCGAACGGGTCGCGCTCTGGTATCCGGCCGGGGTAACCTTTCCCGTCGACGGTGATCGCCTCGGCTTCGACTATCTGCTCAATGGCATGGTACCCACCGGCAGCCGGCTACACATCGACTGGGTCGATCTGGGCGGGGCCGGTGGCTTCGGCGAAGGGTGGATGTTGTCAATGGTGCGACAAGTGAGGTCTGCACTTGGTCGGATCGGAATCGAGGCCGGCGCTGTCGCAATCGCGAACTGACGCCTTCCACTCCGGACAGGCAGCGCAATGGATTTACCGAGCGGTCATGGATCCAACATCAGTAGTCCAAGTGCCGAACAGTCGGCTGGCTGCCGACGACCCCGGTGTGCACATGCAATCGTTCGCGGAGGAGTCCTCGACTACCGTGGCCTGTGAGGCACCTCGTGAGTGAGCAATTGAGATTCTCGTTTTCGTCAGCGAGAATAGTCGTGCCCGATTGTACGGATGGAATTGGACTGCCACCATGCCGAATTCCCCCAAGGACGCTGATACCCAGTATTTTCTTCGGGAGTTACAGTTCGGGGCACGGGAGTTCCTCGACAACGGGTTGTTTATTTTCCGAGAGTGGTGACTCGCAAAAAGCGTCGTCTGTTTTCGTGAACTTGCTGTCCTTGCATCAATCGACGGAGGGAGTCCCCACATGGCCGAAATGATCTATTCGAAGTGAGGGACGACTGACAAGCCGAACCGCGACACTCGACGAAACATTTTTATCAAAATCTTCCGGTGACTCGCATATCGACCGTCCGGCGATGAAACGTACCTGCCAACTTGATTGACGCTCAATAGTTACACCCACTCCGTAGCCGCCGCGACGACTGCATCTATAACATCGGCCACGCCCGCAGCCGCACGCCCATGAAGTACGACGCCCATTTCCATCGAATGTTCGAGCGAGGCAGCCGTGACGTTCGACGATCCGAGGTAGGCAGCACTTCGGTCGCACAGAACCACCTTCGCGTGAAAGGTCTCCCGTCCGCCCCCGTCCATCCTCGGAATCGAGTAGTTGAAAACACGCACTCCTTGTGCTTTCAGCCAAGGCATGATGGCATCGAATCCGACTGGGTAATCCTTGCGGGAGGGGTCCTCCAGGCTGCGAAGGATAAGCGTGCGCTCTGCGCACGGAACGACTGAGGACAGCAGCTCTTGGAGCCAGGCGGCACCGGTGTCGTCTAGGAATGGGGTCATCACGACCACGCGCCGTTGCGCAGCCTGGACCATCCCACGAAAGGCATGTTCTGTCGGCTCCAGGTCAGTCGTCCTCCAGCCGAGCGCGGATAAATTTTGCTCAAGCAGGCTCGGTCGCGATGGCTTTGTGAGAACGACCTGCGCCAGCGTCGCATCACGATGAATGACAGACCGGTAGTGTTCCACCGCGTTCAAGGCAAACGCCAGTCGCTGAAAGCGCGCTTGGACACTACCGTGCGGCTTGTAACCCGATGGCACCAGCTCGAGCAACCCCAGTCCCACCGCACGATCGAGCAGCTCCTTCGTGGAGATCTCTTCCGTTACGCCGAGTTGCGCAGCGTCTACCAGTGACCGGACGGACTGCACGGACCCCGTTGGCAGGTCTGCCCATACAGCAAACAAAGTAGCAGAGAGGCCAGCCTTGTAGGCCAGGCCTGCCATTACCGTTTGCTCAAACGCAGTTAGCTTCTGGGCGGACATTGGCCGCTCCTACACTTTGGAGCATGTCTAGGTAGCCGAGAATCGGGTCGGCCCGCTTGTCAAAGCGCGGGCTTCCTCCGATGGACCGCAGCACCGACCGCGACAGTAGCTTGTTGCCGGTAATGCAGGAAGTCTCTGGCACCATCAAGCAGTCGGGGCATGCTCCGCCGCGCTCGGTGCACAGCGAGCCCGTTCCGCACTGCGTCGCCTTCGCACCCAACATAGCGGTCAGCATCGCAGGACCTGCATTGCGCCACAGTGCGGAGATATTGCCCAGGTCCATCGTCGTTCCGTTGCGATAGACGACGAATGCAAGATCGGCCGGAAAAATGTACTCGCCCAACGAGCCTAGATCCAGGCCAGAGTATTCGGAAATATGTTTCATCAGCAGATGCGAGTAGCTGTGAAGGACAGTATAGAGATACAGATAAACCGGTGGCGAAGTCGTCTCTGGCATGTTGTCCAAAAAGGGCCCCATTGGCTGTGCTGCACCCAAAAGACCGGCGCCAAGCTTCTCGCCTTCATTCAGCGTGAACATAGCCGGGCACTTGAGGCATCGCAGCCACTCAAGAACGGCGTCTTCCTTAAGACGCACGTAAATTGCCTCATTGCCTTGCTGGACGACATAGACGGGATACCTCATGCTATCGCTCTGGCGGACGGGTGGGAACAGGTTGAGACGCACTGGCATGTCCATCCCGCGCTTATCGCGCAAGATTGGTGTCGCTTCCATTCGGGAGTAGCCGAAGCTGAAGCGGCAAAGGTCGAACTCGCGTATCAAACCCATATCGTCGACACCCAGCTTATCCAATAGCGCGCGCGTGGCAACCTGCACCTGCTCGGTTTGCTCCCTGTCCTCCGGTGCAAGGTCATCGTCCAGCCGAGTGAACGACACATAACGCCGCTGACCATTGGTTACCGTTTCAACGCCGAGTCGAGTGGTCTTGATCGTTTCATGCTCAATTGCCAGACGGAATGGGTCAAACTTCGAAGCGAACTTCGATTGCCGATCGCGAATGTTCGAAACGACGTCCGGCGGTAGATCGACCTTAGGAAGCAAGATCTGGCGCTGGCGAAGATCCTCAAGAATTCGTTGCCGGTTATTGTAGGCAAGCTCAAGCAGCCCCTTCATTGTTGTGCGCATGACCTCAGGGAATGTGGCCAGCTGTGGCTCGACGGTGCGAATCTGACCTACGGCAGCCATGTAGTCCGCCAGATCCTTCGCGCATTCGGGCTTTCCCTCGCATGCCTTCTGCACGTCCTCATCCATGATTGGTTGCACCGCAAAACCGTACTGCTTGGCAACGAAATCTTTTAGATCGGCGTCACGTCCAGGGCGAAGGCGCGTGAGCAACTGCTGACTTCCATCTTTGAAGTCGATGAACAGATCCGACTTAACGTAATAGACGCTAGATGCGCGATACGGAGCGGCCTGCATACGAACTTCCGTAAGCCGATTTGAGCCCATTCCAGCGCCGAGGATACGAAGGGTATCGCGGTCGTTCTGGAGCCACTTCTGGGATAGAGGTTTCCCGCATGCGGCACATTCAAAGTACCAGTCGCCAATTCCTGCTGAGCGCCGATCCAGCTTGAACTGGTCGCTGCCACAGACGCAGCTGTCGCGACGTTTAACAACCTTTGCGTCACGTTCACTCCAGTGCCATTGCCCTGGAAATGCGGCCTCCCAATGTCCAGACCAGTGCACGAAGATGACATCAAGCTGTTCCCAATCGCACTCTCCTTTCTCTTTCGGATTAGGACAGTGTGCCGGCGTAAGGCTCACTAGTCTCTTGTCCAACTCGCTTAGAGTGTCGAAATCTTGGAACATACCGCAGGTCCGACACACGAAGGTCAGCGGCGCTGGCGTATATTCCATGTGAGAAGGTCGGCAGAGATAGAAGCGATCCAGGCCCGGCATCCGAAATTCTGTCCTTGTCGGATCCAGCATGACTTGATCGACGCACTGTGCTGGCAAGATACGCGGCTTTTTTGGGTCTGAATCACGTGCCGACATAGCGGCGTTGAACCACGCGCGACCAAGCTCGTTCAGGCGCTCGAATATGAGATCCATCGTTGGTTCGGAAAGCGGAAGTGACTCGCCGACCGACGAACGGGCGATGCACGCTCCCATGCCGCCTTCAAATGTGAAGAAGCTCTCTGGTGCATACGCCGTCGCAAGTTGGTTACGAGAGCGGTTCATCGTTTTGGCTCTTGACATACTGCTTTCTCCGATCAGCTACGCGCTTCCGTACCGCTATCTGTCGAATCGATGTCCGCGCCAGAGCCTCTGCGAATGAAAGTCATTACCCGCGCTGTCATGCCTTCCTTCACCACCTTGGAAGAGGCATCGATGCCCGACTCATGAATTACGCCTGGCTGGTCTACGTCACGCAATGACGTCATCGGCCGCAACAGACTGTTCCTCGCCGCAAAAAATTGACCTAGAGGGGTGGCGTTAACCAATCGGTCGACGCCGAGGTCCTGCTGGTAATGTGCCAGTTGACTCTTCAGAAGCGACCGGTAGTAGTTCTTACCCTCCGGTGAGGGCGAGCACTCCAAGCCCAGCGCTCTTTCCATGAAGGTCTCTATCGCCTTCAAATTGGCCGGCGCAGCCAAGAAGTCCCGAACGTCGGCGGCCATCGCATAGATCTGTGTATAGCGCTTCTTGTCGTCGTCCGCCGCACACAGCCGCTCCATAGCGTTAATGCCGCAGACATACTCCTGGAAAAAGCTCGGCATCACCCGGACAAGCGCCTTCTCTGCCCACCGGTCCACTGCAGCGGGCATAATCATTCGCTCGAGAAACCGATGGAAGATATCGTGAATCTCAAACACGAACCGATCACGGTAACGTTGAGGCACGGGAACCAGCAACGAAAACCCGACGTGGGTGCGGCCCACTCGTGACGATGCCTGGATGTATTCGGCGATGTCGGAGGGGATTCCGGCGAAGAACATCGCGTTAAACTCTTCTACATCGACGCCGTGCGAGATAGCCGAAGTTGCAATTACAGAACGCAGCGTCTCATTAAGGTTCGGAAACGGCTCGTTTATTTTGACGCGGGTTTCCGCTCGCCTCACGACCTCCTGAATGTCCGCGGCTGAGACGGCGCCGGAGATGAGCTCGGACCTCAGTAATTGATCGTTATATCCGTCAGCCCGGTGGAGCTTCTCGAATTGCGCCCTTTCCGTGTCGATGACCTGATCGCCACCCTTCTTATTCGTAACGTATGTGAGAGCTATGCGATGCAAGTCGACGAGGGTGATCAACGTCGCGGTTTCGGCCTGACCAAGCAATCTGACGAACTGGGCCTGCGTGGGGCCGGGAGACACCCACCGAATCAGTTCGTTGCGAGCGGCGCGTTCCTGCTCTGAATTTTCGCTTCGTAAGCGTTCATAGAGTCCTGTGATCATCAGGTGGTAATGCCCCAAGACGGAAGCCATCGCCACTGTATGCCTGTGCCCGTTGGTCAGGATAGAGCCATATACGCGGGCCCAATGGGTTCGCAACTCGACGTCGCTGGTTGACATCGCAACCCGTTCCACATCGTCTTGCGAAGGGTCGGGCTGCATGGGCATTGCATAGAACGAGTCATAAAGCGAAGGTCCCGGATAGGGGAACTGAACGGTATTATCTCGCTGATATAGGTTGCGCATCTGTCGCTGCGGTTCGCTTACGGTCGCCGACGCGGCGATGACTTTGATTTTTCGGCGCACCGTCGAATCCGGCTCGTAAGAGAGGCAGCCCTTCAACAGTGGTGCGAGCTGATCAAGCGCGGCCTCGAGCGCAGACTCGAAAAGGCCGGAGAATGTACCCAGCGACTCGTCGAGAAGGTGCGCCTCGTCCTGAATGAGTAAGGAGGGAAACGGGTCAAAGAATCGCTTTTCTCCAAAGGGAAACGATGGGAAGAGAGCGCGCGAGGCCGCGCCAGGGTGCCCGTCCCAATCCTTTGTCCTCATAGGCACAAATAGACGCCCGCTATCAATCTCGACCAGCGGGGCGAACCCAAACATGCCAAAGAATTTGCGGATTGTGCCCTGAGACTGGCCAATGGCGGCCAGCTTATCTACTGTGCCCAGCAGCACTGAGGGCGCAAGGTCGTAGATGTCCTCATCCACGATGTAGAAAGGCAGAGGAGTTGCCTTGGAGAAACGTGCATTCCAAGAGCACTTCTCCTTGGGCGCGGTACAAAAGTGAACCATTGCATTGGCGCCACTCCCTGAGTGCCGCCGGAGCGCGAGCAAACTCCCATCCTTGTTCCCGCAGAACGGGCACGTCGACAGCTTCAGCCAACGCTCGCGGGCGCTCTTGTATGGTTGGACATCTCGTTCCTTGAGTTCGGCATCGGGGGCGACATCCGTGTCACTTGGTACTTCGTCGTACCCGTCTCCTGAATGCCAGTTCGGCGTATTGCTTCCGCCCACCCAGAACCCAAGCGAGAACGCCTCTCCCGGGTGCCCACGCGAATGCCGAACTTCTTCGGCCGCGCCCATAATAGCGAACGCTCGTCTCGCCTGCTGCAGGGTTAGCAAGCGAAGCGGGTAACGCATCAAGGCTGACACTCCGTGGTGTTTGCCGCGCAAGCGGTCGAGGAAGAGCACAAACGCCAGCAGGCCGAGGAAGGCCTCCGACTTGCCACCACCAGTTGGAAAATATAGGAGAGTTACGGCGTTGGAGTGCTTGGCAACGTCAGGCGTATAGTAGCTGTGGAACTCAGGGATGCGAGTCGCGAACGCTGGAATTGACGCCAGTATGAATGCTAGCTGGAACAGGCGCCACTCGTCATAGCCCTTAGCCTTGGCAATCTTGGACATGGCGGTATTCATCGACACCCAGGCCTCGAATGGAATGCCCAAGGCCGACTGTTGGACCCCCGGGCCGCTCCAGTGCGCGCGCGATTTATCAAGGATATCTAAGCCGGAGCGGATGGCTCCCAACTCCCTACGCCATGAGCCGAGGTCCTGGTGCAGCTTTTCCCGTTCCGCCGCTAACTGTTCCCTAGCACCGGGACCTTCCAGACCTTGGTCAACCGGATACTTCTCAACTTGGGTCAACCACGCTTCGTATGCATCGATGAGCGGCTTGAGTCCCGACAGACAGTCCGGTTGAGCGAGCTTCTCGATCTTGCGCTCGACAGCTCCGTCTGTGGGAATGATTCTCGGAAGCACGTATCGCGGTGCCCAGGTTGTGACGAGGCGGTGAAGCGGCCCGTCCTTCGTGAGTGTAACGCCACCGTTGAAGCCTAGCGCCGGGTACTTGAGATACTGGTTATATCGGTAGGATGGCCTGACGCGGTCCAGACGCAGCAACTGATGGTCGGATGCCGGCACGGCCACGGACACCGAAACCTGGAAGAGCGATGGTTCCAGCTCCTTGAAGTTCGCCTTCGTAAGCGGCGGCGTCCAATTCTCCAAAGCGACATGAACGGTAAGGCGAGTGGCGTCGACAGGGTCGGGCACGGCCTGAACAACCCATCGAAATTCGAATTTTGGCACCACAACTTCGAGCTTCGAGGCGCGAACAGATTCCAAATAGCGGCTCCAATCCCTCACGTCCGAAGGGTGCACGTAGCTGCGCAGACGGTAGCCCCACAGCTGTCCACCAAAATTGTCATCCGTGCTGGCAGCCCAGTCCGCAAGCTGCTTAGAAATGGCTTCGTTCAGGGCATTGGTCCCCGTTGTCGCATCCAGCTCAGCGGAAGCCGGCGTGAACTCGAACGAGGGCAGCGTAAGCGCAAGCCGGAGCCACTTCGGCGGTGGAGGAATGGGATCTACGAGAGCGTCAGGGGTACTAAGAGCAACGGGCACCTCCTGGGAAGCCCGCGGCTCATTCTCTTCGCCGCTCTCAACCTCCTCATCCCCCTTGGCATCTGCATCTTCATATCGGGGCGTGCGGTCCAGTTGGTTGTCGAACGGAAGGCCCATCGCCTCGTACACACGCTTGCGTGCCTCGTAGCTCTTCGCCGGCCAGTCCGAGTTCGTCCTTCCACCAGGCAGGGCAGAAACTAGATTTGCCAGTGCTTCCTTGATTTTCGCGCGTATCTCAGCGCGCGCCCCTTTGGTCAACGGGAATGTCGCCTCGAGCCGCCCGCCCCGCTTGACGTCGTCTTCCCTCGGCAGGATACGAACGTAGACCGCACCGGTCACAGAGACCTCGAGTGTCGTGGCCGCCGCAGACTTCCGAATCTGGAAGTCCAGGCCGTGAGCGCTTATATGAATCGGGTCCGCCTCCTCATCGCCACCACGCTCTTCTGCTGGCATGGGAACAATAAACTCTGACATTAATGCCGAACTGGGCTTGGTGCCGTAAATGACCTTGTAGAAGTCACCTCTGCCAGCTAGCCGCGCAGACAGCCCATTCAAGAGGCTATCGACGACGGCCTCCTTATAGGCCGGGTGAACATCGCGAGGGTTCTTACTAAGTATGGGCACCTATCTCTCCCCTATTTACCGTCGTCGATCGAGCAGAAGGCGGTACGACGCGCTCTACGCGGTACACGCAGCGCAACGCTTCCTGCTGAAGATGTCTGACGACCTCCTCAGGCACTTTCCGGTAGGTCGCCGCGCTCTCGGGGTGGAACAAAATTTCGGCGTATCGCACGATGAGTTCTCGTCCGAGATACTGATTCAACCGTCGAGCATTTCGGATGAAGCCCCAATGCTGTTCAGCCGCCTCATCGCTTATTCCCAATGCCTTGCAGAAGACCGTGAAGTACTTCGCGTCCTTCGATGCATGGGGCCGGGTTTCTCCTTCAGCCTTCAGGGCCAACCAGTAATACACCCGCCCCTGTCGGCAGTCGGCCGCTTTGGGGTCAATTTCTATCATTTTCGCGTGGATTTCGCGCGCTAGCGCCGAGCGCCTCGTCGACTTAAACATCAACTCGGAACGAGTCTGGACGTCAGCGTGATAGAGTTTGAGGAGCATGCGCACAGGATCCACGATCGAGCTCGCCCCTTCACCGTCCAGGTGTAGGGATGATTCTATTTCCGCGCGAAGCTCGTCGCTCATATCGAAGATGAAATCGCCGGGCAGTACGGTGCTAGCGGCGGTCCGACGAAACGGCGGATCCTCGTCGGGTACATAGCGAAAGACCCAACCAGCCGCATATGCCCGGCCGTCGCCTTCTAACTCGAACATATAATAGGCATGATCTGCCGCCTGGCCATGTTGATCGTTGTCGTCGAATTTGAACGTCATCGACATCTCACGCAGCTTACCGATGGCGATCGCGTTCGGAACCTCATCCAACCGACGCTCTATCTCTTGAGCCAGCAACCCAATGCGCCCGCGATACGCCTTGAACGCTTCCAATTCCTTCATACTATGGAGCGTCTTTAGAGTGGACTCTGCCTGGCGATAGGCGACGAGAACCGTTGTGCCATTCGGAATTTCCGGGTGCGTCACCAAGATACGTAGCACGTCCGGGTTCACGCCCACGAAAGCGAGGTGCTTGCCCTGCCGATCTCCAGTAAGAGTCCTTACCACTGCAGACAGGGTGTGCCACTCAAGCCGCGCTTCTGCAGCAGGCCACTCGCTGCCCAGCTTGCGTTGGAGGAATCGGTGCGCCAGCAGAATGTACTTGTTATTTGGCAGTACGAGCGAGATGCCCCGACGACCCATCAAGCCATACTTCCGAACTTCTGCGAGCATGCGTGCAGCCATTGGCGTCGCATCGTTCCAGTCGTCAATTAGCTGCTCGGCGCGCTCGATGGCTCGCTCGACCGATTTGCGCACGCTGTTCAACGCGCCGGATGCCAATGCCTCGACCAGGGCCAACTTCACAGATGTCCAGGCATTCCGCTGGCTCCCGTAGTCCACACCCCCAGCCTCTGTTGAAGCCGCAGTCAGATCGGAATAGCCGGCCGGCATGTTCGAGAGCCGCAGGATGTACATGCAGGCCTGCAGCAAGGCCTGATGTGCAGGACTCTTCTCGCTTCCAACAGATGCGCTCAATCGCTGAAACGCCAGCGCCACCTGAGAGGCATCTCGATCAATGATACCGACGATGAAGCTCGAATTGCTCCGCTGAGCGGGGCTCCAGTCGTGGGCAACCGGACTCGCGGATAGCAGCACATCATTGCCTTCGGCAGCCCACACCTTCGTGGCGGGAGCTAACTTAGATTCAAGCAGTTGCGCGCGTAGCACGAAGAAGGTCTTAGGGTCATCAGTGACTATGACCGCCCCGGTGTCTGCGAATCCGCTTTCTCGGGCGAACAAGAGGAAGTCGGGAATGCGCTTAACGGCGGAGAAGTTGGCTTGACTCGCAGCGTGTGTAGCATCCAGAAGCAGGACTTCGGGGCGCCCCTGCTCCCTCAGCGCCGGCGTCGCGAGAGCCGCCCTCCATGCGTTTTTCTTGGCGGTGTTGTGAAGGACCATAAGTGCTCCGGGCGCCTTGTCGGACGCGCCCCATTCAGCGCTCACCGTCTGGCGGAGATCTCGACGATTTGCGAGACGCTCGACCTTGGAAAGGGTTCGTTCAAGCGGGTTAGCAACCGTAGTTTCCCAAACCCGTTTTGCCGGGTCGAACACGAAGACAGGTACGAGTTCCGCCAGGGACGGATTAGGAAGGTCTGGGTGGTTAACACGCAGATCGTTCAGCGCCCGAAGGGCTGCTTGGAACGCGAGCGAAGGAGTGCTGGATACGAGATCCCATGAATCGTTAGGCTGCTTCACCCAGAGCGTCCGGTAGAAGTCGCTGAGCTCCTCCCTGTCCGCCAACACGCCATGAAGGGGTGCTCGACATGCACGGTTGCCAGGATAGAGTAGCGTCCGGAGACCACGGAGATCCGTGGCGAAAACCCGCTCCACATTGGCCAGCGCATGAAGTAGGGACAACGACGTCAGCTTGGCCGGCCAGACCAAGCTTAGCGTAATACCACCTTGGTCCGCTGCTGACAGAAGCGTGCTCACCAGGTGCTTCGCCCATGGCTGTAGCGCAATCTCTTCGTTCGCTGCTCGCGCGTAGTAGCTAAGCGCGGCATCACCCGCACGTACACGCGCCCACGGGCGTTGTGGCCGGAGAGCCAGCGCCGACGGCGGTGCCAGTCCAGTGGCTTCGACTGCCGTTGGCTTTGGCGCCTTCTGCGTGGACCGGATACCCTGAGCCGTAATCTTGCGCACTCGTTCGGCAAGCTTCTCCCTGGCTTGAGCCTGGTCGGCCTGACGGTCTGCAAGTGACTTGAATTTTCGCATTGCAAGGTCCCGAGAAAGTCTCGCCCTTATCTAGTCAGTTCCAAAATCGAGTCCAAAGGCGCGATTTACCGCCTGGTCCATCGATTCGCCATTCTTTATCGCGTCCCTAAGCACCTGAGGGTCCGGCAGCGCGAGCTGATTGAGCTCGAAGGCCGATACGTTTGTGGCTCCAGAAATGCATCGGAAGTAACGGTCCACCGCGCGCGTCCTGAGAAGCTTTACGAGCTTCGACGGCGGAAGTGCCGGCCTGTCTACCACCTGCTCAATGATGACAACATGGTTTTCGCCGATAAAGCCGCCATACTTGGCAACGACGCGGGGCGATACAGCCGCTGCCACCAGTCGCCGTGGCTGGTCGTTGGAGGTAACTCTCTGCATGACCAAACTAGGCGAGCTGATTACAGATGAATGGGCCTTGTCGCCACAGTCGATAAATCGTGGCTCACCGTGGAAGGCCGTCGTGTTTCCGAGCCTCACACTTCTATCAACGCAAATATCTCTGGACCACAGCAGCGGAATCGATGCGTGCGCGTTCGCAGCGCGTGCCTCACGAAGAGACGAAAATACCGGCCGCTGGTCTCGGTTCCATACATAGGCACCGATGCGGACGCGATAGCCATAATCTGACAATCGAAACTTTGATCTAGTGGCAACTTTGAGCAGGGCTAAATCGTCGACCGAGCGAGGGATGGGCCAGACAGAGCCTGAGTTTGAGAGGAGGCATTCGCCGACGGCTCTGTATTGACCCGTGGCCGACACTACCGAGACGTTGGCTCGGACCCGAGACCGACCGTTGTCGATACGCCGTCGCATGACAGTCAGCACCGTCTCTTGTTCGACGTCAAGGAATACGCCTTCTCGATCGCTGACCATGCCGATATGTTCAATGCAAGTGTGGCGCATGAGGAACTTGCGCAGTCGTCCAAAGTAATGCCCGGACAAGAAGCTCGTCGGTGTAACGAGAGCCGCGTAGCCACCTATAGGTAACAAGCCGACACACAGCGCAATGAACAAGGCATAGAGGTTGGGCTGCGCTTCGATAACATCTGCGTAGGCCGCTCGCAAAGGTTCGAGCTCCTCGGCCGTCATCTTTCGATATGGAGGGTTACAGACGACGACATCTACCCTACCGGGCGTTGCATTCGGCCGTGTTAGTGAATCCGCCCTGTGGATGCGAAAGGTGGGGACATATCGTGAGCGCAGGATTTCGTCGTGCAGCGCCATGCAAAGGAAGTGCTTGGACAGCTCGCACAAAGTCTTGTCCAAGTCGGTTCCGTAGAGATGCCTCTCAACGTGCTTGAGCACCTGTTTTGGTTTCAGTCCCTTTGCTAGGAGCGCGGTACGCATGCGCAGCGCAATCGGGGCCAAAAAGGCTGCGCCTCCGCAGGCCGGATCCAAGAACGACTGGCTGCCAAACTCGACGCCCTGCTCGGCCAGATCATCGAGCAACCCTTTGGTCAACGAGGCGGGCGTGAAGAACATTGCCAGGTCCTTACGGTAGCCACCTTCGACCGACATGGCGTAGGACGAGCTGAGCCAGTACGTAGCGTCCAGAAAGCTGAGCTGACCAAGGACGGCAACAAAGGCGATTACATCCGGCTCTAAGGCCAGAGGCCGCGAGAACGGCAGGGATGCCCTCCCGAGAGCGGGGAACGCGGTCTTGCACCACATGCGGAGTACGGTTCCTACCAAAGTCGGCGCGTCGCAGCCCAACCGCTGAGCTGTCCGGCCGAGTGCTCGAATATGTCGCGTGATCGATAACCTTGATGGGGACGTCATCGTACCTGCACCCAGCCTCTATCTATCGTTCCCGGCTTTCATCGGTGATCCCATAGTCCTGCGGTAGGAACGCAAAAACGGACAGAAGGATTCCGATTCAGGGGAGCCTAGCCTTCGGCACGTGTAGACGACGAGTCGCATTCTTGGCGAGACCCCACGTATCTTCCAGAGCACATTCAATCACCAAACATTGTTTATTCTGGCCCCAACTGGGCGATTGTTAATTATCACTGGGTCGCATATTTGGTTATCGATCTAAATATTGATCATTCGGCAATCTGTGATGGCCTGCAGAAAGACAAACGTTATTTAATTCGACAATCACTAATGGCACCTCGCCGTGAACAAACGCTGTTTTTTTTCGCCTTCATCAGACGCTCGTGATATAACACCTCGCAAAGGCGCGACAAAGTTACCATTGACGACTCCCGCGGCTGCAAATCGACTACCGGCAAGGCCGAGTGCACTGGCAACGCACATGGCGTCTCAATTGGACGCTCTTAAACCTGTCGCAACGGTCGGGAACATGTAGGATATCCCGTGAACCGATGTGCCTAATTTCCTAAGATTCGGGCCACCCAATTTCCAGCAAGTGACCTCACCAAGCGTCCTAGGATTGTGACCACCCGCCGAGGCCGCCTTTCGCCAGGCCGCACCTTGTTTTGGCGCCCCTTGGACCGCAAGGCCGAAGTCGCTACGTCTACCCCTCCCTCTCTCTACGGTGACATCTATGACCGATCGCCGCACCAGCGCCATCTGCGGCAGTCCACTTACGGCAAAACCGGGCGCCTCTTCGCCGCGGCCTAAACCATTACCATCTCTACATAAATCACCGTCGCGACGCCGACATCGCCAGAGACGCACAACAGGCGTCGGCGTCAACTACCACTCAGATGGGGAATTTGGGTGCCCCCGAGACAATGGGGCGGGGAAGCCTAATGCCAAACATAAGCGAAATCCGTTGGTTGGCCGCAAGCATTTCGCGCAAATTTCGTGCAGTGGCTTACTCCATATGACACCATCTGACACATAGCGACAATTCAACCAGATCCCCTTTCACTCGAATAATCAATCTGTTACGCGATAGCGCTCGGCGTGACGAAGAGCACGAATGAGGAAATATTCCGGCTGTTAATCCGTTGGTCGGCGGTTCGAATCCGTCCCGGGGAGCCACCAATAATTGGTTTGAGGAGCAGCGGACGGCATGAGCCGCGAAGCGGTATCCATTCGAACTCCCGACCGACAAACAAGCCGAGTTCGACGACGCCGCGCCAGCGGCGGCGATCACTGCAGCCGCTCTTCCAGCAGATCGAGCTCGCGCACCAGCTTGCGCGAGCCCTCGTCCGACAGCGACTGCGCGCGTGCGAGCGCAAACACGGTATCGCGCTCCGCGCGGATCGCCGCCAGGCGCATCTTTCGCTCGATCTCGTCGCCGCGCCGAATGCGGGTGGAAATCGCTCCGCGCTGCATTCTCCCCTCGATCCGGCGGCGATACGCGTCGAGCACACGCGTTGCGGCCTGCGCGTACAAGTCCTCGTCGCCCTGTTGATGCGCGGCTTCTTGCAGCGCCCGCTCGATCGCGCCGATTGCTGCCTGGGACGCCGCCACGCGCGCCTGATCGATTTCCTGCTCGCGCGCGGACTCGGGAGGCAAGTCCAGGCCGCGCAGCAGTCGGGGCAGAAAAGCCGTTGCCGCGATCAACGAGAGAAGGATCACACCCGCGGCGAGAAAAATCGCCAGATCCCGCGCCGGGAACGGTGCACCGTCGGCGAGAATCAAGGGGAGAGTCAACACGCCCGCGAGCGTGATCGCGCCGCGAACACCTCCGACGGAGACGGCCGCGATGAGGCGCCAGCTCGCGTCGATCGTTGCCGGCTCGGCGCGGGTCTTGGCCGCGAACGCATGCAGCCGCAAGGAGCTCCACACCCAGACAAAGCGCAGAGCCGCGAGACCGAGCGTGATCGCGAGCACGTAACCCAAGAGCCAGGTGGGATTCATGCGGCCGGAGTCCTGCACGACATGCTCCGCACCCGACAGGATTTCCGGCAGCTGTTCGCCCAATAGGACGAACATCACCCCGTTCAGGGCGAACTGCACCGTATCCCACACCGCCGTGCGCTGCATCCGCGTGACGCCGAGAGCGCGTCCGGAAAGCTCCAGGTAGCTCATCGTGATGCCGGCCGACACGGCCGCCAAAATCCCGGAACACCCCGTGTGCTCGGCGAGCTGGTATGCGGCGAACGGCATCAGAAGACTGACGAGAACCTGGGAGCCGACCTCCTCGCCGAAGCGGGCGCTGATCGCGCTCTTGAGGGCGACGATCCCGTAGGTGAGTCCGGCGCCGATGGCGATGCCGCCGAAGGCCAGCTGCATGAACGTGAGCGATGCCGCGGGCAGCGAGAAGCTCCCCGTCAGCGCCGCGGCCACCGCGAATCGAAAGCACACGAGGCCCGACGCATCGTTGAGCAAGGATTCCCCTTCGAGCACGTGGAGGATGCGCCGCGGCAGCGTGACCCGCTCGGTGATCGCGGATACGGCCACCGGATCCGTCGGCGAAACGATCGCAGCGAGCGCGAATGCCACTGGGGTGGGGATCGCCGGAATCATCCAATGGATGAAGAACCCCATGCCGATGACGGTGAAGACGACGAGTCCCAGCGCGAGCGCGAGAATCGTGCCCTTGTCCCGCAGAAGCCCTTCCTTTGGAATCCGCCAGCCGTCGAGGAACAGGAGCGGCGGCAGGAACAGCAGAAAGAATATGTCCGGCTCCAGCCGAACGGCGCGCGCGGAAAACGCGGCGATGAGCGCGCCGAGGGCGACCTGTACGAGCGGCGCGGGCGCGGCGAACGGCAGCATGCGCAGCACCACGCCGCTGACCACCACCGCGACCAGCATCGCCAGAACGACCGTGATTGTGTCCATACACGCATTGTACGTGGGTCGGCCGCGCGTCGGCTCGCGCGGCCCGCGGCGAGCCCGCTCAGCCGAATCGGCCGGTGATGTAGTCCTCGGTCTCCCTCTTGTTCGGCTTCAGGAAGATCTGATCGGTGTCGCCGAACTCGATCATCTCGCCGAGGTACATGTATGCGGTGTAATCGGACACGCGGGCGGCTTGCTGCATGTTGTGGGTGACGATCACGACGGTGTAATCGCGTTTCAGCTCGGTGACCAATTCCTCGATCTTCGCGGTGGAGATCGGATCCAGAGCCGAAGTCGGCTCGTCGAGCAACAGGACCTCCGGCTTGATTGCGATGCCGCGCGCGATGCAGAGGCGCTGTTGCTGGCCGCCCGAGAGGCCGGTGCCGGACTGGTGCAGCTTGATCTTCACCTCGTCCCACAGTCCGGCGCGCGTGAGGCTCGCCTCCACGCGCTCGTCCATCTCGGCGCGTCCGAGCTTCTCGTAGAGCCGCACGCCGAACGCGATATTTTCGTAAATCGACATCGGAAACGGCGTCGGCTTCTGGAACACCATGCCGATTTTCGCGCGGATCAGCGACACGTTCTTGTTGGTGAGGATGTTTTCGCCGTCGATGATGATCTCGCCCTCGGCGCGCTGATCCGGGTAGAGTTCGTACATGCGGTTGAACATGCGCAGAAGCGTCGACTTGCCGCAACCCGACGGGCCGATGAACGCCGTCACCTTGTTTTGCGGGATGTCCAGCGTGACATTCTTGATCGCGTGGAATTTGCCGTAATAGAAATTCAAATTCCGCGTTTGAATCTTGACGGCCTGCGGCGCGCTCTCGGCGCGCGGTGCCGGATCCCGAGCGGGTCTGGATAGGAAAGGTTTCATGGAACCGAATTTCTCGCTGGTGTGGTGCCGGACGTCAGGATCTATGCGTCTCGCGGCTCAAGAGCCGGCGCGACCCGAAGCTCAGCAAGAGAATGAACAGCACCGCGACGAATGCCCCGGCCCAGGCCATTTGCTGCCAGTTCGCGTAGGGGCTCATCGCGAACTGGAAAATGACCACCGGGAGGTTCGCGATCGGATGGGATAGGTTCACGGAGAAATATTGGTTGTTGAGCGCGGTGAACAACAGCGGCGCCGTTTCGCCGCTGACTCGCGCCACGCCCAGGATGATGCCGGTGAGAATGCCCGTCGAGGCGGCCTTCCACGTGATCTTGGTGACCATTTTCCAGTACGGGGTGCCGAGTGCGATCGCCGCCTCGCGCAGCGAAACCGGGACGAGGCGCAGCATTTCGTCGGTGGTGCGCACGACCACCGGGATCAGGATCAATGCGAGCGCGACGCCGCCGGATAGCGCGGAGAAATGACCGAGCGGATCGACCAGAATCGCATACGCGAACAGGCCGATCACGATCGACGGGGCGCTCAAGAGGATGTCGTTGAGGAAGCGCACCGACGCACCGATCTTCTTGTGTCTCGACGCGAATTCGCCGAGCCATGTTCCGGCGAGGACCCCGACCGGCGTGCCGATGGCGACCGCGATCCCGAGAAGGATCAAACTGCCGACGAACGCATTGCGCAGCCCTCCTCCATCGGCGCCGGGCGGCGGCGTGTCCTCGAGAAAGAGCTGCGGACCGAGAGCTCTAATACCGTAGTGCAGCGTGGTCCACAAAATCCACACGACCCAGAACACTCCGAACACCGTCATCAGCACGGCGATGGCCATGTTCACGGTATTGATCACACGCCGCTTCATGTAACGAGAGATCACGCCTTCTTGCCCTCCAGACTATTGTCCAGACGCAGCAGCATCAACTTCGCGAACACCAATACGATGAAGGTGATGACGAACAGAATCAACCCGAGCGCGAGCAACGAGGACTTATACAGATGCGTCGTCGCTTCAGTGAACTCGTTCGCGATCACGGATGCGATGGAACTGCCCGGCATCAACAGGCTCGCGCTGAGGTTGTTGGCGTTGCCGATGATGAAGGTCACCGCCATGGTCTCGCCCAACGCGCGGCCGAGACCCAAAAATATGCCACCGGTAACGGCGGTGCGCGTGTACGGGAGGATCACGTAGCGCGCGACTTCCCAGGTCGTCGAGCCGAGCGCGTAGGCAGATTCCTTCAGCGTCGCGGGAGTGATCATGAACACGTCGCGCATGATCGAGGCGATGAACGGGATGACCATGATCGCGAGGACGATGCCCGCGGTGAGCATGCCGATACCCATCGGCGGGCCCTGGAACAGCACGCCGATTCCCGGCAATGCGCCCAGATGATCGTTCATCCAAGGCTCGATCTGCGCGAACCAGGGCGCGAACACCAACAGGCCCCACATTCCGTAGATGATGCTCGGAATGGCCGCCAGCAACTCGATGACGGCCGAAACCGGGCCGCGCAGCCAGCTTGGGGACAATTCCGAGATGAACAGCGCGATACCGAAGCTCACGGGCACCGCGATCAGCATGGCGATCAGGGAACTCACGAGCGTGCCGACGATGAAGACCAGCGCGCCGAAGTCGTTGCTGACCGGGTCCCAGGTGCTCGTGATCAGGAACTTCCAGCCGAAAGTCCGCAGCGCGGGCCAACCTTCGAGGACGAGCGAACCCATGATCGCGACGAGGGTCGCCGCAACGACGAAGGCGAAGAATGCGGTGAGGCTACGGAACAAAAAATCCGCCGGGACGACGGATGTCTTCCCGGCGGACTTCTGTTCCGAAGCGGCATGCAATTCCAGCGGCGCGCGTGACGCTGCCTCGGATCCCTTCATTTCAAGCTGTTTTCCGCTCGATCAAATACCCAGATTGGTCTTCCAGTAGGCCTTGATCGCTTTCACCGTGCTCGGCGGCAACGGCCCGAAGGCGATCGACTCGGCCATAGACTGGCCCTTCTCGAAACCCCAATCGAAGAACTTCGTGACTTGCTCGTTGGTGGCCTTGGGAGCCGCCTTGCGCAGGATCTGCCACGTGCAACCGGAGATCGGCCAGGTTCCCGGGCCGGGTTGACCGGTGAGAATCACGTAGAAATCCTTCGCCTTGGTGAAGTCTACATGGGCCGCGGCATTCTGGAAGCCCTTCAGGCTCGGGCTGACCACTTTGCCGTCGCGATTGATCATGCGGGCATACGCAAGCTTGTTTTCCAGAATATAGGCATATTCGACGTAGCCGATCGAGCCCGGGATGCGCTGCACGAACGCGGCGACACCCTCATTGCCCTTGCCGCCGACGCCGACCGGCCAGTTCAGCGAGGTATTGGCGCCGACCTTCGACTTCCACTCAGGGCTGACCTTGGAGAGATAGTCGGCGAACGTGAACGTCGTACCCGACCCGTCCGAGCGGTGGACGACGGTAATCGCCATGCTCGGCAGCTTCACACCGGGATTGAGCTTCGCGATCGCCGGATCGTTCCACTTCTTGACCTTGCCGAGGTAGACATCGGCAACCAACGGACCCGACAGGATCAGTTCACCCGGCTTGACCCCCGGCAGGTTGTAAACGAGGTCTTCGCCGGCGATCGCCGTCGGAAACTGGATGAGGCCCGCTTTGGCGAGTTCTTCGGGGGTGAGAGGCATGTCGCTCGCGCCGAACGCCACGGTGCCGGCCTTGATCTGCGCAATCCCGCCGCCGGAACCGATGGACTGGTAGTTGATCTGGATACCCGTGTCCTTCACGTACTGGGCGGACCACTTCGCCACCAGCGGATATACCCAGGTGCTGCCCGCGCCCGTCAGGCTCACGGCTGCGTTGGCGGTGGCCGCCAAGCCGACGGCGCCGGTCACGGCCAAAACCGCGGCAGCTTTAGCGAACAATTGTCGATTGAGAATCATCGGTAATCTCCTAGAGATGGGAACGCGTGGGTCACAGCCACGGGGCGCATCCTAAAAACCGATTGTGACAATCATATGACGCCGAGGAACTTAGTGGCTGTCCGCGCCGCCCAACAGGGAGAAATTGCTGCATCGCGCCACGCGCCGGCCGCGGCAGCGCTTCGCTATTGCCCTCAAGGATGCGCCGGCCGCCGCGCATAGACCCCGAACGAAAGAATCATGACATAGCAAATTGCCGGCACCGCGAGCGCCGCTTTCAGGCTCGTGAGGTCCGCCGTATGCCCGGTGATCAAGGGAATGATCGCACCGCCGACGATCGCCATACAGATGATCCCCGAGCCTTCGGCGGCGCGCACCCCGAGATCTTCGCTCGCAAGCGAAAATATCGTCGGAAACATGATCGAATTGCACAATCCTATGCTGAGCAGCGACCAGGCCGAGCATGCGCCGCCGCTGTTCGCCGAGATCAGCAGCAAAAGGACTGCGCCGCTCGCGACCACGGAGAGAACTTTTCCCGGGGAAAAAACCCGCAGGAAATAGGCGCCGACGAACCTGCCGAGCATCGCCCCGCCCCAATAGTAGGGCACGTGCTTGCCGGCCGCCTCCGCCCCGACTCCGATCACGGAGGGCTGCATCAGGTAGCTCACGATCACCGAGCCGATCGACACCTCCGCGCCGACGTAGAGAAAAATGCACAGCGCCCCGAACGCGAAGCGCGGCTCCTTGAGCAGCGTAAACGCATCGAGCATGCGGCTCGGAGCGGACCTTGCCTCGCGCAGCCGGTCGCGGTGGAGCCAGACGAGCGCGGCGACGATCAGCAATGCGAGCGCGAGCCCGAGGTAGGTATGCTCTATGACGCGGGTCTCGGCGCTGTGATAAGCGGCAAGCGCCGCCGCCGACAGGCGCGACGCATCGGCATGCCCGAGCGACCCCAAAATCAGGATCGAGCCCACATACGGAAAAATGGTCGTGCCGAGCGAATTGAACGCTTGCGCGAACGTCAGTCGACTGTGCGCGGTCGCAGGGGCGCCGAGCCGCGAGATCAGCGGATTGGCGACGACCTGCACGGTCGTGATGCCCGCCGCGAGGACGAACAGCGCGAACAGGAACATGCCGAATTGGCCGGATGCGGAGGCCGGCACGAACAGCAGGCAGCCCGCCATCATCAAGCCGAGCCCGATGACCGCCGTGCGCATATAGCCCGTACGCTCGACGACGGCCGCCGCCGGCAATGAGAAGATGAAATAGGCGGCGAAGAAAGCCGACTGCACCAGCATCGCGTCCGCGTAGCTCAGCGTGAACAGCGATTTCAGCTTCGGGATGATGACGTCATTGAGGCTCGTGATGCCGCCGAAGATGAAGAACAAGGCGACGACGAAAATGCGCAGCTCGAGCGGTTGAGTACCCGCGGCGCCGCTGCCGCCGGCCGGCGCTGCGGGCGCGGCGATCGTGCCGCCGAATTCCGTTGTCATGCTTTTCTGGTTTCCCCGGCGGCGCCGTTTCGGCGGTTTCCCCGATCGGACGATGGTCAAGCCCCATCCAGCCATTTACACTCCCTGGATATCAAATCATACAGGAACGCCTTTCGTGAGTCGGACCGTCACCGTCGATCGTATTGCCGTGAACCGGCGCCTGCACGACTTCGTCGGGCAGGAGGCCATGCCGGGCACCGGCATCGCCGAGCAGGAGTTTTGGAAGGGATTTGCCGCGCTCGTCACCGACTTGGCGCCGCGCAACGCCGCGCTGATGAAGCGCCGCGACGAACTCCAATCGAAAATCGACGCGTGGCATCGAGCGCATCCCGGCGCCGCGTACGATAAGGCGGCCTACAAGCAGTTCCTCGTCGACATCGGATATTTGGAACCCGATCCCGGGGAATTCCAGATCAGCACCGTGAACGTGGATGCGGAAATCGCAACTATCGCAGGTCCCCAATTGGTCGTCCCGATCAACAACGCGCGCTACGCGCTGAATGCGGCCAATGCGCGCTGGGGGTCTCTCTACGACGCGCTGTACGGCACCGACGCGATAGCCGAGGACGGCGCAGCGGCGCGCGGCGGCGCCTACAATCCGCTGCGCGGTGCGCGCGTGATCCGATACGCGCGCGATTTCCTCGACCGGCATTTCGCGCTCAGCGACGGATCGCACCGCGACGCGACGGGCTACCTGGTCGCCTCTCACGGCATCGAGGTTCGACGCGCGAACGGCCGAACTGCCGTACTGCGCGATCCCACGGCGTTCGCCGGCTATCAGGGCGAAGCCGGCGCACCGCGGGCTATTCTTCTCGCGCACCACGGATTGCACGTCGAGATCCGTTTCGATCGCGCGCACCTTATCGGCCGAGGCGATGACGCCGGTATCTGCGACGTTGTGCTGGAATCGGCATTGACGACGATCCAGGACTTCGAGGATTCGGTGGCCGCGGTCGACGTCGAGGACAAGCTCCTCGTCTATCGCAACTGGCTCGGCTTGATGCAAGGTAGCCTGCAAGCCGATGTCGCCAAGGACGGCAAGCGATTTCAGCGCAGCTTGAATCCGGATAGGCGCTATCGCACGGCGGCCGGCGGCGAGGTTGTTCTGCCGGGCCGCAGCCTGCTGCTCGCGCGCAATGTCGGACACCACATGCTGTGCGACGCGATCATGCTGGCGGGCGCACCCATACCCGAAACGTTCATCGACGGCGTCGTCACCGCCTTGATCGGCATGCACGATTTGCGCCGCACCGGGCGCCCCGGGAATTCCCAGTGCGGCTCGATCTACGTCGTGAAGCCCAAAATGCACGGGCCGGCGGAGGCCGCGTTTGCGGACCGCTTGTTCACCGGCATCGAGGAGCTTCTTGGCCTGCCGCGCCACACGTTGAAAATCGGGATCATGGACGAGGAGCGCCGCACGAGCGTCAATTTGGCGGCCTGTATCCACGCCGCGCGCATGCGCGTCGTATTCATCAATACGGGATTCCTGGACCGCACCGGCGATGAGATCCATACGTCGATGGAAGCCGGCCCGGTCGCGCGCAAGGGCGATTTGAAGAAGGCCCTGTGGCTCGACGCCTACGAGCGGCAGAATGTCGACGTGGGCCTCGCTTGCGGCCTGCCGGGACGCGCCCAAATAGGCAAAGGCATGTGGGCGATGCCGGACTTGATGGCCGAAATGCTGCAGAAAAAGATCGCCCATCCCGAGGCGGGCGCGAATACCGCCTGGGTGCCGTCGCCGACCGCCGCGACGCTGCATGCGCTGCACTACCATGCGGTCGACGTGGCTCGCGTCCAAGCCGAATTGTCGCGCCGGCCGCGCGCCTCGCTCGACGACATCCTCACGCCGCCGCTCGCCGACAAGACGCACTGGAGCGCCGCCGCGATCGAGGAAGAGATCAACAACAACGCGCAGAGCATCTTGGGGTATGTCGTGCGTTGGATCGACTTCGGGATCGGCTGTTCGAAGGTGCCGGATATCTACAACGTCGCCCTGATGGAGGATCGCGCGACCTTGCGGATCTCGAGCCAGCACGTCGCGAACTGGCTCCACCACGGCGTCTGCACGCGAGATCAAGTCATGGATGCGCTGCGCCGCATGGCCGCAATCGTCGACCGCCAGAACGCGATGGATCCGGATTACACGCCGATGTGCGGCGACTTGGGCAACAGCATCGCGTTTCGAGCCGCCTGCGATTTGATATTCAGGGGCCGGGCAGAGAGCAACGGCTATACCGAACAGGTGCTGCACGCGCGCCGCAGAGAACGCAAGGCCGCCGCGGCCGGTTGAGCACGCGGCCGGCCGATTGGACGCGATGCGCGCGAACCTGTACACTGCACCCGGCTGAATGAGGTCTGCGCACGGTCAGCGCAACTCTCGGCCCACGGTCCGTCCTCGACGCACTTCGTGATTTTTCCCTCCCTCGCTTCTGACCGCTGCAAGGCCTGGTGCCTTGTAATGCGAGTCTCAATTCCTCCGAACTTTAAGGATTTTTGATGTCATTTTCCGATCTCGGGCTTATGCCCGAACTGCTGCGCGCCGTCTCCGAAAAGGGCTACGACACGCCGACTCCGATTCAATCTCAGGCGATTCCGGCTGTGCTCGCGGGCCGCGACGTCCTCGCGGGCGCACAAACCGGCACCGGCAAAACCGCCGGATTCGTGCTGCCGATCCTGCAGCGCCTGAGCGCCGAAACCGCGGGCGGCAGCGCACCGCGCGCTCTCGTACTGACGCCCACGCGTGAACTTGCCGCTCAAGTCGCCGAAAGCGCGCGCGACTACGGCAAGTATGTCCGCTTGCGCACCTATCAGGTGTTCGGGGGCGTCAGCCTCAACCCGCAAATCAGCGCGCTGCGCTCGGGTTGCGACATTCTGGTCGCGACTCCGGGCCGCTTGCTCGATCTCGCGCAGCAACGCGCCCTCGATTTGTCGAAGATTCAAGTCCTGGTGCTCGACGAAGCGGATCGCATGCTCGACATGGGTTTCATTCCCGATATCCGCCGCATCATCAAGCTGCTGCCCTCGCGGCGGCAGAACCTGCTGTTCTCGGCGACTTACTCGAACGATATCCGCGGGCTCGCTGAAAAGCTTCTGCGCGATCCGCTGTCGATCCAGGTCGCGCCGCGCAACGCGCCGATAGAACTCGTCGAGCAGCGCGCTTACCGCGTCCCGCAGGAACACAAGCGGCACTTGCTGGTTCATTTGATCCAGGAAAACCACTGGCCCCAGGTGTTGATCTTCACACGAACGAAGCACGGTGCGAACCGCCTGACGCAGCAACTCGAAGGCGCCGGCATCCGCGCCGCTGCGATCCACGGCAACAAGAGCCAGGCCGCGCGGGTAAAAGCGCTCGACATGTTCAAGCGCGGCGAGATCACCGCCTTGGTCGCGACCGAAGTCGCGGCGCGCGGACTCGACATCAAGGAGTTGCCGCAGGTCGTCAACTACGAGCTGCCGAACGTACCCGAGGACTACGTACACCGCATCGGCCGTACGGGCCGTGCGGGCGCCGCCGGCGAAGCGGTATCGCTCGTCAGCGCGGACGAGAACGGGCTTCTGCGGGACATCGAGCGTGTTCTCAAGTGCAGCGTACCCATGCTGCCGACGCCCGAGTTCAAGATCCTGCCGACCGTGGCGACGGCGTCCACCCGCGACGGACACGGCGGAGGCCAGGGGCATCGCCCGCAGCATGGCGGTTCATCCGGAAATCGCGCAGGCGAACGGCGCGGTTCGTACCGCACGCCGGCGCACGGTGCGAACCGCGGCGGCGGGCAACAACGGGATCGGTCGCGCTAACGCGCCGTCGATTGGGACTGCGGCGTCGGCAACGGCCGGGCCGCGATCCTTCGCGGCGGCGCAGCGGGCGCCGCCGCGAGTATTTCTCGTGATAATCTGCCTTGATCGTGTTTAGCGCCTTCACATCGCTTACGCGCAGGCAGCGCAATGCATTTTTTGCAGCCTTGTGCGGCTGGTCGTTGGATGCGTTCGATTTCTTCGTTTTCGTCTTTTGCCTAAAATCGATCAGCGTCGAGTTCCATACCGACGTGAAGGCGGTCGCGCAAGGCATCTTCCTGACCTTGGCGTTCCGCCCCGTGGGCGCATTGGTGTTCGGCTGGCTCGCCGAGAAGTACGGACGCCGGCCGATCCTGATGGCAAACGTCATCTCGTTCTCGGTGGTCGAGGTCGCGAGTGCATTCGCGCCCAATCTCGCGACGCTGCTCGCGTTGCGCGCGCTGTTCGGCTTCGCGATGGGAGGCGAATGGGGCGTCGGCGCGGCGCTCGCGCTCGAGACGTTGCCCGCAAAAGGCCGCGGCTTCTTCTCCGGCCTGCTTCAGGAAGGCTATGCGCTCGGCTACATGCTCGCCTCGGTGGTGTTCGGCTACCTATTCGATCGGGTCGGCTGGCGTGGGATGTTCCTCATTGGCGGAGCACCCGCATTGCTCGCGCTGTTCATCAGCATGCGCGTCGAGGAATCGCCGAGCTGGATAGCCGGCAAGACGCCGCAGCGCGCGTCGGTTCGGCAGATTTGGGTCGCGATGCGCAACTATTGGCCGACGCTGCTTTTCTTGGTCGTGCTGATGACTTGCATGAACGCCTTCTCGCACGGATCGCAGGATCTGTACCCGACGTTTCTGCAGGTCCAGTTCGGCATGTCCGCACGAGCCGCCGGCAATATCGCGATAGTGATGAACTTGGGCGCACTGTGCGGCGGTATCGCTTTCGGCATGCTATCGGAGCGGATCGGCCGGCGGCGCGCGATCGTGCTCGCCGCGGCGCTTGCGCTGCCTGTGATCTCCATTTGGGCATTTTCGACGACCGCCGCGCTGCTCGCGGTCGGCGGCTTCCTCATGCAGTTCATGGTGCAAGGCGCCTGGGGCGTGATTCCCGCGCATCTCAACGAACTCGCGCCGTCGTCGGTGCGCGCGATTCTTCCGGGCTTCGCCTACCAGGTCGGCAACCTGCTGATGTCGAAGATGGGTCCCTTCCAGGCCGGTATCGCCGAGGCGCACGGCGGCGACTACGCACACGTGCTCGCATGGACGATCGGACTGGTCGCCGTCGCCTTGATCCTTGTGGCCTCGCTTGGCCCCGAGGCGCACGCGAAAGCGATGTAACGCCGAAATTCCGCGGCGCGCTACAGCGTCGCGACGAACTCCTTCAGATATGCGGCGAAATCCGGCCCCAGACTCGAATGGCGCAGCCCATATTCGACGGTCGCCTGCAGGTAGCCGAGCTTGCTGCCGCAGTCGTAGCGCTTGCCTTCGAATTCGAAGGCGTAGACCGCTTCGCGCCGCATGAGCCGCGCGATGCCGTCGGTCAACTGAATCTCCCCGCCCGCTCCGGCGCCGATTTGCGCCAGATCCTCGAAGATCGAACCCGACAGCAAATAGCGGCCGACGACCGCAAGGTTCGACGGCGCCTCCTGCGGCCGCGGCTTCTCGACGATGTGCGAAATCTTGCCGACGCCGCCGACGATCGCACCCTCGAGCGACACGATGCCGTACTTGTCGGTGTCTTGCGCCGGCACGTTCTGCACGCCGAGAACGCTTCCGCCGTAGGTCTCGAACACACCGACCATCTGCTTCAGGCACGGGACTTGCGCATCGATCAAATCGTCGGCCAGATGAACCATGAACGGCGCAGCGCCGACGACCGGCCGCGCGCATAGCACCGCGTGGCCGAGACCGAGCGGGGCCGGCTGTCGGATGTAAACACACGTCGCCCACGACGGCAGAATGCCGCGCAGCGTGTCGAGCAATTCCTGCTTGCCCTGGGCTTGAAGCACGGTCTCGAGTTCCGTGTCCGTATCGAAGTGATCCTCGATCGCGCGTTTCGAACTGCCGGTGATGAACACCAGTGTGTCAGCGCCCGCGGACAGCGCCTCGTCCACGGCGTATTGGATCAAGGGCTTGTCGACGATCGGCAACATCTCCTTCGGACTTGCCTTGGTCGCGGGAAGAAACCGGGTGCCGCGGCCGGCCACCGGAAATACAACGGTTTTTACGGCCTTATGTGACATGATGTCGGTATCGTTCCCAAGTGCGTGCGGATCGGCGTCGGCGAATCATAGCGGATTTTCGCGGCCTCGAATTGCGCCTAGCGCAGCTGGATGATGACATAGGTCTCAAAGCTATCCCACGACTGGCAACCGGGGCATTGCCAATAGAATCTGCGGGCCGCGAAACCACAATCTGCGCAGCGGTAGGTCTCCGCCCGCGCGAGCAGCGCGCCGATCTCGGCGGCGACATATTCGAACGGGGCGCCGCCCGCCGCTTCCCGGACGGCATTCAATGTCGGCTCGAGCCGGATCACCTTCTCGATCGATGTGCGCAGCGGCGCCGCATGCGCGAGCGACAGCGCGAGCGCCGCGAACACGAGCCCTTTCAGCTCGCCGAAATCGCGCTGTTCGGCGCGGCTCACCAAATCCTCGAGCAGCTTGTCGCGCGATCCGTCGCCCGCCAGGCGCAGCAGATGCGCGAACTCGTCGTGAAGCAGCCGCGGCGATTCCTGCAGCGCCCAAGCAAGGAGCCGTACGGCGAGCGCGGCGTTCCCCTCACGCTCTGCGATCTGCGCGCGCAGCACCGCCGCACGCGGGAACACCGCGACTTCGCGCCGTGCGCGCCGCAGGAGCCGGCGCGCTTCATCCACATCACCGCGTTCGAGATGATAGGTTGCGAGTTCGCATTGATAATGCGCCGCAACGGCCGGTGGCGGCGCCGCATCGAGCGCCGCCAAGCGCCGGTGCGCATCGAGCGCCTGCGTCCAATCGCGCTGCCGCTCGTAGATCACGCGCAGCGCCTCGAGGGCTCGTGCCCGCAATCGCGTGCCTTCGCTGACCTGCCGCAAAAGGCCCTCGGCCCGGTCCAATAGGCCGGCACGCAAATAGTCCTGTGCGAGTGCGAGACGCGCCTGCTCGCGATGTTCGGGCGAGAGCCCGCGCGCGAGAAGATTGCGGTGAACGCGAATCGCGCGTTCCACTTCGCCGCGACGCCGGTAAAGGCTGCCGAGCGCGAAATGCGTCTCCAGCGTGTCCGCATTCGCGTCCATTACCTTTAAGAAGGAGTCGAGCGCACGATCGGGCTGTTCGCTGATCAGATAATCGAGTCCGGTCAAATACTCGGCGTGAAACCGCCCGAGTCCGCGCGGCCAGCGCCGGCCCCAGCCGAAATGGCCGGCAAGTATGCCGACCACCAGCGCACCGAGGATGAGAGCCCAGACGTACGGCGGAAGGTCTGGCATGTCGCCTTAGGGCGTTTCAGGTGCCCGCGGCGGATTCAGTCGCGAATCGGGTGGTCCGCGCCGTCATTGACGCGCTCGCGCAGATCCTTGCCCGGCTTGAAATGAGGAACGTGCTTGCCGGCGAGCGCCACGGCCTCCCCTGTCTTCGGATTACGCCCCTGGCGCGGCGGCCGGAAATGCAGCGAAAAGCTTCCGAACCCGCGAATTTCGATACGCTCTCCGGTCGCCAACGCATCGCTCATGATCTCGAGCAGTTGCTTGACGGCGAGTTCCACGTCTTTCGCCGGCAAATGCTTCTGCTTGGCCGAAATGATCTCGATGAGTTCCGATTTCGTCATGATCGATAATTGCGCATCGTCAGTCATGTTTTTCTAACGGAGCGCGACGGCGCCAAGCCGCCGCGCCTCGCCCGATCCCATCAATCCTGGCCGGAAATTTGCTCTTTCAGCAAATCTCCCAAACTGGTTCCGGTCGGCGAATCGGTGCGATAGTTCTGCATCGCCTCCTGTTCCTCGTGGATGTCCTTCGCCTTGATCGACAGCGCAATGCTGCGGCCCTTGCGATCCACGCCCGTGAACTTCGCTTCGACTTCTTCGCCCACCTTCAGCAGCGCGCGCGCGTCCTCGACGCGGTCGCGCGACAGTTCGGAAGCGCGCAACTGGCCGTCCACGCCGTTGCCGAGATCGATGATCGCGCCCTTCGCATCGACTTCGCGCACGACGCCCCTGACGATGCTGCCCTTCGGGTGTTCGGCGATGTACGCCGAGAACGGATCCTTCGCCAGCTGTTTGATGCCGAGGCTGATGCGCTCGCGCTCCGGATCGATCGACAGGACCATCGCGTCGACCTGTTGGGCCTTTTGGTAGCTGCGCACCGCCTCTTCGCCCGGCATGTCCCAGGAAATGTCGGACAGGTGGACCAGGCCGTCGATGCCGCCGGCGAGCCCGATGAAAATGCCGAAATCGGTGATCGACTTGATCTGCCCGCTGACTTTGTCGCCGCGATTGTAGTTTTCCGCGAATTCCTTCCACGGATTCGTCTTGCACTGCTTGATGCCGAGGCTGATGCGGCGACGCTCTTCGTCTATGTCCAGCACCATGACCTCGACTTCCTGGCCGACGTGCACGACTTTCGCCGGATTCACGTTCTTGTTCGTCCAATCCATCTCGGAGACATGCACCAGGCCTTCGACGCCCTCTTCGATCTCGACGAAGCAACCATAGTCGGCGATGTTCGTGACCTTGCCGAACAGGCGCGTGTTCGCCGGATAGCGCCGTGCGATGTTCTGCCACGGATCGGCGCCCAGCTGTTTCAGGCCGAGCGAAACGCGTTGACGCTCGCGGTCGAACTTGAGAATGCGTACATCGATCTCCTCGCCGACCTTGACGACTTCAGAGGGATGCTTGACGCGCTTCCACGCCATGTCCGTGATGTGGAGCAGGCCGTCGATGCCGCCCAAGTCGACGAATGCGCCGTAGTCGGTGAGGTTCTTGACGACGCCCTTGACGGCGGCTCCTTCCTGCAGGTTGTCGAGCAGCGCGGAGCGCTCGGCGCTGTATTCTTGTTCGACGACCGCGCGGCGCGAAACGACGACGTTGTTGCGCTTCTGGTCGAGCTTGATGACTTTGAATTCCAGCGGTTTGTTTTCGAGATACGAAGGATCGCGTACGGGGCGCACGTCCACCAACGAGCCCGGCAGGAACGCGCGTACATTGTCGAGTTCCACCGTGAACCCGCCCTTTACGCGGCCGGTGATCACACCGATGACGATTTCCTGTTTTTCGAACGATTGTTCAAGGCGCGTCCAGGTACGAGCACGCTTGGCCTTCTCCCGCGACAGGCGCGTCTCGCCGGAGCCGTCTTCGACCGAATCCAGCGCCACTTCGACCGTTTCGCCGACGGTCACTTCGATTTCGCCCTTCTCGTTCTTGAATTGGTCGGCCGGAATGACGGCCTCGGATTTCAGTCCGACGTTGACGATCACGAAGTCTTGGCCGACTTCGACGATCAAACCGTTGAGGATGGTGCCGGGACGAATGCGCTGGCTGGCGATGCTCTGTTCAAACAGTTCCGCAAAACTTTCAGTCATTTGATCTCTAGTGTGAGCCCAGATGGGCTCGATGTTTCCCTGGCGCCAAATCCCGTGCGCCGCAGGGGTTGCATGAAAATACGGCATTCGATCCCTTGAAAGCCGCGCCTCAAAATCTCTAAAGTCGCCCGTGGGCGACCTGTAATATTCGTTCCACGACCGCCTCGACCGGAATACCGGTTGTGTCGACTCGGGTAGCGTCCGCACTCGCGACCAGAGGCGAGGCGGCGCGCGTCGAATCGCGCAAGTCGCGTTCCGCTATCTCGAGCGAAAGGGCGGCAAGGTTAGCAGTAACCCCTTGTTCTTTCAACTGCTTATGGCGCCGCGCCGCACGCTCCGCGGCGCTCGCGGTGAGAAAGATCTTTACCCGCGCGTCCGGAAATACCACGCTGCCCATGTCGCGGCCGTCCGCGACCAGACCGGGCGGGACCGCGAAACGGCGCTGGCGGTCCAATAACGCGCTGCGGACCTGCCCAATCGCCGCAACGCGAGAGGCGTCGTTGCCCGCAAGTTCGGTCCGGATCGCCGTCGCGACTTCCCTGCCGCCGAGCCAAATGGCCTCCCGGCCGCCCTCGGCCGAACCGAAGCGAATATCGAGCCCGGCTGCGAGCCGCGCGAGCGCCGGACCGTCGGCGAGGTCGATACCGTCCTGCCGCGCTGCCAGCGCCACCAGTCGATAGAGTGCGCCGCTATCGAGCAGTCGGAAGCCCAAGCGACGCGCCACCGCGCGGCTGACCGTACCCTTCCCGGCGCCGGATGGCCCGTCGATCGCAATGACGGGCGCCGCGCTCAAGCGCACTCGCGCAGGTCGATGCCGACGGCGCGCGCCAGATCGACGAAACCGGGGAACGACGTCGCGACGTTCGCCACGTCCCGAATTCGAATCGGCGCGCCGGCGCGCAAGCTCGCGACCGCGAATGACATCGCGATTCGATGATCGCCGAAGCTGTCGACTTCGCCGCCGGCGAACACGGCGCCGTCGCCGCCGCCCTCGATGCGCATCCCGTCCGCAAACACCGCATGGCGCACCGCGAGCACTTTGAGCCCTGCGCTCATCGCGGCGATGCGGTCGCTTTCCTTGACGCGCAATTCCTCGGCCCCGGTGACCAGGGTTTCGCCGCTCGCGCACGCGGCCGCGACGAACAGCACCGGAAACTCGTCGATTGCGAGCGGCACGAGCGCACGCGGCACCTCGATGCCCCGCAGCGACGAACGCCGCACCTTGAGGTCCGCCACCGGCTCCGCGCCGCTTGCGCGCGCGCCTCGCACCTCAATATCCGCGCCCATGAGGCGCAGGATCTCGAGCAGCCCGATCCGCGTCGGGTTCAATCCCACATTTTGGATCAACAGCCCTTCGGGTCCCGCTGCGAGCAGCGCCGCAACCATGAAGAACGCCGCCGAAGAAAAATCCCCCGGCACAGCGAGGTGCTGCGGCGCGAGGCGCGCCGGTGCGTGAACGCAGACGGCGAGGCCGTCGACATCGACGCGCGCGCCGAAGCTCTGCAGCATGCGCTCGCTGTGGTCGCGCGAGGCTGCCGGCGAAATCACCACCGTGGCGCTTTGCGCATACAGGCCCGCGAGCAGGATCGCCGATTTGACCTGGGCGCTCGCGACCGTCATTTGGTAGCGGATGCCGTGCAGCGCCCTGCCGCCGAATATCTCGACCGGCGGCGTACCGCCGGTCGTGCGCACGTCGGCGCCCATTTCGCGCAGCGGCTTTGCGACGCGCTCCATCGGCCGGCGCATCAGCGATGCGTCGCCGACCAGGCGTGAATCAAATGTCTGAGCGCTCAACAGGCCCGTGAACAGCCGAATCGCCGTACCCGCATTGCCGAGGTCGAGCGCCCCCCGCGCGGCACGCAGCCCGCGCATCCCGACTCCCTCGACGCGAACGCGCGTCGCGCCCAACTCTACGATCGGGACGCCGAGCGCGCGCATCGCGCGCATGCTCGCCAGGCAATCCTCGCTCGGCAGGAACCCGTCGATCTCGCTGCGCCCGTCGGCGATGCCTGCGAGCATCAGCGCGCGGTGCGAGATCGACTTGTCGCCCGGAACCCTGATGCTGCCTTGAATGGGCCCCGCGGGCGACGCCTCATAACTGCGGCTCACAGCACCGCCCGCGGATAGGAACCCAACACCTTGTAGAGCGATGCACGCTCCTTGAGCGCGGCGAGAGCGCGCGCAACCGCGGGGTCGCTGACGTGGCCTTCGACGTCGATAAAGAACACATAATCCCATTTGCGCCTGCGCGACGGCCGCGATTCGATACGCGTCATGTTGACCTTGTGTTCGGCGAGCGGTTCGAGAAGCCGGAACAGCGCGCCGGCGCCCGCCGTACCTTCGGCGGACAGCAGTAAAGTCGTTTTGTCGACGCCGCTCGCACTGAACAGCTTGGGGCCGATGACGAGGAAGCGCGTCGTATTGTCGGGGCGATCCTCGATTTCATTCGCCAGCAGACTCAAGCCGTAGACCTCGGCCGCCGATCGGCCCGCGATCGCCGCCGTTCCGCGCTCGTCGCGCGCGCGGCGCGCGCCCTCGGCGTTGCTCGACACCGCGATGCGCTCGACGTCGGCAAGATTCTCGTCCAGCCAGCCGCGGCACTGCGCGAGCGCCTGCGGGTGTGCGCATACGCGCTTGACGTCGCCGAGCCCCGGCATGCGTCCCATCAAATAGTGGTTGATTCGCATCTCGACTTCGCCGCATATCTTCAGCGGTGAGCTGAGGAACATGTCCAAGGTATGGTTGACCGTCCCCTCGCTCGAATTCTCGATCGGCACAACCCCGAAATCGGCGCTCCCGGACTCGACCTCGCGGAACACCTCGGCGATCGCCGGCAGCGGCAAGGCCCTCACCGAAGAGCCGAATTGCTTGAACGCGGCGGCTTGGCTGAACGTACCCTCGGGACCGAGGAACGCCACCTTGAGGGGCTCCTGCTGGGCGAGGCAGGCGGACATGATCTCGCGAAACAGCCGCGCTATCTCTTCATCGCGCAGCGGTCCCCGATTCCTCTTGAGCGCGTTGCGCAAGACCTCGGCCTCGCGCTCCGGCCGGTAGAAATCGACAGTCTTGCCCGCGGCCGTCTTCGAAATGCCGACCAGCTGTGCGCAACGCGCGCGGTCGTTCAGCAGTTCCTCGATGCGCGCGTCGATTTCGTCGATTTTCCCGCGAATGCTGCCGAGATCGACGCCGCCGGGCGCAACCCCCGGCCTCGAATTGTCGATTTTGCGCTTGTCGTCGCTATTACGCTTGCGGGCCGCCATGGGTATTCCTCAAATCAACCGTGTTTGCGCTCGAACTCTCGCATGAACTCGACGAGCGCCGCGACCCCTTCGATCGGCATCGAGTTGTAGATGCTCGCGCGCATGCCGCCCGCGGCCTTGTGTCCCTTCAAATTCTTCAAGCCGGCGCCTTCGGCCTCGCGCAGGAACTCGGCGTCGAGCTCCGGCCGCGTGCTGCTGAACGTGACGTTCATCCGCGAGCGCGCATCCTGCGCGACCGCATTGCGGAACGATCCCGAGCCGTCGATCGCCGCGTACAGGAGTTCGGCCTTGAGCCGGTTCGCTTGCGCGATCGCGGCCAGCCCGCCGCGCGCCTTCAGCCACTGGAATACGAGGCCGGCCATGTACCAGGCGAACGTCGGCGGCGTGTTCAGCATCGATCCTTCCGCCGCCACGGCTCGGTAATCGAACACGGTCGGCGTACCGGGCCGCGCATGGCCGATCAGGTCCTCGCGAACGATGACGACGACGAGGCCCGCGGGGCCGATGTTCTTTTGCGCACCCGCGTAGATAAGCCCGAATTTGGTGACGTCGATCTGCTGCGACAGGATGTTCGAGGACATGTCCGCCACCAGCGGTGCGCCTCCCGTCCGCGGGACGTACGGGAATTCGACGCCGCCGATTGTCTCGTTCGGCGTGTAGTGCACGTACTCGGCATCCTTGCTGAAGGAGAGTTCGGCTTGCGCGGGAACCGAAGTGTAGGCCGCGCCGCTGTCGCCGGCGATGTGCACGCGGCAATAGCGCTGCGCTTCGCGGATCGCCTTCTTCGACCAATGGCCGGTATCGATGTAATCGACGTTCGCGCCCTGCGCGGTCAGGTTCATCGGCACGAACGAGAATTGCGCACTCGCGCCGCCCTGCAGGAACAGGACCTTGTAATGCGAGGGCACTCCCAGAAGTTCGCGCAGATCCGCCTCGGCACGGGCGGCGACGTCCATGAAGGCCTTGCTGCGGTGACTGATCTCCATGACCGACATGCCGCCATGATTCCAGTCGACGAGTTCATCGCGCGCCCGCTCCAGGACTTCGAGCGGCAGCGCCGCGGGGCCGGCGGCAAAGTTGAAGACACGCATCGAAGCTTAACCTCAGGCGCCCGGCACCGGCGCGTCCGGAACGGCCGGCGTTTCGCCCGCGGCATCGTCCTCGACGGGCAGGCCTTCGATTCGCTCGAGACCGGAGAGTTGGTCTCCTTCTTCGAGCCGCATGAGCCGAACGCCCTGTGTGTTGCGGCCGACGACCGATATGTCCTTGACCGGCGTGCGCACGAGCGCCCCGCCCAAGCTCATCAGCATGATCTCATCGTCCGCCTTGACCTGCAGCGCGCCGACCATGCGGCCGTTGCGCTCGGTGACCTGCAGCGCGATGACGCCCTGGCCGCCGCGGCCGTGCCGCGG
>VFSW01001346.1_pt1 | contig 37455 bp, 61 predicted proteins | sample 5358111 | NCBI WGS metagenome assembly VFSW01 (sample SAMN11554181, study PRJNA540505) | mine drainage metagenome | isolation source: sediment from site ElyBrook_90M | place: USA: Ely Copper Mine, Vershire, VT | collected 2017 | reverse complement strand
ATTTTACGAGGCAAACTGGTGTGTGTAGAACTCTCACTACCTAGATAACAAACTCTCACTAGATAATTTCCTTCACCCATATTTACCCGTTCCCAGTCCCGTCGCCCCAGTCGAAGCCGCTGCCGGAGCAGAAGCCGTCGCCGTAGCCGGAGCCGTCGCCGGAGCCGAAGCCGAAGCCGAAGCCGCTGCCGGAGCCGTCGCCGTCGCCCCAGCCGGAGCCGCTGCCGGAGCCGTCGCCGTAGGCTATGAGTGAGCGGTCCATACAGCGACCGAATCGATGGATTTTTTAGCTGCTTCACTTACTGGGATGACCTCTAAAACGCCGGTCACGTCCTGCGTGGGCATCGCGACCGGGAATTTGCACTCGGTCGGAACAGAGACGCCCTTGACCGCCATCTCACTGAGAGACGCTGCCCCTTTCCAGTACCAGAGACGGCGTGAATCTTTCAGCGTAGCCTGCGTGCCGTCTTTCGAGCGAGACACGACCTGCGCCATGAAGACTCCCGCGCCCTGGCATCTGACAATGAAATACTGCGCCACCTTTTTTTTGCGTTTCTTAACTGCCACTTTATTTCCCCTTTGTTAGTTGATTTTCCCGCTTAACACTAGAACAACAATAGCCACGGACACCGCTGCGCATACCAGCGCAATCGGTAATAGATCGAATTCGATGATGCGTTTCATGAAACCTCCTTCTTGTTCGCAGCGCCGATCTTATTGACAAGGGCGTCCAGCTCTTTCGAGATAGCGCCCATGTCGGCGTAAGGAAACTCATGGCGCAGCCGGGCCGATCCCTCTTCGGTCGTAAGCATAAGGAGGGCGCGCCCGATGAGCCAAAGCTGAATGTGGGTCAATTCGAGATCGAGAGGCTTCATCTCGAAGCAGGTGCTGCATTTCCGGGTGTCTGTGCTCATGCCGCGCGCGCCTGCTTCTTCCGACATTTAGGGCACCAAATCTCATTCGGATTAAACTTAGAAACGAGCATGTTTCCGCCGCAACACATCTGGGAGGCGCCAGCCAATGGGGCCACTCCAGTTGGACCGGACGACGGCGGCAGCGGCGTGCGTTCGTCATGTTGCTGCTCGCGCGTGCGATTGACCGCTCCCTCCGCGTCGTCATCCTCTTGAGCGACACCGACGATCGCAGCGATGGAATACCGACGGGCATAACTCAGGGCGGACCCAAGACCCTGCATGTCTTGTTTGGCGAGCAGGAGGTGCATCCGGCTCTCGATCCACTGGCCCGACGCATGGCAGAGCGTCGTTGTTAAAACAAAACCGCTGCCCTCTACGCCGTCCTCGTCTTGCCCAACGGTCTGAACCACCGAAAGGCCGTTTTTACTGAGCGGCGCACGGCACGCATCCCAAATCGCCGCAAGATCCGCATACCTGTTTTTATAATGTGGGTTTTCAGCATTTTTAGTCGCCCCTTCAATCTCGCCCTGAGCTTTCGCAAGAGCTGCTGCAATTTCGTTAATCGCTTCTGATCTCATAAATCACCCTTCGTAATTCGGGATCGTCATGATCTGCATGGCCTCGGAATAGGAGGGCCACACGTCTGTTTTCTTGCACTCGACATACGTTTCGAGATTGCGACGGGCCTCAAGGCGCCCGAGATGGATGGACTGCAGGTCCAGTTCGTACAACACGATCCCATGCGGGGCGTCCTTCTCAACCGTAAGAAGGATGAACCGCTTGAACTGCTCGCGTCCGATCGCAGCGTTCACCACGTCGAGGTACCAGGCCGCTTGGACGTGGTAGCGAAACGACTTGACCTTGCGCTGAAATGCGAAGAACGAGGCGTCGTCGGTCGTCTTGAGATCGATGATGGCATCCGCGTTCGTCAGGTAGTCCGGCCGCGCCTTGCAGAGTACGCCGAATTCAGAGTCCTGAGAGATGCAGGACTTTTCAGCCATGCCGCCCGAGAGGAGACTCGACGCGACCCTGTGGCTCCGAACCGCCTTCATCATGCCCTCGATCATCGCCATGTCGTCGGACTTGAGTATGGTCTTGCCGACGTTCTTTTCGGCGAGATCCGCGAGAGCGGCCTTTCCTTCCTTCGTCCGGCCGTCGATGCCGTCTGGGCGCGCGAAGAAGTTCTTATAGAGGAGCTCAGGCTCAAGCACTCCGTAGTGCGTGGCCGTACCCAAGATCATGGCATCAGTCGGCGCCTTGGGATGTGCCTTGGCGTACTGGTAGTGCGCAGGAGATTTCGCGATGTGGTCTAGGCCTGATTTATTAATCGCGTCGAGTGCGTGGTAGTCCGCAGCCGCCATGTCGAGGATTCCGGTTAGATTCGTTTTCATGAAACACCTAAACTCTTTCTGGGAGTTACCGATCTTGGATGTATGAGCACACGCGAGCAGCAAGAACTCGATTGCGCATATTTTCGCGCGATCATCGTCATAATGAACCTCTTAGTTGACGCGAAGCTGACGACGGTTCAGATAATCGATCTAAAACTGGCTCAACATGTCGAAGAATGTACGCAGGAAAAATTACCGATCGCCGCCACTGTACTCGAAGAGATTCGTGACATTTTGGGCACTGAATCCCCTCCTCGCCGAGGGGTGCGTAGATCACATTTAAAAGTGCTTTGGCCGCCGAAGTCCGAAGAGAAGTGAAGATTCCGGTTAGATTCGTTTTCATATCAACTCCTTTTTATTACGGGTCAGCCGTAGGCTCCAGGGCATCGGGACTGTTTACTTCGGTGAAGTTTCCGACCAACAACCCTGGAGCCGAGCTGACATTGACAATATAACCCATTTCTTATATAAAGTCTATTAGATATAGTAGACCATATCTCCTGGGTTATAAGCCACCTTGAAAACTGTTAGATCCCTAGGAGATATGAGCGTGGATGCAAAAAAGTACATTGCCGAGGCCGGAAAGAAGTCCAAAACCCGCGACACAGTCGCCCTGTATCTCGATACCGAAGTGCTGAAGAAATTTAAGGAAGCCTGTGGAGACGCGCCATACGGACGCATTCTTGAGGCGTTCATGAAAGACTTTACGGAATCCACGAAAGGAAAAACAAAATGAGCGACGAGACTTTGGTTTTGATAAAAGCGCTGGAAAACGCCGTCACCCAGGCCGTAGCCCAGATGAACAAGTCGAGAGGCGAAGAGTCGCGAGCCCTGATCGCAAGCTTGGATGGCCTGAACAAAACGCTGGGGAACCTTGTCCACAGGGTCGAGCAAGTTCAGATGCAGGTCGCGGAGATTCACCGCAAGATGCCAATCACCCGCTAGACTTCTGTTCGGTCGTGCGTCGGTTTTCATGTTTTCCTTTCAATCCCCAAAAAGTCCGGTCCCAAGGCGTGTTTTCACAAGCGCGTCACAATTATTGGACGCCGCGTTGAAAGTGTTGTAAAGATGTGGGCGTTTAGCAGGCCTTCGTGGCCAGAACCCTAGAGACCTCTTCTATGACGATCTCTCTAAGCTGCTCTCTCATGCGCTCTGCTGGCCCATTGCGCCTCTGGTAAGGAGCATCCGGCTTTGCGCCTCTGGCCATTGAAACCCGCTTAGCGAGATCCTGAGCTGATTCCTCTGTTTGCCCAGAGGTCTTAGCGATCAGGTACGCGGCATACGGGTCTTTAAAGCCTTTAGTGCGATACCGCCATAAAGTGCTGAGATTGATGCCTAGCACCGCACTGAGATGAGTGAGGGTACCCCCGTTGCCCAGATGATCCTCGATTAGTCCGTTAATTTCGCTCTGTATAAGCCGGTCGGTACCCATGCAACTAAATGTAACATAGAACCGTGCATTGATCAAGTACTTTTGCGCGGTTCAGACGGGTTTTAATGTATCGGATCGATGACACAATGGATGTATTGAAATCTATTGATAAAATCCTTTCGGGTAACATCCGAAGACTTCGCAAATTGCGCGGCAAAATGACGCAGGCCGAGCTTGCAGAAGCGGCGGGAATCCCTTTCCGCACGCTCCAAAGCATTGAATATGGCGATAGCTGGCCTGAAAGAATCAATCTTGAGGCAATCGCACACGGTTTAAACGTGCATCCCCTGGAGCTATTCAGAGACTTTGAATCTTTGCCGGAAGCCGCTCCGGCGCCCCGGTCAGTGACCCCAGAAGAGGCCCTCGCAGTCCTCGCGGAAGCCATTAAGACTCCCGCTTCCTCATCCGTCGGAATCCCCTCCGAGATCGCCGCCCGCGTGTCCAGGTTGCCGCTGGATCTTCAAAAGGAGCTCGAAGCCGCCCTCAGGCCTTTGGAGCGGAAGGCCGAAGAGGATTCAGCACGCAAGCCACTGAAGAATGAGGGGAATTAATTGCCCTTTTTTTGTGCTTCGCGACGATAGTATTATTGGGGTACAGGAGTCACTGATGGCAGCTTTAAAAAGGTTCTTTTATTTACTCGGCCAGACGGTAGATCCGTTTCGGTCTCTTCATTCCGGCTTTGACCCCGAGCTTTATTTGCCCAAAGAATGGAAGGGCAAAACAATTGAGCAACGTGCCGCAATGACAATCGCAGCAGGCTTCCAAGAAGGTATCCGGCAGGTCAAATTAAGACACCCGGAGCTTTTACATGTCGAAGAGACACCGACCGCCCGCACTTCCCGCCAATAACGACCCCAAACAGGTTGTCACACAAGGCTCATTTCAGACAATTAGCTCCCCTTATCCTCTGCCAATTCAATTGGACTCCTTTGAGGAATATGCGCCGGGAAGCGCGGCGGAAGTCATTAAGACCGCGCAAGAGTCCATTCGCCATCAAGAGCGAATGCAAGAACTCGCGATTAAGGGTCAAATTGACCACGATCGTGGCATCAGAGAGGGCGACCAACACAAGAACACGACCATTCGATGGGTCCTTATTCTCGCTATCGGCGGAGCTTTCGTTCTCGCCTACCTCAACAAAGATACCGCATCCTACGTTCTTCTTTTTTCTGGGCTAGCCGCACTGGTTGGAGCGCTTTTTTACAGTAAAAAGAAACAGTGAGGCGGCCGATCATCCCCCCGACACCATCTTCCACGCCTCCATTAGGGACTTGATCGCATCCTCTATTTTCCGCTCGATCGCCTCTTTCGTTATCGGCACCGGCCACCTCACGATCCTGTGCTTTGGGAATGGAATGATCTGGGCCTGCTTCTTTCTTCTATCCATCAGAATGTGACCGCTTCCTCCTATCGGCAGATATTAAACAGTTGTTAATGATTTAGTCAGTGACTCACGTGGAATCTTCAAGGGTTTCCATGACGCGCGCTGGCACGAGGGTTGCGAGGAGGGGAGGCATGAAAACAATGATTATACCAATTTTATCACTATTTATCACAGGGTGCGCGACAAGTGCTCCGATGAGCTATCGAGAACATTGTGCGCTTAAGGGGATGGTCTTAGCGGGCATTACAGATGATTCTGAAAGTGCGTCAGCGTATAATTGGAAAACAGGATCAACCGTGACCGCATACTCAAGCTCTACTGCGGTTAGTTGTAAAGTGCCAGAATCAGACGAAGAAAAATGTGAAGTATCGCGCCTAGCACAAATTGCAGAACCACGAGCAGAATATAATGGCCATCTTTACTCTAAGCGGCTTATCACGGGATTTGGATACTACGCTCTCATTGTTCCAGGAATAGTCGCCAAGGTTCTTTACGATGACCAACTTGGAAATGTCATTACAAAGTCGCGCGATATCGCCCAAACAATCCCAGCATGTTCGGACGAAAGGCGAATACCAGCGGCAGCGCGAGATCGCGGTTTTTGACTACAGTGAGAATATCTATTTCGCTGGAGTAAACGCTCCCACGACAGACCCGAACCCGCTGATGGACGGCGGCGTTGCACCGGCATAGGTGCTCCCACTAATAATCAGGGTGGCCTTTGCATCACTGGACGAGATGATGCCGCCGCTCCCAGTCTGATCAACGAGCGAAACGCCGGTCATTGTCACCGTTTTTCCGATCGCTGCATTAGCTGCGCTTTCCTCGCCGAACGTGAACAGAGCGTGATTCCCGGCATTGAGGCCCGTTTTAATCGTGGCGTTTGAGATCGTGACGATGCCCTCATCAGGAATATCGATCACGCTGCCGCCATTGGTGCCGTCGTCTGGATTTCCGATGAAGACGCCGCCCGTGATGTGGGTTGTCCCCGCGCGGCTCTTAACCGCGTGCGTGGCTAGCAGACCACAGGTCACGTTCGTTCCGGTAAGCGTCGCCACGTTGGTTGTATCGCCACCGAGGTACATCTCATGCGTATAGGCGCCCCCTGCGTTGCTCGCGCCATCAGCATGAAAGAAACTATTGAGAATGGTGATGTTGCCAGGAAACGTCAGAATTCCGTCTTGGCAGCTCGTCACCTCAACGCTGCTCAGAGTGAATCCGATGCCCGGGCCAGCATCCCGAACGGCGGCAGCGTTTGCCCCCAGCGACGCGCTGATTGCAGCATTTTGAATCGTCATGCCCGAGATCGTGACGCCAGGAACGAGAGGGACAAAAAGTGCCTTAGAGTAGGTGGGGCGAATCCCAGTCCCATCGATTATGGTTTTCCCCTCTCCTGCGCCTGAGATTGTCATGGAAACCGGGACGGCAGCCGTTCCGTGAAACTTGCCGGCAGGTAGGAGCAGCGTCCCATTCGCGGGTGTCGCCGTAACGAGCGCTGAGAGTGTTCCAGGCGCTGTCGCCACTCCGTTGATCAGAGCGCCGGTAATCGTGTCGGGCGTGGACGTTGGTACCGGAGAGGGCGCAGGCGTGGGCGACGAAGAGGGCGTAGGAGAGGGAGCCACGAGATTCGACACCATCGAGAACGGGTAGCCGATACAGTCCCAGGCCATTACGGCATTGGGGGCCGTAGCCGCACCCGCACTTCTACAATCGATCGAAGGACCATCGAAATAGAACGGCAGGTAGTTGAGCGACGCGTTGTTGATCCACAGAGCGTCCAGACCAACCGTGGAGGCGTTTCCATTCAGAAACGTCAGTGTATGAGGAGCGGGACCAAAGTTTCCGTGAATATTGAAGATTTGCCCGAGCCCCATCCCAGAAAATGACGAGACGTCTAGCGGAGCTGCGATGACGACGCCGTCCAGCTCAAGTGCAACGGAGCAATCAATCGTACCGCTCGAAGGGTTATTCGCCATCTGAATGGTCAGCGTATCGGGACCGATTCCGAGATTGACCGTGGCGCCAGGCGTAGCGACAGGTTTCATCGTAAGAGGATAGATATTTCCTGGTGTGGGCGACGCCGTTGGAGACGGCTTGGGAGAGGGGGTGACAGTGGGAGACGGCGTGGGACTCGGTGTCGGCACCGTGCTACATCCCGCGAAGAGAGCGATAGCGATAGTAGTCGAGAGAAGTCTAATTTTTTTCATCTGTGTTCCTCAATTTTGTGACTTAATTTCATGCCTGATTATAAATGACTCTTCTGCGCGAGATCGCGGTTTTTGACTACTTCCCCGCCTGCCGGCACGCCTGATATTCGGCGAGGATCGTCTGCATGTCGGTCGACGAGACGCAGTAGTACCCCTTCGCCTGGGTCCACGTCAGGACCTGCCCGGATTGCTTCCGTACGAGCCCTTGAGACGGGTCGAGATACCAGACCGCGATATTCATGCCCTGCGCGCAAGCGAGGCCAATGGCGCCGATTGCAGAGCCCAGAATGAGAAGACCACAGTTCTTGATCGCCCTCATTTGGAAAACTCGTTTTCAATGGCGCTCGTGTCGCCTGGATTCGCGTTCGCAGCCGCGACGGCGCTCGCTGCATCGGTGATGGGTTGATCCGCCTTCTGCCCAGCGGTCGGAGTGAAAAGCGCGAGGATCTTCGTCACGATTGATCCGATGAGCGGTAGGTCGGTCAAAAGCGCAATAATGAAGGTCAGCACTATCCCTCTTCTTTCATGGGCTTCTTGCTGTAGGTCGGGACGGGTATGTGGAGCGCAAGAACGACGGGAAGGAGCAGTTTTAAATACTCCTTCCCCATGTCGAGAAGCTTCAAAATGAAGTCCTCGTGACTCACGATTTACTTACCCGTCAAAGAGCGCGCGACGCCAAAGCCAGCGATCATAAATGCTTCGGCGACGCCGACGGGCTCGGCCTTCACCTCGGCGCTCTCGCTCGAAATGGTGGCGAGAGCGGGCTCCAGATCGGCAATGGCGAGCGTTACGGCCTCGGTGACGAGAGCGAGACCCGTGGCACCGCCCTTTTTGGCGGCGAGGATATCGAGAAACAGCTTCTGGAGGCCGTTGGCAAGAGCGGTTGAAGCGGCTGGAGTCGAAACAGTCTGGTTTACGTCGGTCATTTTATTCTCCTGAATAATTGAAACCCGTGATTGGGCGTTGATTCACAATCGTGGCACCGAAGCCGCGCCCGCGTAATTCTAAAGATTAGGTGAAATCAGAAGCCCTTTCCGTTCACCATTGCGAACAGAGTACCGGACCCAGACGTTGCGGTATAGGCGAGCTGGAAGTACTGCTCCGGCACGTCCGTAAAGGGGAGCCTCCCAGACGTCGCCGCACTGATCGCGACAGCCGATCCGAGCGCGTACCAGTTGATTTGATCGTTTGAGACCTCGGGCTGAAGGGAGCCCGTAGGCGCGCCAGTAAACTCATAGGTCACGCTCAGGTTATTGATGTTCCTGATGTCGAGTACAATCGGCGTCGGAGTCGTCGCAACGGACACGCCGACTTGATTGCCGTTTTTATTAGAGCCGAATACTACCGTGAGTTCGTTTTTCATTTTCTTTTCCCTGCTTTTTCATGCGCGTGCGCGTCGGGCACGAGGTTAAACGCCCCGTAGGGCACAAGTCCTAGCCGGTCCTCGATCCGCGCGAGACGTGAGTTGATGTTGGCAAACGCCAGCGTGCCCATCACGGTTGGTACAATCATGGCGAAAATCCACGTCAGCGGCACCTCTGTTTTATCGTCCATCTTCATGGCAGTCTCACTTTGTTTTCGGTTTCGTTAATCCCCACCATGCCATCAGGAGCATCGCGAGTGCAGCGGCTAGAAACTTTAGATCTTCGCTCATTCATAACCTCACGCTTGAATTCATTCTTGATAGGTTTTCATTGATGTCTGTCATTGGTATTTCTGCACGACGATGATGACGCCTGAACCACCGTTTCCGCCATAGCCGTAGCTACCAGAAGTAGGACCTGATCCGACGCCGCCACCTCCAACTGAATAACTATAAGTGGCTGCAGGCGCAGAAATAGTAGCATATATGAACCCCCCCCTACCCCCTGATGCACCTTAAATATCCCCAGTCACGCTGCCTTTAAACCGGCCACCCCCCCCCCCGCCCCCTGATTGGGGGGCGGCGGCCCCGCCACCACCAAACCAATTAGAGCTGCCGCCACCGCCCAGAGCAGATGCTGCACCGGATGGTCCAGAAAGATTAAATCCATTATTAGCACCGCCGCCCGCTCCACCACCGCCAGTAACAGCGATACCAACCATGCCAGATCCTAGAGAAGCACCACCTCCACTACCACCATTACTAGAGCCACCGGGAGATCCTCCTTGACCTCCATCCGCAGTAGCTGCACCAAAAGTAGTGTTTCCGCCATTGCCACCAGCAGCGGGTGCTGTACCACCACCGCTACCACCACCGCCACCGCCAACCATCTGCACCTCTAAATAAAATGGCTTGAAATACTGCGTGAATGTAATCGTAGCGTCTCCAGTGCCGCTTGCCAGCGTGAGAGTACCGGTGCTTGTGGGTGGACCGCTTCCCGACATCTGGACGAATGTGGCCGAGCTTACAGTCTGATAAACAGTAAACGTGACGCTGTTATTTGTGTAGGTCGCGCCCGCAGTCGCGTTTCCGCTCGTGATTAAAAATCCGTAGGTCAGATCAAACGTGCTCGATCCGCTAGTAAGTGCCGTTACGACGGGCGGAACTACATACACGGTCGGAGCGCCCCACGTGGGTGTGGCAGTCCCGTTACTTTTCAAAAACTGGCCCGTCGTTCCTACCCCTGCATTTTGTACGTTTGTTCCATTCGTGACGAGGACTCCGCCAGCGGTAGCGGCGAGAGACCCGTTGCCCGTCCCGCCCCCCGCCATCGAGTTCACACCCAGTGAAAACGTTGTCCCCGTGTGTGTCCCGGTGAAGTTCGGAAATTGGAAGTTGAACGAGGTAGCGCCGACTGAGTCTGCCGAATCCTTCGCAGTCGTAGGAGGAAGGCCTGCTAGCGCGCATTGAGAGAAGAGGGCGATAAGTGCGAGTAGTTTTTTCATGGGCGCGTTCCTTCTATTGTGCCAAGATCCACTGAGCATCCAGAGTGTCTGTCCCGACTGATCCGGTTGAAATCATGTGAAGATAGGTGCCTGCGCCCACTTGAAGATCTTCAGACCGTCCAGGTTCACACAGCATCCCGAGAGTCGATGAGAGAATCGCGGTAGATGAATTTGAAAATCCCCACCTCAAGTTATCAGAATTCCCACTTTCACATTCAAGAACGATTGCGACCGCATTTAGGGGTGCCGCGAGACTCGTTTCGCTTGTAGTCACCGTCTGGCGTGCGGATAGTGTTGCGTTCGCATTTACAGGCGCCATCGTAGGCAGCGGGCTTGACGCCGTGATCGGGACTGGGGACGCGATCGAGACCGGCTGCGTGGTCTGCCAAAATGTACCAGAGACGGGTTGTGTCGCCTGCCAGAAAGTACCGCTCACTGGCTGCGTGGATTGCCAGAATGTGCCGGATACTGGCTGCGTCGTGGGAAAGTTTTCGACCGCGACTGGCCACGGAGATGCGGTAGGTCCCGGCGTCCCTTGCGTGACTGAACCAATCGAATTGGTTCCAGCAGGTAAGGGAGAAACGACTGAAACGGGAAGTGCGCTCGGCGCGGAAACTGGCTGCACCGCTTGCCAAAACGTCCCCGTCACGGGGACCGGTACACCCGAAGGGATCATGACAGGCCACGGAGATGCGGTCGGCCCTGGAGCGCCCTGATTGGCGCTGACGCCTGCTGGAAACGTAACGGGCCATGGAGACGCGGCTGGCCCAGGCGCCCCCTGATTCACCGATCCAATGGTGAGGCCGCCGACGAGTGATACCGGGAGCCCGACACTATTTGACGGCGTGACGGCGTCCTCATAGACGAAAGACGGGATGCCGTTTTTAGAGAATTGCAGGTAGGTCGCTCCCGGCGATGCGGCAATGGCGATCGCGGGCAGGAATAAGAGCCAGATCCAGTTTTTCATTTAGAACCCCTTTGCCGATCCGGTGATGACGACTGACGCCGATCCGCTAGAAGGCGTGATCTGAATCAGCGCGTAAGGCGCCGAAACAGTGTCAGACCACACGATGTTTTGAGCGCTCCCGCTCGTCGATGGGATAACCGCTCCAGAGTCAACGTAGTTCACGCCGTCTCCTGAGATCATGAGAAGGAACGTGGCCGTGAGACCTGCCAGCACGTTAATGTGAAACGTGGCCTTCCCCATATTTCTCAGATCGAGAGGAATGCTCTGAATGGGCGTCGTGCCGGTCACGGTCTGGTTGAGGAGCTTCACCGGCTCCTTGTAATTTCTACTCATCGTTCTAGCCGCCTCTCGTTTGGACGCGCTCAGTGTCCGTCATTACGTTTTGCGATTTGTTCAACTTTGAAAGCCCTGACTGAGGAAGTGAAGCCGAGTTATTAGACATTCCGCTGCCCTGTTCCTGAGCCTGCGCGCCCAGGTGATTGGCTTGCAGGAATGCAACGCTCGAAGGACTGATGGAAGACTCGTACGGGACGCCCAGGAGCTTACTGAGCGTGACTCGTTTTTTATAAGGGAGCTGGCTCTTCAGATCAGTCATCTGATCGACCGCCTCCTTCCCCATCTGCTGATAAAGCTTGGGGTAGACCGTCTTGAGTGTCTCGACTTCCTCGTTCGAAAGGGTCCCGTCATGGAGGTGATTCAGGGTTTGAAGGGGATGGTACACGGCGTTCGCGTAGCGTTGAAACTTTGAAACATCCGAAACCGACGGCTTCCAGTCATGAAGCTGCGGCGTCATCGTATTTCCGATATAGGGATTTTTCGGCGCTTTCGACGCGAGGAACGCGGCCGCCTGCGATCCAAGCGCGGCTACTCCGCTCGCGATATGAGGCGCATATCGGCTCAGTTGCGCCGTTTCATCGCCTATGTGATCGACCACGCCGGTCGGATCTGCGTTTACGGGAGCCGATTGATCAATGATCTGATGGTAGGGATTCTTCTTTCCATCAGGCGCCGTCACCGAAAGCGCGAGGGCCGGGATCGCGACCTTGGAGATCGGTCCCCCTTTGAAAAAGGTCTCCATTGAATTCTGAATCTTTTGACTGACGCTTTTTGACGCATTCTCGATGCGCTTCAGCGTGCCGTACTGCGTTTCCTTTTCGGCGATCGAGGAGCGGCCCGCCATTGCATCCGCCAGTCGAGCGCTCGTAACTGCGGACTCCATCCTTTGTGAAACCGTCTCTAGAAGCTTCCCGGCAAGCATCCCAGCGCCTGCGACAGGATGAGACATGCCATATCCAAGTTTCCCGATCATGGCTATTTTCTGGAGAAGGTCCGATGTTTTCGCCGTGCCTGATGGATTGATCGACGGAGCGTCTGGCAAGATCCGCATCCGATCCGCCAAGGCATTCAACTTCTGAAGCACTTCCGGCTTGTCGGCAAAGGCGACCGACAGCTCGGACGAATTCTTTTTAAGCCAGCTCGCAAATGGCTGAGATCGAAACGCTCCCTTGTCGGTGAATTTCGCAACTTGCTCGGCCAGGTAGTTGGCACGCGCTTCGTTCCACGTGGCGTCAGGCAAGATCTTTTTCGCGGCCGTGACGGCTACGGTGTCTCGAAACAGACGATCGCCGACCTTTTCAGGCGCGATCTGTTTTAAGATCCCGGCTTTTTCTGAAATCGAGCCTCCCAGGAGCTTCTCGATGACGCCGCGCCCCTCCTGGTTGGCTGCGTAGCGCTTGAAAAAGCTGCGCGCATTTAATTCAGGAGCGACCTGGTCGATCTTCGACGCCATGACGTCCATCAAGTTTTTCTTGAGACCACCGATCTGAGAAAGCTGCGAGCTATAGCCCTTTGAGCCGGGAGCGGCCGTCACATAGTCATCCAGCGTCCCGCGCAGGTTTCGAAGGCCCGCGACCGTGAGCTCGTTTTCCGTGAGCGGCTTGAAAATGTGCGCGACCGCGTCATAGGTGCTTTTACTGATTCCCATCTCGGCCGCGCTATAGGGCTGAAGCTGCATGGCGCCATCTTGAACCTTCAGCATTTTTTCGGAGTCAGGAATAACCTGATTAATCGCTTTAATCACGTCCAGGCCGCTGACTTTGACGTTTGGCGCTATCTCGTCAAACTGATTGAAAAGTTTTCCGGTCGCCTTCTGCTCCGCCTCATACTGATCCGTGAAGCCGTCCACGACCCGATTCCCAGCCTCGGCTGGATCGGCCGTGATCTTCGCGCCCGGTGCGACGTTGTCGACCGTAGCGTTCAGAAGATTCACGGACTCTTCTTTTTGTTTGGCCTCGTAGTCTCGAAGCGCCACGCCGTCGGGCGTATTGCTTTCTCGATACCCCTGGTACACTCGATAGGCCTCGGGATCACTCATCGCATCGATCTGCGGTCTACTCATCGGATACGTGAGTTCGGGAGCAAGAAGCTTCTCGGCCGCGATGACCACATCTTTCTGCGGCATCTCGACGGATGATCCGCCCGACTTGACGCGATTGACCATGTCTTGCACCGATTGCGGCTGAACCGCTTCCGGCGTGACACCAGGTGTTCCATCGGGCTGCGCTGGCGCTGCGTTCGGTGCGTCTGGAGAGGGCGCCGCATTTCCCTGAACCGCAGCGTCCCCTGGCTGGACCGCTCCCGCGGCTGGCTCACTCATCGCCTGCGCGGTCTGATCGCCGATCTCAGATCTCAGCGCCGTCTCGGTTGCGTCCGCCGTCGCGCGACGCGGGATCAGTTTTCCGAGGCCCGCACCGACTCCGTCGGCTGCCACTCCAAAAATTCCACCCACGAGCGCGCCCATGCCGAGTTCGGCCATCACGTGATGTGCATTCACGTCAGGATCGCCCAGGCTCGCTTCGGACACCACGTTGCCAGCCGAATAGAGCGCCCCCTCGACCGCGCTCCCTGCCGCCTTTGCAGCGGCCGTTTGGGCAAGTTTTGCTGCAAAGCTTTGAGTCGCCCCGCTCCCCATGAGATCCGATGCGCCTTCGGTGATCGCGTGCCCGGCTCGAGACACGAGACCGGCAGGCGTTGCTCCCGCAAGATCGGCAATCGCTGAGTCACCTCCCGACAAAAAGGCCGGGACCGCAGCTCCCGCTAGCTCGCCTGCCATCGAAGCGCCCGGATTCGCTTGCTTGTAGTAGCCAAGCGCCTCGGGCGTTGTCACGCCGAGTTTAGGAAGAACATAGTCCGACGCACCGAGCGTGAGCCCTCTCGCCGTTCCAGCGAGAGCCGCCTTCACCTCTCCCGACGTGTCGCCGTACTGGGATTGAATCGCGTCCTGTACTCGGGATTGGTAGGGCTGAACTGTATATCCCTGCTGAAAGGCCTCCTGAGCGTTTTCCGCAGGAACCGTTCCAGTGACTCCGGACGAGTCTTGGACGGGGATCTGCGCACCGCGCTGGAATGTGACCTTTCCCTGCGCTGCGAGCGCCGGGACGTCTCCTTCTGCGACGTTGAGCGGTGCTCCAGTCGCAGTATCGAAGACTTGGACTTGCTGAACGTTCAGGCCGCTCAAGGGCGAGCCCCCGGAGTGAAAGGAACGGGCTGATAACCGATCACGCCATGTTGCAGCATAATGCCATGGTCTTTCGCGAGCGTGCTTCGAAGCGTGTCAATCTGAGCCTGCGCCTTTCCTTGCCGGAAAGATGTTGCGTCAGGAATTTGTGGCTTCAGCACATGCTCGAAGTCGGTGTCACTCAGACGATTAATTCCATAATACTCATTTAGTTTCGGTGCGAGCTGAGCGGCAAGTGCGTCCGATTTCGCATAGGCTTCTGAAAGCGGCAGAGATCGACCGGCCTGATCTTTAAGGTTTTGCATCGCATCGAGCGTCGAATTGATCTCATCATATTTCGTTGCGGCCTTATTCGTTTCCTGCGCAGTATTCTCATTCGGAGCGAAACCATAATTCCCGTTCGGAAGTTTCACGGCATTCTTCTGTTGATCGGGAGTGATTCCACCCATCATGAGCGTTTGAGGCGAGACGCCCTGGCCAGATGCGCTCTGCTGCATGGCCAGTAATCGATATTTGTTCATGTAAATTTCTGAATTAAACTTCGCTTGCTGAAGTCCGAGCTGCCCGATCATGCTCTGAGCATTATATCCGGCTACAGCGCTCGTCGTGTTATTCGCCTGTTTCTGGATCTGCATTTTTGCGATTTCAAGCATCCCGGAGCGCGTCGCGAGATAGGAGGATTGGTCGTCTCCGAACTGCTGATGAAGCATCCCGTAAAGACTTTGCTGATTCCTGAAATTGTTTTGATTCTGCTCATAGTTGAATTTCTGAGCCTCGATATCGCGGTCAATATTTCGATTGATGATGTCGAGCGCGACGTTTCCGCCCTGGCCTGAAATGCCGCCGCCCAGTCCCCCGAGCGCGATCGCGATAGCGGCTGCGATCTTGCCGCCTGTACTGAGATTGTCCATGTACTGATGCGGGTTGATCCCGGGCTGTGAGATCAGTTTCTTGGTATAATCGGACATCTGATTCAGTTGCTGCTGGGACTGGTTATGCCAATCAGTCTCGCGTTGCTGCCATTGTGCCTGTAGAGCATTCGTCTGACTGATCTGATCGTCGATCACTTTATTGGATGCGGCAGCCGCATCCTGCTGAGTCTTGGCGATTCCGGCCTGCGCGGCTTCTTGAGCCTGAAAGCTCTTATCGGCTGCCGCCGCTTCCTGCGCGTAGGGATCAAACGGCGCTGGCCCCTGACCGGGATTCTGTACCGGGACTAAATTTGCTTGGCCAGGACCCGCGCCCGCACCTGGAGTCGTCGCTGCGGGATCTCGGGCGGGACCGCCCGGAGCCGCGTTTGGGTCTTGTGCCGCGGCATTGGGATCTGGCGGTATGACGTTCGGATCTTGCGGAGGAGTTCCTGGAAGATTCGTTCCGTACACCGAATCAGGATTACCGACCGGAACCGGTATCCCGCCAGGATCTGGAGCTGCAATCGGAGCCGATCCGGGAGTCTGCTGAGCGGCTGCAAGCTGATCGGGCGTGGCATTCCCCGCCGCTGCAAGCGCGTCTGGACTAGAGACGCCCTCAACCGGGACCGTGTCTGGAGAGTTTTGACCGTAAACCTGCTGCGCGATCGCATGTGTCTCAGGGCTAATGAGATTCATCTCAAGGAGCTTATTCAGGTCATTCATGTCGACCGGCGTGGTCTGATTGGCAGAAGTCGTTTGATCGTCAGCCATTAGTTCGCTCTCTTTCCTTCGAGGGCTTTCATGCGAGTGTGAAGGTCATGCTGAGCGGCGATGACGGCCGCGAATCCTTTTTTCTGCTGAACGACCGCGCCTCCATGCGCGAGCTTCACAGGGACCTTGTCCTTGGGATTCGGCTTCCCTGCCTTGTGCGCGAGAAGTGCGGAGACGAATGATTTCGCCTTTTCTGGATCACTCGCATGACTCCTCGGGATGACGATCTCACCTGGGGAAAGCATGTAGGGCTTCGTATCGTTTTTTGAGGAGTCGCCCGGGACGGAATCTTTTCCTGGGACGAGCGCCCCGTGAGCTGCCTTCGCCGCTTTGCCTAACATGCCCCCGTTGCCCAGCATCGAGCCCAGCACACCCGATGCACCGCTGATAATACCGCCGACTATTCCAGCATTATTTTTAGTATTTTGCTCTGCAATCCCTGCGTTAATACCCGCGTCTCCAAGCGTCTGCTGGCCATACATGTTTTCCTGAGAAAGCTGGTTTCCCGCCATGTTTTGCATGACGCCCGCCTGGGCCTGCTGAGCTGCGATCTGCTGCTGCGCCGACGTGACGGCGCCTTGGCCCGCAGCGACCTGACTCGCATTCGCGGCCGCCATTCCTGCATCACGCGCCGCGAGCCCTGGGTTTATACCGCGCTGACTCTGTGCGAGAGCATTTGCGCTATTCGTATTCTGCTGGATTGCGTTATTCGTTTGGATCGCAGCGGGATTAGGCCCGCGTCCGGCCGCTTGCTGCGCGAGCGCATTCGCAAGCGATTGCTGCTGGCCATAGACTTGCGCACCATTCCCAATCGCCGTGGAGAGCACGCTTGGGTCGTATGGATTTTGCGCTTGGTAATTCGTTGTCAGGTTTAAGCCCATTTTAATCCCCTTTTCATCCGACCGTCATGCTCGATGGAAGCTTGTTCAGACCGCGCTTGATTCCGACCTCAAACGCTAAATCACTTAAATCGATTGATTCTGCGGAATCTCCCGTCACAATCTCCTCGATCAAAAGTTGAAGCGCCCCGCATTTCTGAATCGGCAATCTCTCCCGATATTGGAACGGAGCGGCCGTGCTTGCCGACCCGAAAGAATAGGCAATCGGAGCCTGAAAGGTCGTCGAGAAGTCGTAGGCCGCACTGACCTGAACACCGTGGCCAGACGATGCCCCGTTCGCGTAGTCACCGAGGAGCGCCGCGCGCCGAACGCGCTGGAACCCCTGGATGCTCGCCCCGAAGTTGATCCATCCGAGCTGCGCTCGAAGCTGGAAAGAACTTGAGCCGTCAAGGTAGTATCCCGGAGTTTCTTGAAAGACGGCGCCCGCGCTTGTCGCATAGATATATGCGCCGTTCCAGATATCTGCCGACAGACCGCCGTGATTCGTGAACGTTGACCACTGTTTAAATAGGTAATCAAAAACAAGTGCGACGCTGCCCGAGGTGAGAAAGCGCACCTGGGTCTTGTCGCTTACGATAGTCGCGGCCGTGATCGTCAGCGTGTTGAATTCCTCGACCTCCGCTCCGACATAGGAAACGTTGAATGACCGATCAAAAAGATAGATTCCCTTGTCGCTCTTAAATAAAATGCCAAAGGGCAGAGTGACGATCGACTTCGAACTGTTACACCCCGCGTCGGAAGGAATGAATAGCGCGGGCTGAAGGCTCGACCCTGCGCCTGCAGAGTTCGCAGCGTCCCCTCCGATGATGAAGGGCATCGTCCCTTTGAATCCCACGAGTACGTACTCCATCTCGGCTAGCCCGGTAATTGGCCCACCTCTCTCGTCGAGATTGATTGCAAGGTCTGAACTAAACGAAAGACCGTTTAATGGCACGATCGTGTTGGACGGCCAGATCGAGGTTTCATTCTCAGAGTCCACCATCCAGACGCGATTATTATGACGGGTCATAACGACCGATGAAGGTGGTGGATCGTTCGCTAGAATGCCGCCATCAGCATACAGGATATTCGCGGTGCTCAAGTAAGAGTCGGGCGTCGTGTCCGTGTATGAGAATCCCTCAACGCCCACACTGTTCGTATAAGCGACCGCCGAGGTCAATAGGCTCAGAGTAGAACCATTCGATGTTGTTCTATAGATGGCGAGCTGAATTGAATTGGGGAAGTTCCGTTGCGTCAGGTTAACATACCGAACAGCGAATGTGCACGAACCCGCCCCGCTCCCGCTCGGAATGTAGACCTGAAAAGTAAAGGGCGACGACTGGTATTGATTCCCCTGCGCGTCGGTCCAGTTCGCGATGATCGCGTAGGTATAGAGTGCGCTCGTCGCTAAAAATCCGCCCGTCGCAAGTGCCGAGGGAATCCCAATGAGTTCGGGATAGACAAGAAAGCCCAGTTCCCCGATAGATGCGCCGTCATAGACTTGCGGGAGGCCGTTCAGTACAAGCGCTTGGCCCGCTTCTATTCCTTGATTGAGGTCATTATTCCCGAAGTCGATTCCAATCAGAGTCGTCGAAACCAGTTTGGAAAAAAGACTTCCGCCCGCTCCGCTGATTACATTCTGAATGAGCTGCGGGAGGGCCGTATATTGGATGGACCCATTTGCACCGACCGGGCACAAATAGCTCGGCCCGAAACACGCAACGGACGCCGAACTGTAATAGGGCATTTTCCCGTAAAGCGCTTTTCCGACGACATACCCCGGACGGATCGAATCGCATTGCACGAAAAAAACGCCCACCTGGTCGCCTGATATTACCTGATTGACTTGAGAGACGGAATTATAGGTGACTTTTGACGAGAGATAGATCACGCCGATGTAAGTGTTTCCGCCCTGCGAAAATGGCCGAGTCGCAAGGTCCGCTCCCACGAGACTAAACGGCCCAGCCGTGACCACGGCACTCGATGAGACCGTGCTTGATTTTATATTGTACGTGCTGCTCCCTGATGTCGTTTGAGGAACAGAGTAATAAACGTACTGCGTGGTTGAGCTCGTCGAGAGGGCCGCTATCTGAGAGATCGTGCCGCTTGTGCTCGTATAAATCGTGGTCGGAGACGTGATCAAACCAAGAGCGGAGGTCAGCACCTGATAAGTGACGACGCTCCCAGACGTCCCCCAGTAAATCCAGTATTGGCTGTACGCATCCGGGCAGACAGACAAGCATTCAACGGTTCCAGGTGAGAGAATATAGGGCGTTGAGAGCGTCCCAGACGTGCTGATGTTTATAACGGGGAGAGTGCCGCCGCTGGCATTATAAATAAAGACCGCGCCATTCGAAGTGCTCTGAATGTCGAACTGCGCGTAGCCTTTCAAAAACGCAGGCGTGCTCGTCAGAAGAATCGCCGAACCGAAAGAGACCGTGCTCCCCGATATGGTCAAAATTTTGAGCTGTAGGTTTCCCGCTGCGTCTACGTACGTAAGCGCAAGGCTTGATCCGGCGAGTGCCACGCACTTCCCGACTGGAAAGTTACTCGCGGTCGAGGTCACGATGACCGAGTCACTCAAAAGACGTGTGTTACTCTCTAAGTCGATGACGGAGGCAAATAATTCATAGGTCGTGCCAGTTCCGCCCGTGTCATAGGTCGCGGTATAGCAAGAGAGGAGATAGTTACCCAGGATCGCCGAGCTTTGAGCGAACTGAGTGCCAATCGCTGACGACACTGCCGTGTTCGTCACCTTGGCGGACGTGTAGGCGCCTTTTTTCGCCCACGCCCCAACCGACTCCGAGTAACTGTAGAGATAGTTACCGTCAGCCGCAACGAGTTCATTCTGATAGGCCTTCGTCATCACGGGAGACGTGAGAGTGCCGCCACCGATGATTGTATTTGAGAGAGCATTGGAGCCGTTCCGCTTTGTAATCTGTTTCGCCTTCGTGAAAACGCCATTTTGCAAAAGCGTCAGCTTACCTGGCAACACCATTTTTGGATCGGTCTTGCTATCCAACCCCTGTCCGAAATTAACGCTGATGGCTTGCTCTTGTAGCATCTAGGCGACCCACAGGCTTACGACACATTGAGCTGAGCATTGAAGATTCAAAAACTTCGTGTCGGCACTTGTTTTATAAAGAGTCGGGGCAGCATTGATATCGGCTATCACCCAGATTTGAAGCTGGCGCCCGAGCTTATGCGGGATTGAATTCGCTCCGACCGCGAGCGAGACTCCAGTCAGAAGATTGCCGCCCTGAAAAGGCTTTGATTCAATCACGTTGATCGCTTGCGTAATGTTTCGCTGGATCTGCTGAAGCGGTTGGCTTCCGGTATTGATCGTTTGAAACGGCATTACGGATTCACTCCCGTAAAGTAGGACTGAACGAATCGTATGTTAGAACCCACCATGTGGTATTTTAGGCAAGATCTTGAGTAGTTTGACCACAAGGGATTGACGCGCCGAACGTCAACCATCCTCACCGGATCTCCCGCGTCTCGATTCGCAGACAGGTCTTGAATTCTCTTTTCAATCTTTTCAAGATCGCTCTCAAGGCCTGAAGTGTCCGTCTCTTCGGCCTTCCCCACCTTGATGGCCGCATCTAAAACGATAAACTCTTCCCAGCCGTTGATGCCGTCAAAGGTGTCCGTGTCGGCTACCAGTGCCGTCATCGTTGGAATAAACGTCAGGATTGCGGAGCGCGTGCCCGATGGCGTCTGATACGCGACCTGCTCACGAATGTTGAAGGGCTTCATCGGGACCGTGTTGCCGTTGACGATGATCAGGCCCGTCGTTGGATCAACCGTCGTGCCGCCGCTGACGACCTCATCGAGCGAGATAAGCTTGTAGAAATTCGAAGGCAACGGCTGAACGCTTGTCGTGGACGTGACTGAGATCAGAGACTGCGCCTGATAGTAATCCTCATACGGCTTGACGAGCTTGTCGTAAAGCGACGTTGCGGAGTTATTAAGAAGGGTATTCCAGTCCGTCGTCGAGACGAACGTGGAATTCAACATGTCGGCCCTTCCTTGGGCCTGCTCTCTGAGGCTAGCCAGTGTTACGAGCCTCGCCATCCCTAGTCTCCCTGATCTTCGGACTCTTCTCCAGCGTCTGAGTCGCTGTCGACGATCTGGAACGCATCTCGAAACGCGAGTGCAATCCCCTTGGGATCTTTCCGCTCAATCGCCGAGAGGAGCGCGTGCGCAGCCGCGATCTCCCCCTCATCGACCTTTTCGTCGTCTCCCTTGGCGCGTTCGGAATACGTCTTGGCGTTGTCGTCGGCGAATTGCTTCTCCTTCGAACTGCCCCCCACGATCATCTCGGCCAGCCGTTGAGGGCCTCCACCCATCATCATCATGAGAAACCCCTTAGATGGTTGAGCGTTTGAACTTCATCTCAAGCAGGATCACCGATCCAGACACGAGATCGACCGCGGTGCCGGCTGAGTTAATAAACTCAACCACAACGTTCGGAGAGGACGTGGCCGAGTTATCGGCGCGTACCATCATCTGCGTGTTCGTCGTCGTGCTGGGAGCGCCCGTCGCGAGCAGGATCGCGCTCTGCGCGCTCATGAGTCGCTGATAGGCAGGCCCGAGATTCACCTGATATCGGCCCGCTGAAACGCGGGTGACCGAAGTGATCCCTTGATTTTCTTTAGCACTCGGAAGCGTAGGCGCTCCGGTCGCTCCCACGGCGATATTCGCCCAATGGGTGACGACGCCCTTTTCCATCGAGTACTGAAACTGCTGTAAGGTTGGTTGCGTGATAGACATATGTGTCCCTCAAAAAAAGGGGCGAAGGCCAAGGCCCGCGCCCCCCATCGATCGTTAATTACTGAAGCTGAGCAACGCCGTTGTGGCCCGGAGCGTCGCAACCGAGCACGGCATAATAACCGCAACGCACCTCGACGCCATCGGCGTTCGAGAGGCGCAAGAACTTGAGACCATCAGACTGCAAGAGCTTCGGCGTATTTCCGAGACTGAACAGATACCAAGACGGCATCTCCAGCATGTACACGCGGTCGCTGAACATCTGGGGATCAGACATGACCGTGATCGGCCCTTTCGGACCCATGATCTTCATGCCTTGGAAAAAGACTTCTGCGTCAGAAGCCTTCGGGCTGACGTACTGAACCTTGGCGCCCAGGGCCTTTTCAAGAGCCGCGTAGTTCGTGGTGTTGAGCCACGCAACCCCCGGCTTACCACCTTCGCGGCCGATCCTGGCAGCCAGATCAACCATGGCGTCTTCGATTGGAGCGCCCACACGATTCAGGTTCACGCCTCCCAAGCGAGTCGCGTCTTGAAGACGGTTCACGCCGAAGAATGCAGTGCTCGTAATCACGCCCGGCATCGGGAGCCACGCATCGAGACCGGCGAGCTTTGCATTCAGGTCACCGTTTACGAAGAGATAGTCACCGGCCACAAGACTTGTGATGGCGGTAGACCATGCCGTAGCTGCAGTCAGGGTCCCCGCGTTCCGATCGATCGCAGTGATCTGATTGGTACCGGAGCGCTGAGTGCCGCCGTCAGTCGGAGCGCAGCCGATCGTCTGGCCCACTTCGAAGAACACGACGGTTTCGGGATCGGCCAGGGTGATGACGGTCGTCGTGACCGATCCGATCACGCCGATCGAGCCCGTTCCGCTTCTGTACTCCGCGATCGCAATGGACTGCGCGGCAGCGTCAATGGCGCCGTCGATTTCGGTCGTCGCGGCACGCATGAATGCGTCCGAGTCGCCCATCGAGGCTTCCATCGTTTGATTGTCGATATTGGCGAGAGAGTAATCCGAAAATCGGGTCAAGAGAAACTTGATACCCTGAGTGCTGGACTTCTGAGACTGCGCATCGGCGAAGGAAGCCGAACGCCCCTGGGGATTGCCGTACTTGATCGGCAGGACGATCACGTCACCACCGGCATTTTGCTTCTTCGTCAGCATCCCGTGGAGCGGACGATCGTTGTAGGCCATGTTCTTCACGGTGAAGTCAACGTAGTGTTGCTTCAATGCAAAGTCGAAGGATGTTAAGTCAAGTGTAGAGTCAAGCGCCATATTTAAAGCCCCGAAGTTTAGAAAGTGTTTAAACTATTTTGCGTTTCTCTAACTTGAACGCGCTTTTTTTCTAACTTAGAGAGCTTGGATCGGCTCGATAACTCCAAATCACGATAGGTCTAACGGGTTCTATCGCGCTCCCATCAGCATAGGCTGACGCAAAGTGTTTTCAATAGAAAAGATTAGGCATTCCACTTCAGGAGTGCCGCAGCCCTTTTTCGGCTCTCCTCGATGACGGACATCGGATCACTCGAACGAGGCATCTCCTCGACGCGAGCAGAGGAGGGCGCGGTCTGATCCGAGTTGGATAGAGTCACGCGGTCTTGTCCAGATGGTTTCGGTGTCGAGGGAGGCGCTTCTCCTACCTTTGGGACTTCTTTAGGCGCTTCAAAGCGTGCGAGCCAATCCTTGATTCCCTTTTCAGCGATGGGGAGGAGTTCCGATTGATCCTCGACGATTCGACCTTCTTTTTTCCAGATCTGATCGGCCAGGTTCCAAAGGAGCTCGGCCTGCTCATCGTATTTCGATAAGAACGGGTATTCGAGCTTCTTTTCTTCAATGAGTGCGAGGGACGTTTGTTTAAACGATTGGATGGCCGTCGTCTCAGCGTCCTGCGCGGCCTTGATCTCGGCCGCTTGTTTTGCGGCCACTTCGGCCGCTTCTTTCTCTTGTTGAGATTTTTTAAAGTGAGACACCTCATCGAGCGCTTTTTGAGCGATCTGATCGGGCGTCATCTTGCCGCCGTTCGCGGCGCGCTTTACGGTGCTGTCTAAGTCATGCCCAAAGTGCTTTAGGGCCTCAAGCGGGTCCTCTTTCAATCGCCTATCGCGCGCGTCTATTTCCGCATACCGCGCTTCGCGATCCTTGAGAGCCCTCTCGCGATCTAAGACGGCGCGCTCGCGCTTGGCGATCGCAGCGAAGTGCCGTGAGGCGCGATCAGCTTCGGTTTGAGGCGCGGCCGCGTCGGCGCTCTTCTCGGGGGCAGCCGATACCGCTGGACTCGGAGCATTCGTGGGCGGCGTCGGCGCGGCTTGGACAGATTCTGCTAGGACAGGGGCGGCTCCGGGTGTGTCCATTTACTTTCCTCCTCGAATCAGCGCCATGCGCTCGGCAGGAGTCGATGGACCCCATTTTTTGTTTCTCTTCGTTCTTTCAATTACGAGCTGTATCCAAACCCCGCGGCGATCCTTCCATGAGCATTCGAGATTGCTGAAAAGCTTTCGCTTCAGTTCGTCTGATATCCCGAGCGACCCGATATAAAAAAAGATGCCTTGCGCAGTGCTAGCCGGAATGTGTGACTGCCTCACCCACTGATCGCGATCGCGTGGAAACGTGAGCCGCGTTGTAAGATAGTGAACCTGCCCGACTTCGGTTTTGCTCGCCATAATCCCTCTCAGGAAGCCGCGTTCGGAAGCATGTTGCTTTGAGGCGCGGGCATGGGTTGTGCCTGCTGCGGTCCAACCGCTGCCAATCCCCCACTCGGGCTTCCTGGACCCTGCTGAGCTGCCGCCTGCGCAGCCGCAGCGTCTTGAATGCAGCTCTGCGCCTCGTCGATCCATCGCCTCATCAGGTCGAGCTTTTCTTCCTTGAGCCCTTCACGCTTCATTCTGAGATAGGCGGACTGCATCATCTTAACGCCTAGAGAAAGGTCTTGATAGCTCTCGGGCGCTTCATACGCGGAATCAGATACGATACCCTGAATCGTTGCATCGATATCATCGATCGCAGCCGTGAAGAGATTGTTAGCCCATTTGAGGTCTGGGAAGTCCAGGAGCTTCATGGCGAATTCCTTAGGCAGGAATCCAGCCTGTGTCAGCTCTTGAACGTCTGAGAATTTGCCTGACGGCGTGCTCGACAGGAAAGAAGTCGGAAAGCATTGGAGCTGGTAGCAGTCGCGGTCCATCTTCACTTCAGACCACTTGATTTTTTTGATGAAGTTGTCCGTCTTCACGCTGACGGTGTAGTCCTTGGCGCTCTTGTCTTCTGAGATCTCTTGAGCGAGATCAATGAACCGTTCCGTGCATTCGAGGTGAAAGTCTTCCCATGACTGCCCGAGAAGCATATAGCGCTCGGTTTCAATGTCGTTGAATTCGCGAAGCGCTTTGCCAGAGTTCAGGCCCCCTGGTTTTTGAGAGCTTGCCGAAAGCTGAGAGATCCCGGCCTTCTCATATGCGTAATCGACGAGCATTTTCAGGAATTCGAAATAGACTGGGTTGACGGGAGCCGTGCTCGTCCAGGTCGGCTGCACACCTGAATATTTCCAGATAGCCGCGACTTGATTGTTCAGGTGCGACAACACCACGTCCGAACCGTTTTCGACCATCATGTGGGGCACGCACATTTTAAACGATTCTTCCATCGTCTCTAAAAGCTTATTAATCTGAAGCTGGATCGGGAAGAGCTGCTCGGCTAGGCCCTGTCCGAAGAATCCCAAAAGGCCTTCCGCCCAGCGTTGAAATACGAATGGGAAATAATCGCGCGTCCACTCGTCGCTACTGAGTGTCGCGTTATCAATCGTGATCGCATGGACGCCGTCTTTTGATTCCGCGTCAGACCGCAAATGCCACGCCTCGACGACCTTGATCGGGTCGGGAATGGACGCATAGACGGGGTGTGAGGTCTCGGCGCGTTTGGTTTCTTTAATCTTGTCTTTAAACTTTGGAAATTTCCGCATGAGCGCATCGCGCGCTACATACGTTTCCTGGAACATGGAGCGTGGGTGTCCGTCGCGGCCGTCCGTGTTTTCAACGCGGATCTGATCAATAAAAACTGGCTCGGCTTTGATCTTATCTTTCTGCCTAAAGATCTTTATCGCGCCCGTACCCATGACGGTTCCTGAGCGGAATATCTTGGGAGACTTTTTATAAAGCCCGGTCTCGTAAAAGATGCCTTCGGCGAACTGAGTGAGAAGCTCTGCCTTTTCTTTTAATCCCCAGTCGCCGCCTTCAGTCAAAAACATGGGCTTGATCTTGTTCTTGGCGATCTTATTCGTGATCGTGTCGCAGCAACTATAGATCACGTTGAGCTTAAGCTGGGCGCCCGTGAAAACGTTTCCGCTCGTCAGAGCGTAGTCAGCGGACCCAAACCCCATCATTTCGGAGTTATTATAGAGCCGCATGTGGTGGAGATTGGCTTGACGCCTCATCCCTTGGTTTTGATCGAGGAAACGAATCGTTCCGAAAACGCTTTCGTGGATTTTGTCTTTACTCTCTTCCCACCAATACTTTTGAGGATATCCGTTTTCCATTAGGCCGACCTGTACGCGGTTCGCTCAAACTCGCGCTTCGCCTGTTCGGCAAGCTGCTCTTGCGTGAACTTCAGTTCTTTAATGGGCACTCCGCGAGTGAACGCTCCAGGATCAAATACGATTTCCATCTCTCCAAGCTTGAGGCTTAAAATCTTATGCTCCTTGGCGAAGAGAATGAGTTCCTTTGCCTGGGAGAGGTCCAGGGCGGCTGGAGCTGGAGACGACGTCGTTACTTTTTTAGGCATCCCGCTCAGGATTGATCGAACCACTTTGATCGTAAATGGAAAAGATTAGGCAAAATGTAGGGCTACTTCCGATCCCACCACGGTCTTGACGTCTGGCTATCAACCGCTGCGATCTCTTTCCGCATGAGTTCGTCTTGGTAGTCCTTCCACTTCTCGGCTTCCGTCAGATGCTTTTTCGGTGTCTGTCCCAGGTAGTGCTTGGCTTTTTTGTAGGCGTACAGGGCCGAGTCAGCGAGATCGTTTTTGAGGCGCGGATCTTCGTACTTCGCAGGCGTCGGATTCTCTGCCTTCACGAGAGTCAGATACTGATCGTGGAGTTCGGTCAATGACGAATGAACAAGGCAATGTCCGTCGATGAAATCGCCATTCATGAGATTGATGAAGGCAAGCTTCTCCCTCTTTTCTGCCGCCTCAATAGAGATGTGATACCGGCGGATGAATTCTTCGGTGATCGTTTTTCCGAGGCCTCCCGTGTCTGCGATCACGTTAATCGGTCGATACAGCTCGATCAATTCTTTCAAGCGTTTCGCGATCTCGCTTGGAACCATCTCGGACTTACCCTCCGAGTGAACGATGTAGACCTGTCGCGCTCTCTCCGAGAAAGCCACAACGCAAAACGCAGTTTGATCATGCCATCCATAATCGACCGAGAGAACATACTTCCACGTGATTCCTGGCGGCAACGTGTCGTACGTGTTTCGGTCCGGGTCAAATTTATAGACGCGCGCGTCGTCGTCCCGCTTCCATTGCCCAAGCCATTCCCTGAGATAGGTCGGATTTTCATCCGTCCATTCCTTTTTTTTCTTGAGCTTCGCAACGTAGTCTCTCGGGTTATTAAAATAGGGATTGTCAAAAAGCGTCCAGTGATGCGCACTGAAACCCATACGCCCCATGGACGCGTCATAGAACATGCCCGATGGAATCGGCCCGGGCGTCCCCGACAAAACGAGCGCGCCTCGAAGATCCGAGAGCGCGGGCCCGAGCACGTCATCCGAAAGAACCGCGAGATGCGACCTAAACGCCTGCCCCTCGTCGATATGCGCCTCGGAATACTTGCCGCCTCGAAGCCGCTCGATGAAATTCTTCATGTCGGCGCCGAAGAGCTTATAGGTCGAGCCGTTCGTGAGCGTCATCCGAAGGTCTGACTCGTGGAACTTCGCACCGAGGCCGTACTGGCGGTTCAGCTCATGAAGGGCAGGCCACATGATGTTGTAGGACGATTCGCGCGTGAGGCCTAAGTACGGGACCGTGAATCCAGGATGCTTATGCATCGCCTTAATCGCGCGCTTACCGAGCCCTCGCGACTTTCCCGCGCGTCTCGAGCAGAGCGCGCACACGAAGTCCGCAGGATCTTCAACGAAGGAAGTCTGTTCAGGGAAAGTCGGGTCCTTGAGCTTTTCGATAACCGAACGGTTGTCGCGTCTTGACTGCTCGAAGAGAATGAGGCGTGCGGTCTCCTTGTCCATGCAATCGAAGGAGGCTCCAGGTGTTCTAATCTTTCAGCTTCTTCTTTTTCTTCGGCGCCTCAAGAGGAACGTCATCGGCCTTTTCTGGCAAGACTGGCGCCTGAGCCTTGGGCTTCATCGGGATAAACGACCGAATATTGACGAGCGGCACGCAGATCGGCTCATCAGTTGGGATGCCCTTCCCGGTGACGACCACGATCGGGACGCCTTCCATCGAGGTGAGTGTGAGTTCCATGTTTTGGATGTTTTGGCGCTCGCCGGTTTGGAGCCACGTATCGCGTCGGCCGCTGGGCAGTACGAGGTCAACGCCTGTGTGTATGGATTTCAGTTTCATTCTCTATCCTCCTAAAAAAACATATGGGTTATAAATACCGCCTCGTTCGAGGCTTTTTGAAACTTCTGTTCGATGCGTAAACACAAATGGGTCCGTTTTAATTTGCGTCATGAGTGTGCGCCCCACCCCGAAGCATCGGTAAATCTCCTTGACGTACAGGTAATGGATCACGTCCACCGCTCCCATGTGATCCAAGCAAATCCATCCGAACGCGTGTGATTTATCGGTGGGATCAGCCGCAATGACCACTCTGCCCCGAGTGATCGCCTTCTTGATGAGGCGCTCCTGCTCTTTAAAATAGACTGGGTTGATGACGTCCTTCACGAGAATGGCGCTCCTAAAGCTTCTGAGCCAATTCGAAAGGATCATATTGTGATCCGAATCAACGGCCTCCCTGAAGTCCATCAGTCGAGCGCTCAATGGATCGTCCCAGGATGCACGCTTACCGCGAGATAGACGACGCACAGGAAGAGCGCGAGGAGGACCATCTCACGAAATGGGTCGTGCTTGTGTGTCACGATTGATCATCCAGTGCGCGAAGCGCCTCTTTAGCACGGGCTGACAGTTCTTTATCGCTGAGATCGCCGAGAGCTTTGACCTGTTCGATTATATGGAGATTCTCGCTCTCGATCTTGTCTGGAACCTTCCCGATGATCCGATTCAGAAGCATGTCGAGTCGCACGAGATCCGCGCCATCCGCTGCGCGCTGAATCACGTTGATCACAATGCGATCGAGATAAGGGAGCGCGTCTTCTTTAAGGGCGTCGGCGAGTTCTAATTTTGTGGCATTTAGGTATTTGCTCGTGAGCGCGATGAACTTCTCGGACGTGACGCGCTTCGCGTCTCGAATCTCTTGCGGGAGGCGTGCTCGGCCCGAAGGATTCCCGCTCTGCCCTTTCTTAAAATCACGGCCGCCGGTTTTCTTGCGGTTAAGTGCCATGGAACGTTTCCATCGCGATCAGATAGACGTCCCGAGCCTGTGTGTAGGCCTCCCATTCCTTCTGTCTGAATTCTCCCAGCCGCTTGAAATAAAGGGGCGTGCAAATAATGGACTTCGATTGCCAGTTCTTGTCATGAGGGCGTGGCACTTTGGACCACGCCTCAAACGTTTCAAGCATTTTCAAATAAAGATCATCCCGCGTATCGTTCATTCTTCTGCCTTCTCAGGCCCAATCATTCGCGGGAATGTCCCTCATTTCACTGCAAAAATGTTTGCAAACTGTAGTCACCACTTTACACTCGCCGTGTCTGAAAATAGGATTAGGCTCACAGGGGGAAGCGAAGATGATACCGGTCAAGAAAGAGAAACGCTCTGAGCGATTCGTGGTGTTCTTACCACCGAGCATGAAGAAAGCGCTTGAGGAGGCCGAGCGCGAATGCGGTCTCGATGTGCCCGAGTTCGCACGCATCGCCTTGAAGGTCGCGATCGATAAACTGAAACATCAGCGGCAAAATTAATTCGCTGCATTGTGGCTGATGGCAGCGACGTGAGGGGATATGATGATCAACGAACGCGGCTTGTCACTCATCCGAGAATTTGAGGGATTGAGGCTTGAGGCCTATCCCGATCCGGCAACGAGCGGAGATCCCTACACGATCGGCTACGGCTGCACACACGGAGTCACGCCTGGAATGGTGATCACACTAGAGCAGGCGAACGCGTGGCTGGACCGTGACGCGAAAGACGTGGCGGACGAGGTCTCGCTCGTGGTGTCGCCGTCACTCACGGACAACCAATTCGCGGCCTGCGTGTGTTTTGCATACAACGTCAAGGGCTGGCGTGAGACGCCGCTGTTTGGATTCTTGGAGAAAGGCTATACCGGCATCGCGTCTCAGCACTGGCTGCTCTATGACAAGGCCGCCGGCGTTCCAATGGCGGGGTTGGAGCGGCGGAGGCAGGCGGAGTTGGCGTTGTTTCAGAGTGGTACGGGCGAGTAGATCAAGGAAGATCGTCGAGGTGAGGTCATGCCCTCCTCAGAAAATGCAGGTGCAAGCCCTGCCTCGCCCACGTCGCTTATGCTGCCGCGTGCTTCAATTGTCGGCGAGTATGCCAGAGCTGTTTAAAGTCATTAATAACCGATGCGGCGCGACCCTTCGCGTAAAGTTGAATAATGACGTGTGGCCTGTTTGTAATGGAATTGTAGATCGCCCATTTGATGACGTGTGAAATCATCTCGATATAGAGCTTCAAAAACTCAGGATCTCGTTGGACTTGTGCAGATGCCAGCTTGACGAACTGGGATTGCGGACGAGCTGCTTTAGCCATAGTCTCCGCCATGTGGATCAGGTCGAGCTTGTCGCTTACGCTCATGGCGGCGTTACAAAAGTTGTAGGACTCGCGGAACAGCTCCTCGGATATTTTACCGTCTAGCCGCATTTGAACAAGGTGGTCCCGCACCGCAAACATGGGATAGCGGCGCTGCTGGATGAGAACATGTTTATTTCGCACCCGAAAAGAACGCGTGAGAAAAATTGCGTACGCTCCTAAAGCTAAAAGGCAAAGCTGGTTAAATGTCCACGATCCTAAAATCATTTCTTCTTTACCCCTTTCTTTGCCGGGTAGTGATTAAGGCCGGATGTCGGCGGCGATAACCCCAAGCGTTTAAGTAGGACTTTTTTCTCTTCGATCAGGCGCTCGTTCTCTTTTTGGAGCCGGTCCATCGTTGAATTACAGACCTTAAGGTAACGATACAACAAAAAACCGACTGCCACATAGAGCAATGCTTCCCTGGGTGGAATACGGCCCAATATGTCAACGATACCTTTAGCGAATTCGCTCATTTTGACGCCATTTCCCGCAATCACTCATGATTGTTTATTTATTACTATGCGCGTCAATTTCATGCAAGTGCAATCAGCGCCTCTCTTAAAGCCGCGCACTCTAGTTTGAGTGCCTCATACCCTTCACGGTATAATTCTTGTTTATTCCCGGGGAGGTATGAAAGCTCCTCCGTGAGCCGGGCGATCTCCGCGTCTCGGGAGGCGAGTTTTTTCCGGAGATACTCGCGCTCAGGGAGCCGTTTCTCAATCCAATCCGCAAGATGCGCATGCAGCGTAAATCCCGGTGGGTGGGCAATGTAAAGCTCGCTGCTTCTCAGCAGCCCAAGGACCGCCTCGACGCCCTGGTGGAAGCCCCATCGGGCCATGGTTACCAGCTCCTCCTCGTACGTGCCCCCTCTGTAAAGCGTCCGCGCTTCTTCAACCGCCCACCTATTAAACTGTTCGCGAGTCATTTTTTCACCTCGCCGAGCTGCTCTAATTTTTCTCGGATAAATCGAGGGTCATAATCTTCAAGCCCAAGATCGGCGGCCATCTCCCGCGCCTTGCGGAAGCCGGCCATATAAGCCGCCCCAACGATGGAGATAAATACCGCCTCTTCTTCTGTAAACTCCGTCTTAATAGTCTCTTCTCTTAGATATTCGACCGTTAACTTCTCAAGCTGATTCATAATCTCTTATCCTTCTTCTCGAACTGTTCGCGAGTCATTTCATCATCCTAAAAAGAGCGTATTCAGCCAACATCACAAGCAAAAAAAAGGGAAGAATGGCAGTCTGACGCCGAAGTTTTGTGATCTGATCGTTCAGCATAGTAAGATCTGTAATCACGCATGTTCGCCATTTCTGTTCGTCGTCACTCATGGTCTCCCTCTCAATCTCCAACGGAGTCGGTTGTAAATCTGAATTTCTAGGATCTCGCCGATAGTTCGCCATTGGCTCTGGTACCAGACGCGGCCTTCGGAGTTAATCGCGTGTGGCTTTCTCTTCTGTGCGCAGGTGCGGGTCATGGGAGTGCACCGAAAAGACATTCCTGAGATTGCCTCACGGCGCTTCGGAGCGGTCTCTTGCGGGGTCCGTATGGGTTTTCCGTTTAACGCGGTGCTAATCCAATCGTGAGGCGTATAGACCGACGTCATTGTCATGGGAGTGCCTCCTCCACCACAACTCTGACGCCCGCATCCTTCCGCTTCACCTTTTCGAATCTGTATTCTGGGAAGCCAATGTTTACGATCTTGTCGTCCTCCAAGACGCCTGACACGACGAGCCCGTCTAAAATTGGTTTGACGCTTGCGATGATGTTGTCGTGGTCACGCGGTACAGCGCTGCAAAACGTGACCGTGAGTTTCGCCTTCTCAAGCGGCGCGGGCGGAAGCTTCTTCCGAGTCTGGCGCCACACGAGGCCCTTCCAGTGTATATTTTGCTGGTGCCTCGCCATGTGGTGGAGGCGCGCGTTATTCGATGGCGGAAGGCCCATGAGGAAGATTTCGAGGCGGTAGGTCACATGCCACGCTTGACCTTAAGGCGCTCGACCTCGAGATGCAGGCGAAAAATGTCCACGATCTTATCCGCGCAGTTCACGGCGGCCTGAACCGTCGCGGGCGTGCAGTCTTTCTCGGTGACTTTATCCATGTAGGTCTCGAGCTTGCTCACGACCGACTTCATGTTGTATTGCTCGGCGCTGCTTTCTTTTTTGACTTCAATCTCTTTACTCATATTTCCCCCTTATAGAATTTCTGGCATTTCAAAGTTCTTAAACAGAGACGGGCGCTCGTCTTGAGGCCTTTCTGGCGTTCCGTACTGGACGCTCCCGTCTGCTTCCGCAATCCAGTGACCTTGCCGCTGGTATTGCCGAATCTTATTCCTGAGTCCGCGTAGTGAAATTTCGAGTGCACGACACGCGTGAGTCCTGTTGCCCTTGTAATATTCAAGAGCCTCAATAATCGCGTCGCGCTCGACTCTCCAAAGCGGTTCGATCATTTTTGAGCCACCGCCTGCTTGAGTTTCCGGCGTATCCATGCCGGTGATTTCGTCCCGTGAATAAATTCTTGAAAGCGCATCATGGCCCGGATGCAGGCCTTAAGCTTCGGCGGCGTGCGATAAGTTTTCGAAAGCCTCTCGGCCTCATGCCAGGGGATGATCACAAACCGGAAGTCACCGGTATTTACACCGCCCGTCGGGCCCGCTTTCGTTTTAATACCGGGAGGCATGACGGCGTATTGGCCCCAAAGCTCGACCGCCCATTTTCGTGGCATGCCGTTCAAAAACTTCGTCGCCGCATTCCACTTTTGCATCCGCTCTTTGATGTTTCTCTGCCCTGCGCGGTTCAGTTTCTTGGCGATCCAGTTTCGATCTCGCACGCCCGCGTGCTGAAGCAGGAACAGCATCTCCTTGAGCGTCCATGGGTCTTTCCTCCTAGTGTCTTTCCGGAGGTGTGCGAGCTTTGGATCGCAATATCCGACAGTAAAGAGCGACTTGAGGTTTGATTCAGTCAGCTTGAAGCGTACGCGCGTCTCTTCCCATGTGTGGGTCAGGAAATAAGTCATGACGGGCTCGCGAAGGTGCGAATGCTTAGAATTAAAGTGGGCCATATTAAATCACCGCCCACTCAATTGAGAATTGCAGAAAATATTCATCCCACTCTAGCCGCTCCCGGCCTTCCTGGAAAATGGCCTCGCCACGGATTCGCTCCCTCATGCGCCCGATCATTTGCGAGACGCGGCTGGGCGAAACCCCGAACGACTCTGCGATCGCTTGTTCTGCTTCGTTATTCACGAAGTACCGTTCGTAAATTTCTGCCTCTCGGCCTCGAAAACAGTGAGCAAAGTCCCCATCTCGGAACTGAGGCTCTGGATCTCGCTCAGCGCATCCGATATATTCATGAGGTAAAGATCCAGTCTCGTCTTCTTGATCGAGTCGGATCGCATTGTGCTCTGCATTGACCCTTGTATCGCCGCCAGGAGTCCCTGGGCGACCATAAGTTTTCCGTAGAAAGTCGATAAACAGTTGATCAACGGTAGCGCCACGGTCTGTCTTTTCGAAAAAATACACAAAGATCTGGCCAGCAAAATCATCGGCAAGTTCGGGATATCCGCGTCGTATTGCGACATATTTGGCTCTTTTCTGAAAGTTTTTAATTTGTTTTTCGGTGAGGGGTTTGGCGGTCAATGGAGCACCTCATCCTGAACGGGCGTAAATATTCTACTGTAAACCAAGGGATGGCATTCATCGCACGCCATGTTGAGTCGGCCGTCCTGTCGGAGCGCTCCTGGCAATGTGGCGAGCATTCGAAATTCATCCATACCGAGTGGGTACATATGGGCTTTCCCGCACATGCCGCAAAAACAGGGGTAGGTTTTCATACTGTCTCCTTCGGCATTCGGTCGAGCATCTGGCGAACGCGGAGACATGCGTCCCATCCCTCTGTAATTGCCAATGAGTCTTTGCGCCCCTCTGCGCGCTCTATGCACTTTAAAATGAATCGCGTGAGTCGAGCGGCCGCAACGGTTCGTCGCTCTTGCTTTGGAACCTGGCTGATTCGGTTAATCACTTTCATACAACGGCACCCTCGTAATACTGAACGCCATTCACTGCTTTAATAACCAGTCGGCGTCTGACGAACTTGCCCTTGCGCCGCATCTTTGCGATCATAATTTCCCGGTCGTTTTCGCTCGCAGTCCCTGCGCGAACGAGATCAGGGTGGATTCGATTGAAGAGAAGAATATTATGCGCTTCTTGAACCGCCGTGCTTGAGCCTTTGATGTCAAACTCAGATTCTACTCGGCCATTCTCCGTTTTCTTCGGATGCATGACCATGATGATGTGAACTGGAACTTGCTTGCAGAAAATAATCATCTCGTGAATCACGCGATCCATTTCGATGATCGAGTTTTGAGCTGATGTGATCTCTAAAAAAAAATTCAAATTGTCGATGATCGCGACCTTAACGCTGTGATGCTTAACCATATAGGCGATATCAGCCATCAAATTTTCGACGGGCGTTCGATCGTCATAGAGCGAGAGCCACGCTGTTTCGGCAACGAACTTTTTGGCGTGCTGATCTCCGAAAATCTGAAGAGCTAAGAGCGGAACTTCATCCCCTTGGTTCCAGTCTTGTCCGGCGATTGCGGACATCATGCGTTTTACATAATCAGTGTGGCCTGTCTCGACGCTCGCGATGAACTGCGGGACACCTTGCTCGAGAAAGTCGCGGCTCAGGTTCGCGCAAAGCGTAGTCTTGCCGGTTCCGGTCGCTCCGCAAAGTATGGTGAACTCGTTCGGGCGAAGACCGCCTGTCATGGCGTGCAAGTTCGGATAGAGGCTCAAAGGGACTGCCGGAAATGGCGTCAGGAGTTCGGAGCTCGCCTGGTAGAACGTCTCCCCCATTTTCTGCACACTGGGCTCCCAAGCACCTGGCAGATAGCGGTCGGTGTTCATGCTATGTCCTCAAGCTTCAGGGGCGTCGTGTTGATCGTGGAGCGGTTGGTGGCGCTTCCAGTCTTGGCATCAAGCCAGTCACGCCATTCGCCCATGAAGGTTCCAAAATGCTTTAGGAATTCTACGTCGATCCCGCTCTTTCGCGCGGCGTAGTTTTTGACTGCCGTGAGGAGGCTCGCACGCTCCTCCGCAGATTTAATTTCCCGCTGGTAGATTTTAAAGCCGTCCTGTTTCCCCTCTTTGCGCGGGTAGGCGTCATAGATCTCTTCAAAACCAGTCGGGTAATCGTACTTCGATCTTTTCGTCTTCCCCCCTTTTTCTTTATCTTGATCTTTATCTTTATCTTTATCTTTATCCTGGGCCCCTTGTGAGGGGCTCCTGAGGGGCTCATTTTCTTCAATCTTTTTTATAATCTTGAGAACAGAGCGGTGAGCATTGTTGTTGGGATTGAGTTCCCCATACTGAAATTCCGAGAAGGCTGGAATGAAATACTTGTCCTCATCGATCCGTTTAATCTTACCCTCGAATGAAGCCTCGAAGGCATGTGCGTCAAAGTGCGCGCCTGTCTGGAACTCGAGTAGGCCGAAATCAGCGCACCACACGCCTGCATGGTCGCATTGGTCGAGGAGATAGAACCAAACTACTTTGAGTTCGTTAGGGAGCCCTCGAAACCAAGGCCGCTTCCATTTGTCAGTGTCGGTGAATCGCTTTGCCATGTCGTCCGTACGTTCCGCGACGCGCCTGGTTCCATGGCGCGAGTAAAGCTGTCGCTAGTCAGGGTTGATGAGCGTGCGCGACCGGACCCCGCGTCCAGGCGGCTGGCGCTCGTTGGAATGGGTCTAAGAAGCTAAGAGTTTCAATTGCGAGTCAGGGCCCGTAAGCCATCCCCATGTAATCCCGCGCCAAATCTTAATGACAGTTGCGTGATGAATGCAGAAGCGCATCGCAACCGACCGGATGGTCTCGCCGCAGTCCTTCAGTGCGAAAATTTCAAGCACCTGAACCTCTGTCAGCTTATTCGACCGCCCTGGCTTTCCCGTTGTGATCGCTCGATAGTGAATCGCAGACTTCCGGGCATGGCACCGATGACAGAGTGCCTGGCACTTTTTGAGTTCAGCGTCCTGCTTCTCTTTGGACATAGACCAAACCCGATGCGAGACTTTCTGGCTCTGATCGATATGATCGACCTCTAGCTGCTCAGAAGATCCACATTGGCGGCACGGACCATTTTCTTTAAGCCATGTGAGGCGCCGTTTCTTGAGCCAGCGGTTTTGATACTCCCGCATGTACTCACAACGCGCCATGTCGGCGGACTGTTTATCTGCCCCGCTCATGCAGCCCCCTTGCTGGGAGTTGCCCCACAAATTTCCCACAAATGAGCTGCCCTAAATGGCCCCATTCGAGGGGTATGCCAATTCTGAAGAGTACCCAGGGCAATCCCCAAATACTCTGCCGCATCTTTCAGCGACATCGCTCGATCACTCATCACTCCCCCTCTCTATTGCGTACCCTGTTCAACCACTCCGTGTTGCATTCGTCAACATGAATTAAAATCTAACTTTTCAAAAAACATCGATTTTACGAGGCAAACTGGTGTGTGTAGAACTCTCACTAGCTAGATCACACACTCTCACTAGATAATTTCCTTCACCCATATTTACCC
>VFSW01001345.1_pt1 | contig 37463 bp, 35 predicted proteins | sample 5358111 | NCBI WGS metagenome assembly VFSW01 (sample SAMN11554181, study PRJNA540505) | mine drainage metagenome | isolation source: sediment from site ElyBrook_90M | place: USA: Ely Copper Mine, Vershire, VT | collected 2017 | reverse complement strand
ATGCGGAACCTTGAGCAGCGCGACGACGGGTGCGTCGTTTTTTTCCGCCGCGTCTAGCAGTTGGCGCAGGCAAGGTTTGGCCGCATCGATGATGTCGTCGGGCAAAAAAACCGCGAACGGCTCGTTGCCGACCGCCGCGCGCGCCTGCAACACCGCGTGACCGAGGCCGAGTGGCTGTGGCTGATGCGCCGCGGTGATTTTCACCGGCTCATTGGTCTTGCGCAGCATCGCGAGGATCTCGCGCTTGCCCTTGCTTTCAAGCTGCCGCTCCAGCTCCTCGGCGGTCTTGAAATGGTCGAGAACCATCGTGCGCCCGGGCGTGACGACGACGATGATCTCCTCGATGCCCGAGGCGATCGCCTCCTCAAAGATGATCTGGATCGCGGGCGTGTCCACGACCGGCAGGATTTCTTTGGGGATGACCTTGGAAGCCGGGAGCATACGCGTGCCGAGCCCGGCGGCAACAACTACAGCCTTACGAACCTTCATTTGACATCCGGTCTAGCGGGTTCCTGAGCTTGATGATTGGGCGATTCAGGCGCGTTTTTCGCGCTCTTCCTGCTCCGACTTGCACCCGATGCAGAGCGTGGTGACTGGCCGCGCCTTGAGCCTCTCCACCCCGATTTCCCCGCCGCATTCCTCGCATCGGCCATAACTGCCGTCATGAAGGCGCGCGAACGCTTCGTCGATCTTGCCTAGCAGTTTGCGCTCGCGATCCTTCATCCTCAGCAGGAAGATCCGGTCGGCTTCGAGCGAGGCGCGATCGGTGGGGTCGGCGAGGGTTTCCTCGCCCGGATGGTTCATGGTTCCGACTGCGCGCTCGGCCTCCGTCAGGATGTCGCGCTTCCGCTCTTCGAGGAGCTTACGAAAGACCTTTAACTCTCTTTGTCTCATTGCTGCCGCTGCGGCAGAAAACCAAGTATTGGATCGTACTTCGCCCTCGTTAGTATGTAAAGATAAACCTATGAAGACCGCCTATCTCGACGCGTTCTCGGGCCTCTCCGGCGACATGCTGGTGGGTGCCCTCCTTGATGGCGGCGTCGAATTCGAAAATCTTCAGCGCGCGCTCGCCTCGCTCCCGATTAAGGGGGCGCGCCTTTCGCATCGGCGCAAGACCGTGAGTGGAATCGCGGCGGTGAAGTTCGAGGTCGAGGTGACGGAGCCCCAACCCGAGCGCCATCTGGCGCAAATCCTCGCGATGATCGAGGCATCGTCGATTGGCGCCGCCGCGAAGCGTCGGGCTCGCGCGATCTTCGAGGTCCTCGCCGATGCCGAAGCGAAGGTGCATCACACCACGCCTGAGCATGTGCATTTTCACGAAGTCGGCGCGGTGGATTCCATCATGGACGTGGTCGGAACCGCCTGGGCGCTCGAGGAGTTGGGCGTCGGCGAGTTGCTGGTGTCGCCACTCCCGATGGGAACCGGCTTCGCGCGCTCGCAGCATGGGATCATTCCGGTGCCCGCGCCCGCCACGGCGGAACTCCTCGCGGGATTCACAGTGAGGATGGGCGACGGTCCGGCCGAGATGGTGACGCCGACGGGCGCGGCGGTCCTGCGTGCGCTGGGTCGCTCGGCGCCGATGCCGCTCAATTTTGAAATCGAAAAGATCGGCTATGGGGCCGGCACCCGCGAATACGAGGATCGCCCCAATGTCCTGCGCATTATGATTGGGCGGGAGCGCGGCGCTTTGGACACCGATGAGCTCCTCGAAATCTCGGCCAACATCGATGATCTCAATCCGCAAATCTATGACCACGTGATGGAGCGGCTGTTCAGCGCCGGCGCGCGCGATGTGACACTTACTCCCATCATCATGAAGAAAGGACGCCCCGCGATAACCATCGCGGTCCTCGCGGAACCTGCCAAACGCGATGCGCTCGCGAAGGTGCTGTTCGCGGAAACCTCGACCATCGGCGTGCGATTTCATCCGGTGGCGCGCTTGAAGCTTCGACGCGAAATTCGCGAGGTCGAGACGCGATGGGGCAGCATCAAGGTGAAATTTTCCGAAGGCGATGGTGCGATGACTGCCACGCCCGAATACGACGATTGCCGGAAAATCGCAACCGAATACAATGTCCCGCTGAAAACCGTGATGGAGGAAACGCGCGCCGCCGCAATCGCGAGCCTCAATCAGCACGACGATCAGCATCACCACGGGCATCATCATTAATTGAGGAGTGAGCGCAGGTAAGGTGGTGAAGTTGCCATGTCCAGCGTTGCCGGAATAGTAGAAGAAATTCTCGGCGGGAACGGTTACTCCGTCCTGCCTGGGTTGATGAGCCGCGATGAGGCGGCGGAGGCACGTTCGCTCGCGCTCGTCGAAGCTTGCCAATCCAACGCGTCCGGGAACTCGGCGCGCAATCAACGGATCAAGCATGGCGCCGCGCGCCACCTGCTCCATCAGGGCGAAATTTTCGAACGACTCGTGCAACAACCGACGATCATCACTGTCGCGGAAGCACTCTTGGGCGACGACGTGACGCTTAGCTCATACTCCTGCCGCGTGATGTGGCCGGGCGCAACCGAAATGGGCGTGCATGTCGACTATCCATACTGGGCGATGTCCGGTCCCTATGCGGTCCGTCCGGCGCTGATGCTGCAAGTCATCTGGATGCTCCAGGACTTCACCGAGGATAATGGCGCGACATTGGTCTTGCCCCGCAGCCAGATGCTCGCAACCCAACCGGACGCGGAGCGGTTCCGCCACGATGCCGTGATGGTCACCGGGAAAGCAGGCACCGCAGTCGTTTCACACGGACTGCTGTGGCATGACACCTCGCAGAACCGGACCGAAGAGCCCCGGGTCTCGCTCCTGATAAACTACGGCAACAAGGTGATTCGTCCTCTCGACTCCGAGATCAGCGAGGTTCCGCCGGAAGTGCTGGCGCGCGCGACGCCGAAACTTCGCCAGCTTCTCGGCTTGGAGTGGCAACAATCTCTCGCGCGCGAGTTGGCGCGCCGAAAACTTTATTGAAACAGCGCTGGTCCGCACCGAAAAGTCCTTCACTCTTATGGCCGAAAGTTGATATGGCAACAGCGAGCGATCAGACCCGGCTCGTCATCAACGAGATTTTTTTCAGCATCCAGGGCGAGTCAACCTATGCGGGCCGTCCGTGCGCATTCGTGCGGCTGACCGGATGCAACCTGCGCTGCAACTTCTGCGATACCGAGTATGCCTTCTATGAAGGCCGCAAAATGACGATTCCCGAGATCGTCGCGCAGCTCGACAGCTATGATTGCAACCTGGTGGAAATCACCGGCGGCGAGCCGCTACTGCAGGATGGGGTGCATGGCCTGATCGCCTCACTCCTCGCGCAAGGCCGCACCGTGATGATCGAAACCTCGGGCGCGTCGGATGTCTCGAAGCTCAATCCGCGCGTCATCAAAATCATGGATCTGAAATGCCCGGGCAGCGGCGAATCGGGGCGCAACTTATGGAGCAACCTGAAGCATCTGACCGCGCGCGATGAGGTGAAGTTCGTCCTCAGCGATCGCGCCGACTACGAATGGGCTCGTGATGTGATCCGCGAACACAACCTCCCCTCACGTGTTAATGCGGTGCTGATGAGTTGTGTGTTCGACCGGCTCGATCGCGCGCAGCTCGCACAATGGATCCTCAATGATCGCTTGCCGGTGCGCTTCCAGCTCCAGATGCATAAGCATATCTGGCCGCCCGACACGCGCGGCGTGTGAGCGCGATGCTTTGACGCCGGATGCATCCGCAACTAGGCTTGGAAAACTATGCCCGCACCGATGGTGAGCGACGTTCTTCCCGATTTGATTGACGAGATGGCGGCCCTGCTGCGCGAGGCCGGCGCCGATCCGCTGGTCGAGCAACTGCCCAAATTGCGCATCGAATCAGTTTGCGATTGTGGCGACGAGAATTGCTCGAGCTTCGCGACTGCGAGCGAGGTCAAAGTGCACAATCACGTCGAGCTGCCCGCGATGGAGGGTATGCTGATTGTCGACCTCAACGCCGCCAATGAGATCTGCTTCATCGAGGTGCTCAATCGTCCTGACGTGAAGTACCTGATGGAAGAGTACTACGACGCCGCGCGCCAGTGACGCTCCTCTATCGGATCCCGTCCGCGATCCTGCTTTTGGTTGCCGTCGTCGTGGCAATCACCGCCGCTTGTAGCGGCCAGCTATACGTACATCGCCGGTTCAGCAGCCAGGACTTCGTCCAAAGCGACGTCGGCATCGGTCCGGGCATCTGGAAGGCGACCGTCGATCACATCCGGCTGATGCAGACCGACCAGCATAAGAACATGCCGATCTAGTTGGTGGGCGCGCCGCTGTCTCAGCGCCTCGATTCGTTAATTACGCTCATGGGCAAAACAGTACGGCGCGTTGAACGTTGTAGGGTAGCGAAGCGCTGGAACCGCCTGCGATCAGGACCGATCCATCCGCGAGAGTAGTAGCCGTAAAGCCTATGCGATGTGGATGCTGCGCCCCCAGGACAGTAAATTCGTTTTTGGAGGAATCGAATACTTCGCTGCTGAGAATGTTGTCGTAGTCAGGGTTCACCTCTCCAGATATCAGGACGCGATCGCTTTCGATGGTAGCAGTTGCCGGATCGTTGATTTCTAGTGGCGGGTTCCCCAGCGCGGAGAAACTTCCGGTTTTAGGGTCGTAGATTTCGGCTGCCAATGCGGAGGTTCGCGTGTGACGTTGCCGATCCTTGTGTTGCCGAGCACAAGGACTCGGCCATCCTGCATCAGCGTTCCCACACATGAATCCAATCGTTCGGGCAGGTCACCGGTTCGAGTGAACTTTCCGGAAGTCGAGTTGTAGAGTTCAGTCGAAGTTCCAGCACAAAACAGAAGCACTTCACCGTTGGCGAGCATTACTGCGTCTTCCTCATTGTGAGCACCGCCAGACGCATCGGCTATGGAAAATGTTCCTTTGTCCGGGTCGAACACTTCGGGTCCGCACGCACCTCCTTGCGCGATGCTCACGAAGTTTTCTGCCAAACAGGAGCCGCCTGCGATTAATACTGTCCCATTTTGGAGCAGGACGCTCGAATGCGCGTAGCGCGCGAACAGCATCGGGGATGAGGCGGTGAACATATCGGTTTTGGGGTCGAATATTTCGGCCGCTTTGACCGGAACCCGCGGAACGCTTCCCAAGCCAACGAGGTGCCCCTGATCGAAGCCTCCAGTTATCAGAACCCGTCCATCGGGGAGACGAGTAGCGGCCGCCTCTGACCTCGCGGAGGTCATTTTTCCGGTTTCATGGAAGGTATGCGCCGACGGATCATAGACCTCGCTCGTATCCAGGACGGCGTGTTCCACGAAGTAGGAGCTCAAATATCCGCCGGCCATTAGAACTCTGCCATCGGATAAGAGCGTGGCGGTGTGATCCGCCCGCGATCCGATCATTTCCCCTGTCGAAACGAACACTCCATGCTGTCCCAAACACGAGGTCACGTCGCTGGCGGCGACGGGGGCTTCGGGCACCCGGGTGCTCTTGTCGAAGCAGCCGGCGGTGACAAGTAAAAACGTGAGTATCAGAAGCAGCTTTCGACCGACCACGATCTTGAGCCCTCAAATTGGTGGCCTCAACTGTTTTGGTGGCGGTTGGATGCCGGCGAACCGACACCTCAACCCGACAGCAGCCTGGAGTTGCGCGACTTCGAAGGACAGGAAATACAAATCCATCCACCGAATGTCAACAGGCAGGATTTGTCAGGCGTTGGCGGTGCGCCTCGCGGAGGTGCGGAACTGATTCGCGAAGTCCAGCACCTCCGAGGCCACGCGATCCTTGTCGCTGTCCACCGTGATCACGTGATAGCTCTGATCGAGCATCACTGCGCGCTTCTGGATGCTGCCGATGTGGCCCATCACATAGTTGACGTTCTTTGATGCGGGGCAAGTATGGTCCCCGATGCTGTGCATGACCAGGGTCGGCTGCTTGATGCGATCCAGCCGCGCCCGCACCACCGCCGACAGCTTCAGAAGTTCAATGGGCGCGCTTAAGGGCATCAACCTGCACGTAGGATGAACTAATGATGCCGCCTGATCGTGGATGTCGGAACCGCCGGTATTTTGCAGATAGAGAATATTCGTCAGCCCGCCGAGCAGGCTCGCGGCCTTGATGGTCAGGGTCTGCTTCCATGGCAGGAAGAACGCCGGCGCCAACATCACCAGGCCCGACACCGCCTCGGGCTGGTCCTCCGCCAGCCGCGCCGCCAGCACCGCGCCGCATGACAACCCCACCACGACGTTAGGATCACCGTAGGCGCGCAGCTCCTCGAAGCCTCGCACGACGCTCTCGTACCAGTTGTCATACGTCACCCCGCCGAGGTCCTCGGGCGCCGTTGCATGACCCGCGAGTCGCACCCCGCGCACCCGGATGCCATCCGCGGCGAGCCGCTCCCCGAGATAGCGCATCTCGTATGGCGTGCCGGTCAGCCCATGGATGAGCAGCGCACTCAGGCCCGAACCGTCGAAGAAGAATTCCGCAGTGTCGACTTTCGGTCGTGAGGGAGGCTCGTCCTGCGAACTCATGGTCAATTGTCGATGGGCCCCGAAGGACCGCTTTGCGCCAACTGCGTGGCATCGACTGTTATCTTGGCGCGCGACTTCAGCGTCTCGATGAAGCGCGTCCACGCCTCGGCGCGGCGCTGCTGGACGAATTCGTCGGTAAAATCCTTCTGCGCGGTCTTCCAATCCTCCGCGGTCGGCGCGCTGCGATCGGTTACCTCGAAGATGTAAGCGTCGCCCTTGTTCTCCATCACATGATCGATGACGCCGGGAATCTTCGCGACCACACCCGCCGCATCCGTCACCTCGGGAAATGAGCCCAGGTCGGGCACCGATTCGCTCGAACGCGGGAACGCATCGATATTATGAATCGTCAGCTTGTTCGCTTGCGCGACCTTGTCGAAGTCGTCGGCGGTCTTGATCTGCTTGAGCAGTTCTGCCGCCTTCGCGCGCGCCTGGGATTCCGCATTGGCACGGATGTATGCGGCGCGAACCGCGGACTCGATATCTTTCAGCGGCGGCACATGCTGCGGATCCAGCGCGATGAGTTTCACCAGGTAGGGCGGCGCACCCTTCTCACCCGGAATCGCGCGCACCTGTCCCATCTCGAGTTTGAATGCCGCATCGATCAGCTTCTGATCGTGCAGCACGCCGGGCGCGTCGGCGTTGGAGAAGGATGGCGTCTCGACCATTTCGAGGCCGCGCTTCTTTGCGCGATCCTGCAGGTTGCTCCCATTGATGGCGGCCGTAACGTCTTCGTCGAGCGCCTGGCGCGCGACCTTCGCGCCCGCATCGACGCGCAATGCTTCGATGACCTTCGGACGCACATCCGCCAGCTTGTCGGCGTGCGCGGGACTCGAGGAATCAACCCTTACATCATGAAAGCCGAACTTGGTTTCCACCATCCGCAGCTCGCCGGGCTTCATCGAGAAGACTGCTTCCTCGAAGGGCTTGATCATCTGACCGCGCCCGAAGCTGCCGAGGTCGCCGCCTTCGTCGCGGGTCGAAGGATCCTCTGAATACTGCTTGGCGAGCTTCGCGAAATCAGCGCCCTTGCGCAGCTGCTTCAGGATGTCTTCGGCCTTGGTCTTCGCCTTGGCCTTTTGCTCCGCGGTCGCGCCGGCAGGAACCTCGATCAGAATGTGGCGCGCATGAACTTCGTCGGGATGCGTATAGAGCTTTTTCAGATTGCTGTCGTAGTAGGCCTGGATTTCCTTGTCCGAGGGAGTGACCTTCTCGCCGAGGATCGCAGGATCGTAATGAATGTAGTCGATCTTGATGCGCTCGGGTTCCTGGAACTGCTCCTGGTGCGCCTTGTAATAATCCTCGACCTGTTTCGGGGTCGGCGAAATCTTCGCGGTAAAATCCTGATACGGGATCCGAATGTAGGCCAGCTTGATCTTCTCGTCGCGCAGGTCATAGGCGTGCTGCGCGTCGGCATCGCTGACCTGCACGCCCTGATTGACCATCTGTTGCAGCGCGTCGCGCATCAGCGAGGAGCGCATCATGTTTTCATAGTCGCTCGGCAACAATTCGTTGGCCTGCAGGATGTTCTCGTACTTGGCGGAATCGAAGACGCCGTTTTCCTGGAACTTGGGATCGGCGCCGATACTGTCGGCGAGGGTTTCATCGCTAACGCGAATACCGAGATGGCGCGCCTCATCGGCGATCAGACGCTGCTCGATGATCTGATTGAGCGCTTCCTGGCGAAGGTTGATGTTACGCAGGAGCTGCTGGGCATTGGGCCCATAAATCTGCGTCAAGGTTTTCTTGATCTGCTCGCTCTCGTTGTCGATCTCACTGGCGAGGATGCGGCTGCCATTGACACTGGCAACCGGATGCACCCGCATCGCGAGGCCGGCGCCCACGCCCCAAAACGCAAACGCCAATATCAAAAACCCGAACAGCACCTTGATGGCCGTCGAGCGTCCCCAGCTACGCATCCGATCTAACATTGGGCATCCATCATACGCGAGGTTATTTTCAACGCCAAATCGAGGTCGGGTCCAATTTTAACGAAAAACCAGAGCGAGGCGCTCAAGGCCGAGCCAACCTGATCGACGCTTTCGCTGGCGATTCGTCAGCCGGAAGAATCGAGCAGTCGCGCTCCGCGGATCGAAGGGCGGAACCGCTCGCGCCGCCACGCTCGCAAAGGAAGACGAAAGCAAATCGCGCAAAAGGCCCTGCTATCCGTTGGCGCAAAGCTAAGCCAAAACCCGCGGCCCCGAACCTCGCGAACCCATAGCGGCCAGGCGTTCCGCCAACTGAGGCTTAGCGATAAATACCCATTTGCTGCCCCTGGTGGCGTTAGCGCGCTGCGCTTCCAATAATTCACGTTTCGCCAGGTCTAACAAATCGGATCGCGCACTCTCGTAAGAGACGTTGTGACTCAACTGGTGCCCTTTCACCGTATAGAACGATCCTGGGTGTCGCATTGCGTGCCGGATCAATGCACGTTGCCGATGATTCAAAATAGCACTCTGTCTCAATTCGCTCTCGAACTGGCGGATCTCCTGCGTCTTGCGGCCGATATATTCATGCAAGCTTGCTAATGCCCGCATAACGACCGTCAGATGGTACAGAATGAAATAAGTGGTGTCGCATTCATCGGTTTCGGTAAACAAAAACGCACGGGCATACTGCGCGGGAGCTTTTAGCACTATCTGCGAAATGGAAATAAACTCCGCTAGCCAATAACCGTTGCGGAGCATCGACCAATAAAATAACGCCCGCGCGGTTCTGCCGTTGCCGTCGACAAAGGGATGATCGTAGCCGATCATGAAATGCAACATGATTGAGCGTATGACCGGGTGAACAAAAGGCTCCGACTGGTTGGCAAAATCGCACAGCGCCTTGATTCGAGCCCCAAGTTCATTAGCAGGGGGCGGATCAAACATCAGGGTGTTAGAGGCGTTGTCATATACCCCCACCTTTTCCACCGCGGTGCGGAATCTCCCTGAGGCAGAAGGACTGTCGAGGGTTTCGCTGGTGACCAGGCGATGAATCTCAAGAATGAGATCGCGGCTCAGCGGTTGCCCTTTCAGATCACCAATCCGCTTCATCGTCACGAAGTTGTTCAATATCATTCGTTCGCTCCGATCTCTCGGAGGCCGGCCCGTCCGCAGCATTTCTTTGGCCATCTGTCGCGTCGTGGTAGCTCCTTCCAGTTGGCTCGACGTGATCGCCTCCTCAATCAGCGAACTGACGTAATACGCGTCTTTGCTTTCCGCGTTGGTTATTTGTTCTGGCATTCGGAGCTGTCCGCCCGCGCGGAGATCGATCTCGTGGAGGTCCTGAAGAATCCGGGGCGTCAAAACCAGATTGAACATCGAGTTTTGCTTATCCATCAAAGGCAGGAACTGCTTTAAGCTTTGTCTCTGCAGCTTGAGCAGAAACCACCAATCCTCGCGCGTCAATTCTTTCGGCGGTTCGCGATGGAGGAGATCATCCCAATGGAGATATTTTCCGAGGCGAGCCTGGTCAGCTTTTCCAAACAATTTCGCTAAATCGCGCGGAGGATCACCCTCCAGCGTTTGCGTCACGTTCTGAAGGATGGCTCGAAAGGTGGGCGCTGTATGCGGTTTTTTCACCTTGGATGCTCGTACCAAGGTTTATACTAAAAGCTTCAAATCTAGTAGACAAGGTCCTAGCTTTGAAACTTTTGGTATCAATTAGGATGCCGCAGGCCGATTCACTCGGCGCGCGCCGCGCTCCTCGACGAGCTGACGAATACTTCTCGAACCGGCGGATGAACCATGCTCGAGCGGGTTTTGGTAGTGTCCTAATTCAAATTAGGACACTACCCGGGTTTTCCACTTGCACATTACAATCTGGTACGGATTCCCCAGACGTTGGAGATGACGCTGGCGACGGCGCTGCGGCATTAGGATCTCATCTGGACGGTAGATTTTTAGGCCAAATTCCAAACCAGGTACGCCACCGGTTGGGCGATTTACTTGCCTGTTCGCATCGTAGTCTGTAACCTACATCCGGGTGACGGGGCGGGCGCGTCTTTTGCTTGACGCCTGGGGTTCTTCCTTCCTGATTTTTTCGCGCGCGCCTCTACAAATGATCGTAGATGTTCTCCACGCCTGAAACTCACAGGCAAGGGGTGTCAATGTGGTCCTGAACGCAATTTTTGGATGGTTCTCCAACGACCTCGCAATCGACCTCGGCACTGCCAATACTCTCATTTATGTCAAAGGCGAAGGCATCGTATGTAACGAGCCCTCGGTAGTCGCCGTGCAAAAGGATTCCCGGGGTGGACGCCGCGTCCTCGCCATCGGCGCCGATGCGAAAAAAATGCTCGGCCGCACTCCCGGCTCGATCGTCGCGATCCGTCCGCTCAAAGACGGCGTCATCGCTGACTTCGAGATTACCGAGAACATGCTGAGCTACTTCATTCAAAAGATTCATAGCGGGAAGACCCTGGTGCGCCCGCGTCCGCGTATCGTCATATGCGTTCCATTCGGTATCACCGCGGTCGAGAAGCGCGCCGTGCGCGAGTCGGCGGAATCAGCCGGTGCGCGCGAGGTCTATCTCATCGAAGAGCCGATGGCGGCTGCGATCGGCGCCGGCCTACCCATCACCGAGCCGGTCGGTAATATGATCGTCGATATCGGCGGCGGCACTACCGAGGTCGCCGTCATCTCGCTGGCGGGCGTGGTGTTTTCGCGCTCGGTGCGTGTGGCCGGCGACAAGATGGATGAGGCAATCATCCAGCACATCAAGCGGAAATATAATCTCTTGATCGGCGAGCGCACCGCCGAGCTGATCAAGATCACGATCGGGTCCGCGTACCCCGGCAACGAAATCCAGACCATGGAGATAAAAGGCCGCGACCTGGTGGCCGGAACGCCGAAGATCATCGAGATCACCGACGAGGAAATTCGCGAGGCCCTGATGGAGCCGGTGCGCCAGGTGGTCGAGTCGGTGCGGATCGCGCTCGAACGCACGCCGCCGGAGCTTGCGTCCGATATCGTCGACAAGGGCATCGTGCTGGCCGGTGGCGGCTCGCTGTTGCGCAACCTCGATGTTCTTCTGCGCGAAGAAACCGGGCTGCCGGTGACGCTGGCCGATGATCCTTTGACTGCGGTGGTGATGGGAGCGGGGAAGGTGCTCGATGAGCTGTCGTTGCTGCGCGACGTGACCGTAGACTAGACGGTCGCGCGAGTCAGCGCAGCTCCGGGTCAAGGCGCTATACGTGAAAGGTACTCTTCTTTGGCGCTACCGTGTGGGTCTGACCAGCGGAGTGCTGATGATTCTCTCGCTTCATCTCATTTCGAGCGGAGTGAAGCCTGGAGATATTGCCTCGCGACCGGCGACGGCGATTCTGACCGCGCTGAGCCCCTTGCAGCAAGCCATAGATCGCACCGCTCATGGCGGTACCGGCTTCGTGCGCGATTATGTCGAGTTGCTCAATGTTCGCAAAGAAAACGAGCAGCTCAAAGCCGAGCTGGCCCGGATGAAGACCGACCAGAGCCGGCTGGTCGAGCTCGAAACCGAAAATCGCCACCTGTCGGAACTGCTCGACCTCCGCGATGTGCTCGGCGGCAATTCGATCGCCGCCGACGTCATCGGTAGCGATGCCAACGGGCTGGCGCGCACCGTCGTCATTAGCCAGGGCGCGGCGAGTGGGCTCCGCCCGGGAATGGCGGTACTCTCGATTCAGGGCGTGGTCGGCAAAGTCATCGCAGTCAGTCCCAATGCGGCGCGCGTGTTGCTCATCGACGATCATAACTCTGCGCTCGACTCATTCGATCAGCGCACTCGCACTCGCGGCATCGTCGCCGGCGTGGTCGATGACGGCATCACGATGAAATACGTCGAGCGCTCGCAGGACGTGCGCCCCGGCGACGTCATCGTGACCTCGGGATTGGATGGCATCTTCCCGCGTGGGCTGCTCATCGGCAATATCAAGAGCGTCAGCGGCGCGGGTCCGGGAATGTTTCTCAATGTCACGATCGCGCCGGCGGTGGATTTTCGCGGCCTCGAGCAGGTGCTGGTGGTGACGCAAATGCCCGAGCAGCCGGACAGCGGGCAACCGCCGGCCAAGAGTTAGCGGGTGTGCGGATGCTGATAATCTTCGCGATCGCAGGCTACCTCGCACTGCTGATCCAGACCGCGGCGCCACTCTGGTTTCCGTTTCACGCGCTGATCCCGAACCTGATCATCATCCTGACCGTGGACCTCGGGCTGCGTCACCATGGCGCGCTACCGGCGCTGCTCGCGTTCGCAATCGGATACGCCACCGATGCGATGTCCGGCACGACCATCGGCATGAACGCGTTCCTGATGACCGGGGTGTTCCTGCTGACCTATGAAATATCGAGCCGCCTGCTGGTCACCAATGCTTTGGTGGGAGCGACGGTGGTGTTCTTCGCGGTGATGCTGGCGGGCTTCGGCGCCATCGTGATCACCTCGGGTCGCAGCGCGGGCGGCGTCATCAACGATGCGATGCCGACGCTGGCGCTGCAGGCGCTCATCTCGGCGATGGTGGCGCCGATAATTTTCTCCTTGATGTCCGGCACGCTTCGAACGGTCGGCTGGCGTCCTCCCCGCCCCGACCGGGAGTGACCATGAAGAAGAGCATCCTCGCGATGGCGGCGTGGTACTTTCTGGTGATGAACAACGGCATCGGGGGCATCGGACCGTCGAAGATGGGGCCATTCCCGAGCCGGCTCAAATGCGACACCTATCGGATGCGGGTCGCGCACACGCGCGGGACTTCGAACTGCATCCAGCTCCAACCTCCTAAGAAGAAGTAGCCGCCAGTGAGCGGAGCGGAGCGCCATAGAATGGACCGATGCGACGTGGAATCTGGTGCGCGGATGCAGCAAGATCAGCCCTGGATGTAAGCACTGCTAAGCGGAAACGTTCGCAGAGAGATTTCGCGGAGTTTCGCGGCATCCGTTCGAGCGGGGATTCGATCTTCGCCTCGTTCCCGTGAAGCTGGAGGTTCCGCTGAAGTGGCGGGCCCCGAAGCGCATCTTCGTGAACTCGATGAGCGATCTGCGCCACCGCACCTTTCGGCATAGGGCAAAGTTCCGCATAATTGCGCCGCCGACCTTCTCCCGATACTCTTTGATTAGAAGAGGGTTGGGGTTTCAGTGGCGTATTCTCGCCGCCAAAAGAACAATCGGCCGGTTCCTAAATTGGAACTCCGCATCGTGGTCATCTCCGCCGTGATGATGGCCGCGCTGGCGGCTGTTGCCGTTCGTCTCTACTACCTCCAGGTCATCAAGAATTCCGAGTTCACCGAACTCGCCGACCGTAATCGCATCCGGATTCGCCGCGTCACCGCGCCGCGAGGTCTGGTCTTCGACCGGCGTCATCGGCCACTCGTCGATACGCATCCATCATTTAATGCGGTCATCGTGCCCGAGGACTCGGACAACTTGCCCCAGACCATCCAGAGTCTCGAGACGCTGCTGGGAACGACCGGCATCAAGACCAAGCTCGATACCGCCGATGACGATGGGCGCCCCGAGTACGAGCCGGTCACCGTCCAGGAACGCCTCGAATGGCCGCAGGTCGTGGCGCTGGAAACGCATCAGCTCGACCTGCCCGGAGTCAGCCTCGAAATCACTCCGGCGCGTCATTACCTATACGGCTCGCTCGCGGCGCATCTGCTCGGCTATGTCGGCGAGGTGGATCGCGAGGACCTCATGAAGGCCAGCTACAAGTCCGGCGATGAGATCGGGAAGTTCGGCCTCGAGCGCGGATGGGAACCATTCCTGCGCGGTGATGCCGGCGGCGAGGAAATCGAAGTTGACTCGGTCGGGCGGCGACTCCGGGTGTTGAAGGAAATACCCGACCATCCCGGCCGCAGTGTTGTGCTGACGCTCGACCTCGATGTGCAGCAGGCAGCCGAGCACGCGATGCAGGGCAAGATGGGCGCGATGGTGGCGCTCGACCCCAACAACGGCGACGTCATTGCGATGGTCAGCAATCCGTCCTTCGACCCCGACATCTTCGGCGGCGGCATCAAGTCGGCGGACTGGCGCAAGCTGATGACCGACCCGGATCATCCGCTGCAAAATCGCGTCATCCAGGGCGCGTACCCTCCCGGCTCGACCTTCAAGATCGTCGATTCCATCGCGGGCATGCAGGAAAAGACTTTGACGCCCGAGACCACGTATTCATGCAACGGGGGATTGTGGTTCGGCGGCCGCACCTATCATTGCTGGCGCAAACACGGGCACGGTGCGATCCAGATGCATCGCGCGATCGTGTCCTCATGCGATGTGTTCTTCTATCAGGTCGGCGAGAAGCTCGGCATCGACAAGCTGTCGCATTGGGCGCATCTGATGGGCCTCGGCGAGCGCAGCGGCATCGCGCTGGATAACGAGAAAGGCGGCACGATGCCGTCGAGCGCATGGAAGCAGAAGCGGTTCCACGAGCGATGGTATCCGGCGGAAACGCTCTCGGTCGCGATCGGGCAGGGCTACGTCACCGCGACCCCGCTCCAGATGGCCGAGGTCGCCGCGATCGTCGCCAACGGCGGCATCCGGTATCGGCCGCAGTTCGTGAAAGAGGTCGAAGGGCCCGACGGCAACGCGACCCAGACCTATGCGCCGATCATCGAGGACCGGATCGCGTTCGATCCGGAAATCATCACCGAGATTCGCAACGCGATGTCCGATGTCGTCAACGGCGCCGGCGGCACCGGGCACAAGGCGCAGCTCGAAGGCATCGAGGTGGCCGGCAAATCCGGCACCGCGCAGGTGGTCGGCAATCAATCGGCCAACCTCGAATCGGGCGAGGATGAGGACAAGATTCCCTACAAGTATCGCGACAATGGATGGTTCATCGCGTTCGCGCCCAAGGACCATCCGCAGATCGCCGTCGCATGCATCATCGAGCATGGCGGGCACGGCGGAAGCGCCGCAGCGCCGGTCATCCACGATGTCATGAAACGCTACTTCGAGTTGTATCCGCCGAACGCGGCCACCACTCCCGACCTGACCAACGCGCAGCCAGATCCGAACGTCGCCGAGCGAGACGACTGATGCCGACCATCGATCGCAGGCTGCTCGGGCATTTCGACTGGACGCTGTTCCTGAGCGTCCTCGCCTTGGCCAGCATCGGCGTGATCAGCGTGGCGAGCGCGTCCTACGCCAGTAGTCATCACGCGCTCAATGGGTTGGTGACGCGGCAACTGCTGTGGATTCTGATCGGTTCGGTCATCATGGTCGGCGCGCTGTTCTTCGACTATCGCGCGATGCTCACCTATGCGTATCCGATCTACGCGGCGTCGCTGGGGCTGCTCATCGCGGTCTCGGTCATCGGACATTCCACCGGCGGCTCGCGACGCTGGATCAACCTGGGATTTTTTCACCTCGAGCCTTCGGAACTGGCGAAGCTCGCGATCGTCCTCGTGATGGTGCGCTACCTGCGCGAGGAGCCGCCGCGCGGCGGCTGGCGTCTGCGCCAGATGATCATTCCGGCGCTAATGCTCGGCATCCCCGCGGTGCTGGTGCTTAAGCAACCCGACCTCGGCACCGCGCTGGTGCTGATCCTTATCAGCGTGACCCTGATATTCGTGAGCGGACTCAACTGGCGCACGATGCTGGCGCTCGGGCTTGCCGCGATGCTCGCCGCGCCGGTGAGCTGGCACTACCTGAAACCGTATCAGCGGCAACGGCTGGTAAGTTTCATCGATCCTAAAGCCGACCCGCTCGGCTCCGGCTATCACATCATCCAGTCGGAAATCGCAATCGGCGCCGGCGGCACGTGGGGCAAGGGCTTCATGAAGGGCACCCAGGCGCGGCTGAACTTCCTGCCCGAGGAAACCACCGATTTCATCTTCGCGGTGTTCGCCGAGGAATTCGGCATCGTCGGATCGATCCTGCTGCTGTTCCTGTATGTGAGCCTCATCGCGCGCGGAACCTGGATCGCGCAGCACGCGCGCGATCGCTTCGGCGCGCTGCTCGCACTGGGCGTCACCGGCATCGTGTTCTGGCAAGTCGCGATCAACATCGCGATGACGACCGGGATGTTGCCGGTGGTCGGCATCCCGCTCCCGCTGGTCAGCTACGGCGGCTCCTCAGTGCTCACGATGATGACGGCGATGGGCCTGCTGATGAGCGTCAACGCGCGCCGCCGCATCCACGGATAGTCGCGAGTGCGCGATTCGCGCACCGGACGCCCGCTGATGGCGCTGCTCGACCTGCTGGGCCGGCTGCTCGCCTGGATAGCGCCACTCGCTGATTGGGCAAAGCGCTGAGCCCGCCGCATCTACGACAGCGCACCAAGCCGCATCCGCTACTCGATCTCGCAGACCACTGTCGCCTCCGCGCGGAGGCCGACCTCATGTGTCGAGACGGCCCGCGAGGATCTCCGACAGGCGTTCGGCGGGGACTTTGCGCAACTCCGGCGTCATGAAGCCGCTCGCCGCCGCATGACCACCACCGCCGAATTGCTCGGCGAGCTTCGACAGGTCGACTTCGCAATCGGGACTGCGACGTAGACTGACCCCCTGGCTGCGAAGATCGAACAGCGCGATGACAGTGCGGGTCGTGTTCTCATACAGATGGGCCGCGACCTCGCTGCTGTAACCGAAGCAGCACGCGGTGCGCAATGTCACACCATTGCCGAGCTCGCGAATGACCAGCGTGGAGTCCGCAAGCTCCATGCTCTTGCGCATCGCTTCCTGCGCGGCGTGCAAGGCCTCGCGCAAGCGCCGCGACATCATCGGCTCGTGCAACTTGATGATCTCGCGATACGAGGGAATGCCGCCCAGCGTCTGCACCGCGAGCGCCCAGTCGGGGGACTCCGGAATTTTATGAACCCATCGATCGTGATCGTCGGCGATTTCGGCGAAGCGCCGGAACGCCTCGAAGTCGCGGCGCTTCTCTGCCGATGACAACTCAGCCTCGCGGCGCTTGAGAAAATCGAAAGTGAGCCTCGCGGCGGAATATTTTTCCGACAGCACCTTGCCCGCGAATGGCACCTTGAACTCAGGCGCATCCGCGCGCGAGACTGCGGTGCGATGGTGATCGATCCAGTAGACGCGCGCGCCCGCGGCCGCGAGTTCCTTGAGGTGCGCGGCGGTTTCGGGCTTCGTCCATGATAAGTCGGTGATCCAGATTTCATCGGCGCCGGATTTGTCGCGCAGTTTGAGTCCCTGAATGGCGCGATCGCTTTCGTTGTTGCCGGGCAGACTCGTATGGACGTGATTGCCGTCGAAGAATCTGGCGATAGCCGCGGCCGCCATCACGCCGTCGAGGCATGAGGGCCCGTGGCTGATAATCTGGATGGTGCGGGTTTTTGGCATGAGGCATCGATTGTAACGGAAGCGGCGAGCCACATCACTCCGCGCGCGAATGGTTTCGCGATGAGATCGCAGACGGCGAATCTGCTGAGCGCTTCGCGGTTCGCGCTCGCGATCGCATGGCTGCTCTCATTCGAGGCCGGCTATCGTAGCGCCGCGGTGCTGGGAACCATCGCAATCGCGGGCGCGATATCGGATCTCCTCGATGGACGCATCGCGCGCAGGATGGGCATCGTCGGCGGCGTCGGACGATGGCTCGACAGCATCGCGGACATCGTATTCGTGCTGACCGCGCTGGTGTGCGAGGCGTGGGTCGGCGCGATCCCGTTCTACATCCCGGTACTGATTGCGTTGTCGTTCTCGCAATACGCGATCGATTCGATGGTGCTGAGCGGTGCGCCGATCAAGAGCCGCCTCGGCCACTTCGGCGGGATCATCAACTTCGCGCTGGTAATTGTCTTAAGCCTCGCGCCGCCCCCCGAGTTGCCGGGCACGATCGTGCGCGCGCTTTGCCCTCTGCTCGGAGTCTTCTATATCGCCGCGATGAGTGAACGGATCGTCGGATACTTCCGGCGCTAGTGCTTGCCGTAATCGAGCGGGACGCCTTTGCGTTGCGCCAAAATGTAGGCCTCGAGCGCGCGCAGGCGAGGATCGTTGGGGTCCATCGTCTTGCCCTTCACCGGATTCTCGATACACCATTCGATCATGTCGCGCAGCAACGCCACGCGCTGCAGCTGCACCTGATACTTCGGGTAGGTCTCCGGATGCGTATTGGCGGCGTCGGGATGGCACATGTCGCAACTCACGCCGATAGTGCCACCCATCAGGTTCGCATCATGGAAAACCAGCTTGCCCTGCTGCACGAAGCGATCGGTGTTGGCCTGCCAGACCTTGAAATCGCGCTCGTTGAAGCTGGCGTAGGTGTCGCCCTGCTGATGCGGCGGTGACTGCTTGTGGCCGGGACCGCTGATGACCGGCCTGGTGCTCTGCGGCGCCGAGGTATTAAGCGCTTCGGTGGGTTCGGCAGAGGGTTTCTCCGACGGAGCCTCGGTTGCTTCAGGCGAGGCTTCCGCCGCCGGTGATGCATCCGTATCTTCGCCGGCGCTGGTGTCCTGGGCCATCTCCCAGTGCTCCCCGGGATGCTTTTTCTCCCACTCCGCCATCAACGAATGCGTTACGGCGAGGGCCTGCGCATGCGTCATCGGCTGGCCGGGCTTCAGCCCCTTCACTTCGGTCTTGGTGACGCCGTCGCAGAGCTCGACCACCACGCCGCCGTCCTTGGCCGCGCCGGTTTGATGCGTGGGCAACTGTTGCGCGAGCGCCAGCGAACTCACGATCGAGGTTGCGATCAGCGCCGTCAGGATTTTCGTTTGAGGCTTCATCAATAGCTCGCGAACTGCGGCGCCGGCGGCTTGTCGACTTGCCCGCGCGAGGTCAGGTAGGTCGCCTTTACCGTCACCGGATTGCGATCCCACAAATTGTAGATGCTGTCGGCCAGCCCGCCGGGCTTGACGTTGAACTGCCCGTCGCCGAGGCCATCAAACTGATCGAATGGATCGGCGCGGTTCATCTGCACCGTCAGGGGGGGCAGACCTTCCGGCGCATAAGGCCAGGGCCAGGCCGTCGAGAGCATCCCATAGAAGCTGATGTTGTGAATCTGGTTGAGCAGCATCTGATGGGTATGCCCGTGGATGACGGTGACGCGAGCGTAGGGACGCAGAATCTCCTGCACCTGCTCGGCATCCTCGGTCCAGAAATTCCAGTTGCGATAATATTTGTAGAGCGGCGAATGCGAGAAGATCAGGATCGGCGTCGAGGCATCGACTTTCGCGAGATCGTTCTTCAGCCACGCGCGTTCTTCTTCGCCGACTTCGAAACGCGATTGCGTGCCGTTATCGAGCCCCGCGACGGTGAGCATCCGTTGCGCCGGCGACATCTTGAGCGGGGTCCAGAAATCCTTCTCGTGCACGCTCATCAGCGTAATGACGTGGACGCCCTTCCAGTCAAAGGAGTAATTCGGCGGCCCGAACATCTCCTGCCAGGTGTCGCCCAGGTCGAAGAACCAATCGTGCTCGCCGACCATCATCTTAACCGGCGCCTTGAGTTCATCGAGGATCTGCTTGCCGAGTTCGAGTTCCTTGCGGCGGCCGAGCTGAGCGAGATCGCCACCGAAGAGAACAAAATCGGGTTGCGGGTCGAGCGCGTTGACATCCTCAACCGCTTTGACGGCGGCGCGCACAAAGCGCTGGTTCAGCTTGCGCTCATAAAGATGCGTGTCCGAAATGTATGCGAAAGTGAACGGCCGCTTGCCCTCGGCACCCTTGGTCCCGAAGGTCTTATCGGTCGCGGCATCTGCAACTGTGATGAGCTGGAACGAGTGCGGCGGCATCAGTCCCTTGGCGGCGACGGCTCCCATCGTGGCGCCGAGCACTTTGAGGAAGCTGCGGCGATCGAGGCCGCGCAGTCCGCGCAGCACGCGGTCGCGCTCCTCCAGGTATTTCGTTTCAACGCTCTTATGCCGAACCGCCATCGCGCGAACCTCGTCAAATCATGTTCAAGCCGACTCAGTAGCCACCGAGCAGCGCCGGATTTTCCTGCATCTCATCCTGTCCGGGACCGATATCGCCAAACGGGCCCGAAAGATTCGGATCGTTGCGGCCCTTGAGTCCCATCGCCGCATCCACATCGCGCTGCGGGCGATCGGTTTTCGAGCGCGCGAGCTGCGCCGCATACTCATGCTCAGCCGCATCGGCGTAGCGCGGGCTGGTGAGGGATTTCAGAAACGCGACGAGATCATCGATCTCCTGCTCGGACAAGCCCAGCGGAACGATGCCGCCATCAAGATAGGGATTCTGCACGCCGCCCTTGTTGTAATGATCGATGGTGTCCCACAGCGTCGCCTGCGAGCCGTCGTGAAAATAAGGCTCGGTGACCAGGAGATTGCGCAGGCCCATGGTGCGGAACGCGCCGATATCATGCGGCTGCTTGGTGACGAGGAAACGCCCGAGCTCGCTCATGTCAGTCTGAATCGCGAGCTTGTCGATCTCCGCGTTGGCGTTGCCGCCTTGCGCGATGATCGTCAATCCCTTGCGCGCCAGGCCGACGAAGTCCTTGTTGTGCGCCGAGACGCCGATGTTATGGAACCGGTTGTCGCTGAACATCGGCTGGACAGGATTGACGCCGTGACACGACATGCAGCGGCCCTTGCCATTGAAGATGGACCATCCGCGCTTCTGCTGATCATCGAGCGCCTTGGGTTCGCCGTTCATGAACTTGTCGAAGGGCGAATCGAAGGCGACCTGGGTACGCTCGAAAGATGCGATCGCCTTGACCATGTCTTCATAGTTCGGCGGATGCCCGAAGACTTCCATGAACGCCTTCTGGTATTCGGGCGCGGCATTGAGCTTGTCCGCCACCGCCTGCTCGGTTGGCATCCCCATTTCGATCGGATTCAGAATCGGGCGCTTGGCCTGGTCCTCGAGGGTTGGTTCGCGGCCATCCCAGAATTGCAGAATGTTGAAATTGGCGTTGACGATGGTCGGCGCGTTGCGCTTGCCGAACTGGTTATGAATCCCCATCGAGGTGGGAAGCTGATCGGTGAAGCCTTTTTCGGGATCGTGACAGGTCGAGCAGCTCTCCTTGTCATCCGCCGATAGGCGCCGATCGAAGAACAGCGCGCGCCCTAATGCGATCTTCGCGGGAGGCCGCTCGAGGTTGTCCTCGGGCAGAACCCATCGATACAGGTCGTGTGGGAATCCCGCCTGATCGGCGGGCTCTGGGTCGGCCATCTTGCCGCCCGCGTTCACGCCAGGACTCGGAGTGGCCGGTTCCGGCGAGCTCTGTGCGCGCGCCACTATCGACGCTGCCAGCCCTAGAGATGCGATGAACAGGATCAGCGCGAGGTTTTTCGGACGCATCTTCGCCCCGCAATCAGGGTTACGAGATTGGCCTCAGGAGCCACTGCTACGCCATAAATGCGGTAGAGGTCGGGTCATGTCAAGCTGACCGTTGACGAAAAGAGAGGGCCGGGGTGAGGGCGTCGCTACCCTGGTATCCCCGGCCACTCACGAATGATTCCCGCACTGGGCGTCATTCGTGAGCAGCCAGGGTCATAAGGCGTCGATGGCCCTCAACCCGGCCCTCTCGGAAAATTTACCGTCTACTTGCCGAAGCGTTTCAGCAGGTCGTTCATGTCGTTGGCGTGCTCTTCTTCCTTTTCCAGCAGGCTCTCCATTAGACGGCGCGAGGTCGGATCTTTTTCACCCAGCCAACGAACTATTTCGCCGTAGGTGTCGATCGCGATGCGCTCCGCTACCAGGTCTTCCTTGATCATCGTCGCCAAGTCGTCGCTGGTCTCGTACAGCGAATGGCTCCGGGTCGCGAGGCCCTCGGGATTGAGGTTCGGGGTGCCATTGAGCTGGGTGATGCGCTCGGAAAGCTGATCGGCATGCTGCTGCTCGTCATTGGCATGCTGCAGGAACTCCGCCTTGACGCCCTCGGAGTTGATGCCGGTCGCGGCGTAGTAGTGGGCCTTGTAACGCAGCACGCAAACCAGCTCGGTCGCGAGCGCCTCGTTGAGCACCTTGCAGACCTGCTCGGCATCGCCCTGATAGCCGGCCGTCACCGCGCCGGTCTCGATTTGTTTTCTGGCGCGCTCGCGAATTTTCTTGACGTCTGAAACGAAAGCATCCATGCGGGTAACCTCGATTTGGTGAGTGGTAGTGGGTTCCGTTAATGCGGCGGGACGAAAGCCGCAGCACCAACATCTTACCTCATCGCATCGCAAAGGTAAGACTGACGATCTCTTGATCTTCGCCGCGATGCCCCCCTCGACAATCGCAGGTTAAGGGTGCGATGAATGCCCGCGCGCGGCATGCTAGCTTTCTGGCAGGTGCGACGGCCTTCGGAACCGGCCGCCCCCAAATAGCGATTGGAACCTCATATACTCGAACGGGCCGAGCATCCCATCTCGCGTCGCGACATCGATCCCGACGTCTTGAAGGTGCTGTATCGGCTGATTAAAGCAGGCCAGCTCGCCTACCTCGTCGGCGGCAGCGTGCGCGACCTGATGCTGGGGCGGCGGCCCAAGGACTTCGACGTCGCCACCGATGCGCATCCGCAGCAGGTGCGCGACCTCTTCCGCAACTCGCGCCTCATAGGCAGGCGCTTCCGCCTCGTGCACGTCTTCTTCGGCCCCAAGAACATCGAGGTCGCCACCTTCCGCAAGCAGGCCGAGGGCGTCACTGTCGATGACCCGCTCATCCGCCATGACAACACTTTCGGCACGCCCGAGGAGGACGCGTTTCGGCGCGACTTCACGGTCAACTCGCTCTTTTACGATCCGCAGACGTTTCGCGTGATCGACTATGCGGGCGGCGTGGTTGACCTGCGCGCGCGCCTCATCCGCACCATCGGCGATCCGGAGCTGCGGATGCGCGAGGACCCGGTCCGCATGCTGCGGGCGGTGCGCTTCGCCGCCAAGCTCGGCTTCGAGATCGAGCCCGCCACGCTGTCCGCGATGGAGCAGCATCGAAGTGACTTGCAGAAGGCCTCGATGCCGCGGCTGGTCGAGGAAACCTATCGCACCATCGGGCAGACCGGCGCCGCGCGCGCCCTGGTGCTGATGGAGGAACTCGGGCTCCTCGATCAGCTGATGCCGTGGCTGTCGGCGCACCTGAAAGCCGAGGCGCGTCCGCTCAAGGATGCGCGCACGGTGCGCAACCTGGCGGCGCTCGGCGAGACGATCTCGACCGGCGCATCGCCGCCGCACGAGGTGGTGCTGGCCGCGATGTTCCTCGACATGCAGACTGCCGGCAATCCGAGTCAGTACATTCCGCCGGCGCTGAGCGCGCTCCGCAATGGCACGCAATTCGACCTGGTGGGCGAGCTTAGAAAGTGCGGCTTCGCACGCGCCGACACGGATTTCATGCGCCTCATCTTCGAGGCGTTCCCGCATCTGATGCGTCCCTCGCGCCGGACCCGCAAGCTGATCCGGCGTCCGTACTTCGAGAACGCGCGGCGGCTGTTCGACCTCGTCGCGAGGACCTACGATGCCGACCCCTCGATGCTCGCGCGCTTCCTTGCCGACCCCGAGGCATACCTGGAGCAGCGCCCCATCGGTCCCACCAGCGATGCGCCCCGATCGCATCGCCGACGCGCGCGCCGCGGCCGCCGCCGCCCACCATGGGCACGCCGCGCGACTGCCGGAGCGCCAGAGGGGGCATCCTCGAATGGTGCGGAATCAGGTGGGCATGAGGGAACGTCGGAACCGGCACCCAATCGAGAGCCATCGAAGCCGGAATAGCTTCTTATAGATGGTTATAGCTCTGAACTGCTGATGTAATCTGTGCTACGGTAAGATTAGCCAATTTCTTTCTCAGCTGTAGTGGGTTTGTTTTCGCGTTTCCCGGCGCACGACATCATACCATTCAGGTCTTTCGCGAAGCGCTCGCGACTATCGCTCGCGATGCCCGTAGTGGGTTTGTTTTAGATCTGAGAGCAGTGCCTGGCTGAGCGCCGAACCATCTCGAATGAGCCACGTGCGCTAAAAACTCCTTGTTTTACCTCATCTAATTGGCTTTGTTCCGTCATTTTTGCTCGCGATGCGGTCCTACAGTGGGTTTGCTTTTGCACCTTCGACAATCGATTTCGTTGCCACTCGCGGCCTTCGCGAAGCGCTCAGGACCACCGCTTGCGATGCTCGCGGTGGGTTTGTTTCTGCACTTTGGTCACTGCACCGTTAGTCGAAAATCGCTGACCGTCCGCCACCACAGAGGTCATTATTTACCTGACAGAGGACGCGTGGAAGTAGGGCGAAAATCATAGCGGGTCGAGACCTACCCTGCTGGCCGTTCCTCGTAGGGGTCGTTAGGGAAGGGGATTAGGTGAATGTTGACTCCTACGCGAAACTGCCTAAAGATAGAGCAATGTCCGGTCACGGAGAAGCCCTATTCTCGCCTCGCGTACTTGGTCGGTGCGCTACGGGGAATCCATGATTCGGAACGCACAATCGTGACCGTCTTGACCGGATATTTTGATGCCAGCGGGCATCCCAATCAGGGCGAGGTTCTGGTTGTTAGCGGATTCATCTCCACGGAACCACGCTGGCTTCAATTCGAGAGGCGTTGGAACGACGCCTTAAAATCAGCGGGTATTTCCTGCTTTCACATGAACGAATTTATCAATCGAAGCGGTGAATTCGCGGGATGGAATCAAGGCAAGAGAGAACGGCTACTTAAAACGCTCGGACGTATTGTTGTCGATACGGTGATTTGGAGCTTCGCGGCAGTGGTCGTTCTAGAGGATTGGCGGAAAGCCAACAAAGAATATCAACTTGCCGAGAATGACTTTCATCCATACGCACTCGCCGGATGGAGTTGCGTACAACGAGCGTTGGGTTGGTGCGAAGACCGGCTATACACGGACCCTTTGTTCATTGCGGAACATGGGGACAAGCATCAAGACAGTATGCTTCGTCGCGTCGAAAAAGATTTCGGCGTAATCGTGGGTACCGCTCTCAAAAAGAAACAACAGAATAAACCTAACGAAACGCCTCTAGTCCAACTCCAGAGTGCGGACTTCGCCGCATGGCAAATCCTCAACATCATGCGGCGTGTTCAGGCGGGGACTGAACGAACAGCAGAATTGAAAAAGGAAATGGAGCCGTGGTTATGGGATATGTTCAGCGACCTGTTTGTCGCCGTTCCATATACGCATAGTCATTTTAGCTTGCTCGATAAGCATACTTGGTATCGCCGAGCGCTCGGACCATCGAGTCTGGTAGCTCTGTGCGAGGATTACGATATTCCGAAGCGGACGTAACTAACGGCCTCGCCTCTCCCAAGGTTGCCGCTCGTTGACAATCCGTCTGCCCCTCGCGCTCGTTGGCCCTTGCTAACGTGATCGCATTTTTGCGCCTTGAGCGCAAGCGAGGGAGAAATGATCGCACGAATTGGACGTATTCGTTTAGCGTTAGTCTGCGTGCTCATAGCGCCGATCCTTGATGGTTACAAAGCTGTCAGTGTCCGGATCGTATCGGCGGCAGAAAATTGTCATGTAGCGACGATTAACCCAATCGCGATAACGGAAATATCCCCACACATAGAAACTCAAATGCTTCATCTTCTGTTCTTTTTGAATCGACAAAGCGATATGGGTCGTCTCATTAATCGATCGAGGCCGTGTTACATTTCGCCAATTCCTGAGCGGTTCTCCAGGTCGAATAATGGTTCCTTTGAGGACGGTGCTGTCACTGGAATAGTAAGGCAGTCCGATAGATTTATCGAAGGGCGGCAACGAAGGTTTGCCCCTCATGATGTTCTCGATGCGGTCGTCGCCAATCGCTCTGGAAGTGATATTGCCTTCGACTATTCGCGCATTACTTCCACCACGATTTTCAACCACGAACACTATTTCTATCCGGGCGAGATGCGACGGCGCAACGATAGAATCGGCTTCGAACAATTCTTCATCCGCCGGCTTTATCAGAGCCAGATGGCGAAGAATAAGGCGTGGACGATGATCCGCGACATACGTCGAGCGCAGAAGCCGTGCCTGAATAATGGCTACGCCAGCGAGTACGAGAGTCAAAATAGGCAAAAGGTAGTCGAGCCAGCTTCTGGCGATATCGCCGTAAACGTGCAACTGCGGGATCGGCGGAATGATCCGTACGGCTTGGGGTTCGCGTGCTGTTACGTTGCTGGAATTTGCTTGGGAAGTTTCAGTCTTGACTGGCGAGGGATAGGCGCGGGCATCGGCTTTTTGGTCATCGGCGCTCTGACGATGATGTTTAATGCTCTGCCGTGGACGTGGCCTTGTTGGGCTTGGTTGTGGACTTGGGCTTGCGGCGCATAGAAGCAGGGTCATTGCGACCATTCCGGTCGCTAGTTTTAAGCAACGCGTCGACTGCACGATCGAACGCCCCCATGTCCGCGTTTTGCAGTTCTTCGCGCGCCTCGGCGCGTTCTCTTGCGAGCCTTTCTTCTACGGATTCGGTCGAATTCGAGACTGGTTTCTCCACGCATCCACTTTACCGGCGGGACGCATGGAAGGCTAGCAACGCGAAACCAACTCTCCGAAAATGTCCGGATTCTTTCGATGATTGAAGCGGAAAGAGAATTCCGCGAGGTACAGCGGCAGATACGTTGCGCTGACCTTGTGGAAGCTTCCCATCACGCCGCGCTTGAGCAGACTCCAGAAGCTCTCAATCGTGTTCGTATGCACGATGCCGCGCACATATTGCTGGTCGCCGTGTTTGATGACTTCATGCCGGATGCCGTGTTCGGGGATCGTGTCATAGCCATGATGCTCATCGGTCACGATCAGGCTGACGTTCTTGCTCACGGTCTGCCGGACGAACGCCATCATGCGCGGCCTGTCGGCCTTTTCGATGACGCGGCAGACTACATTCCCTTTGCGCGCGATTGCGCCGATGACGGGGATTTTACCCTTTCCGCCAGTATTCCCGCTCTGGCGCTTGCCGAGATGCTTGTTCTTTTCCTTGCCGCCGATCCACGTCTCATCGATTTCCACATTGCCCATGAGTTGATCCCAACCAGCATTCTGCATCGCCGCGCGAAGCCGCGTGCACATATACCAAGTCGTATGGTAGTCGGAGCTGGAATCTTCTCCGAACACAGTCCGATGGATTTGAAGCGCACTCATCCCCTTCTTGCTGACCAGCATGAAGTAGGCAACGCGGAACCACGTCTTTAGCGGTTTCTTTGTATTCTCGAAGATCGTCCCGCTGATGACGGAGAACCGATAGTTCTTGCAGGGTTTGCAGAGCCAATAGAATGGCTTCGCCTTGAGCGGATACGGCTTCTCATTCCCGCATCGCGGGCAGTGCACGCCAGTCGGCCAGCGGCGCATCTGTAGAAACTGGCGACAAGCCTCTTCGTTCGGGAACCGTTGGTCGAATGCATCTAGCGTCATCATGTGATTATAATCGCACTATTCGTGGTTAAGAGTCAAGTGCAACCTAATCTCCTTCGCGAACGACCCCTACGATGGCGCAATCGCGAAGACCTTCGGCAATCGCGAGATCGCTGCGTGTGGTTCGCGAATCACCCGCACCGAAAGAGGGCTCAGAAAGTTTGTGGGAATCCATTCGCATCGCTGCGAATCAATGCGGCAATGGACTGACAACAACTTTCGGCGTCCGCTGCGAGCCCGGATCCTTTGCAACGTATGGCGGCATCGGCTTCGCCTGCTCTGTGGCAGCTTCTACCGCGAGGACGCCCAGTTGCTTTGCGGTGGCATCCGCTTCCGCCTTTGCCCGCGCGTGGTCGATCCGCGAATCGTCGTCGTGCACACACACACTCTGTTCGGCCTGTACGACCGAATCCTTGACCGCCACCTCGCTGGAGGTAGGAGGAACGGAACTGACGTACGTCGTTGAACGTGTGGAATAGATTCGCGAGGTCCTGTTGCGCTCGCAAACAATTTGGTTCGGGTAGGAAAGAAACGCATGCCATTGAGATAGCGGTAGGTTTGCGAGAACGCCGATGGTGGGAGCCGGCTTGAGCGGCGGCATCATCAGATACCATCCCAGCAGTGCAAACGCGGCAGCGTGACCGGGCTTCATCGTCATGCGACCGTAGACGATCGGTCGCCCATGCTTCCACCGTCTTGAAATTGGCCGGCGCGCTATTCTATGCCAGTCGGTATGCAGCGACTTAAGAATTTCGCTTCATCGTTGGGCCTCCAACATCCAGTCATTCTTGCGCCGATGGCGGGCGCGGCGAGTACGCCCGAGCTGGTCGCGGCGGTCTCCAATACGGGAGGGCTCGGCTCGTTCGGCGCCGGCTACCTGACGCCCGCGCAAATTGCCGAAACCATCGCGCAAATTCGCGCGCTCACCTCGCGGCCCTTCGGGATGAATTTATTCGCCGGGGGCTTCGATGGGACTGGCACCCGCGATGCCGCGCGTATCCTTGCGCTGATGGCGCCGCATCATGCGCGCCTCGGTCTTCCCGCGCCGACGCCTCCCGACGATTCCCTCCCGCCCTTCGCGGAACAGGTGGAGGTGATCCTCGATACCAATGTTCCGGTCTTCAGCTTCACCTTCGGCATTCCGGCGCCGGAGATCATCGCGAAGGCAAAAGCGCGCGGCATCAAGCTGATGGGCACCGCGACCACCGTGGCCGAGGCGCGCGCGCTGCATGCGGCGGGTGTCGATGCGATCGTGGCGCAGGGCAGCGAGGCCGGCGCGCATCGCGGGACGTTCCTGGGCACTTGCGAAGACAGCCTCATCGGCACGCTGGCGCTGGTGCCGCAGATCGCCGATGCGACGCCACTGCCGGTTATCGCATCGGGCGGCATCATGGACGGCCGCGGCATCGTGGCGGCGGCGGCGCTGGGCGCGAGCGCGGTGCAGATGGGGACGGCGTTCCTCGCGTGTCCGGAGAGCGGCGCGGCGGAGGTTTACAAGGCCGCGGTGCTGGCGGCGCGCGATGACGCCACGCTCCTCACTCGCGCGTTTAGCGGACGGATGGCGCGCGGCCTCGCGAATTCATTCGCGGTCGAGATGAAGGCGCATCCGCACGAGCTGTTGCGATATCCCGCACAGAACAATCTGACGCGTCCGATGCGCACCGCCGCGGCGAAGCAGGGCCTCGCGGACTATCTATCATTGTGGGCCGGCCAGGCCGCGCCGCTGGCGCGCGCGATGCCCGCCGCCGACCTCGTTGCGCTGCTGGTGAAGGAGAGCGCCACCATCGCGGACTCGATATAGTCACCATCGATGATGACCACGACCGCTCTGATTGGAATCCGAGGAAGGAAGTTCACCTCGGTCGCAATTCTCCTCGCGGCGTGTTTACTTATTAGCTCGGCGATAACTGCGGGTGGCGAAATGAAGGATGGTGCGTTGAATCGCGTTTTAGTGCTCGGCGGTGGAGGTCCGGTCGGCGAAGCATGGGAGTCCGGCGTCATTCTTGGACTGAAGGATAAGGGCATCGATATGTCGCAGGCGGACCGCATCATCGGCACCTCGGCAGGTGCGATCGTCGGCGCGCGATTAGCGAGCGGAATGCCCGCGAAAGACTTCATCGCTGCGGCGCTCGCCCCCGCCGATGCTCCTCCGCCTGGTCAGCCCGCGCATGCGCCATCGGGCCCGCCGCCGGACTTATCTTTCCTCGGCAGAAAGCTGGTGGAAATGGGCATGCCCAACGCCTCCCAACAAGCGATCAGCGCCGAGATCGGCGCATGGGCGCTCAAGGTGCATCCGATAGTCACCGAAGCGGAGTTTATCGCGAGCTATCAGCGGCTATTTCCGAACGCGAAGTGGCCGGGTCGCGGCTACGAATGCGTCACCGTCGATGCCGGCGATGGCTCCTTCCGCGTATGGAATGGCTCTTCCGGCGTACCCTTGGCGCTCGCGGTCGCGTCGAGTTGCGCGCTGCCCGGCGTCTTCGCGCCGGTCACCATCGGCGGTCATCGCTACATGGACGGAGGAGTTCGCTCCGTCACCAACGCCGATTTGGCGCGCGGATGCAAAACGGCGGTGGTCCTCGCGCCCACTATGGGACTGGATGACCCGATGGCGAAAAGCTTCACCCGTCCTCTTGACGGTGAGTTGCGGATGCTTCGCGAGAGCGGATGCAAGGTCGCGTTGATCGCTCCCGATGCGGCGAGTCTCAAGGCCTTCGGCACCTCGATCGGTGATGAGCACCATCGCGCGCCGCCGCGCGACGCCGGCCGCGTTCAAGGCGGCATCCAGGCCGCCTCGATTGCCGCGCTCTGGCGCGATTGAATCGCGGGGGCGCCGCGATCGAGCGCGGGCTTCCATAAGTTTGTCAGACACATCTGACAAGTGCTAAACGATCGTTTAATAAAATTGGACGTCGGACCATCGACGATGGCCGATAGTTCCCCACCGCGAGGAGAATCAGCATGAGTGATATCTCGATCAATTCGAAAAACGCGCCCAAAGACGCCGCCCTCGGTATCGATTTCGACCCCGAGGCATTGCGCGCCAGATATCTCGCCGAGCGCGACAAGCGCATCCGCACCGATGGCAACGAACAGTATGTCGAGGTCAAGGGCGACTTCACCCGCTACGTCGATGACCCCTACGTGAAGCCGTTTACCCGCGAGCCGCTCGATGAGGCCGTCGAGGTGGTGATTACCGGCGGCGGCTTCGGCGGCTTGCTCGCCGGTGCGCGGCTGCGCGAGGCCGGCTTCGACGACATCCGCATGATCGAGAAGGGCGGCGATTTCGGCGGCACGTGGTACTGGAATCGCTATCCCGGCGCGCAGTGCGATATCGAGGCGTACATCTATCTGCCGCTGCTCGAAGAGACCGGCTACATCCCGAAGGAGAAGTACTCGTTCGCGCCGGAAATCATGGAGCACTCGCAGCGCATCGCGAGAAAATTCGACCTCTATCGCGGCGCGCTGTTCCAGACCCAAATCAAGGAGCTTCGATGGAACGAGGCTGAATGCCGATGGATCGTGGCCACCAATCGCGACGACCGGCTGAGCGCGCGCTACGTGATCATGTCCAATGGTCCACTGAACCGGCCCAAGCTGCCCGGCCTCCCGGGCATCGACAGCTTCAAGGGCCACACCTTTCACACCAGCCGCTGGGATTACAATTACACCGGCGGCGATACGACCGGTAACCTGCACAAGCTCGCGGACAAGCGCGTCGCGATCATCGGCACCGGCGCCACCGCGATCCAATGCGTGCCGCATCTCGGCAAGGCGGCGAAGCATCTGTATGTCTTTCAGCGCACGCCATCATCGGTGGATGAGCGCCGCAATCGTCCAACCGATCCCGAGTGGGCCAAGTCGCTGAACGCCGGATGGCAGCGCTCTCGGATGGAAAACTTCAACACGCTGGTGACTGGCGTCAGGCCGAGGTGGACCTCGTGAGCGACGGCTGGACGGACATCATTCGTAACCTGGGCCAGATGGTGCCACGCAAAGGCACTGCGTCGGACGAGGCTCGCCACGACATGGCGCGGATGATGGAGTTGGCCGACTTCAAGAAGATGAACCAGGTCCGCGCGCGAGTTGATGCGATCGTGAAGGATCCGAAGACGGCGGAGGCGCTGAAGCCGTGGTATCGGCAGTTCTGCAAGCGGCCGACTTTCAACGACGAATATCTGCCGACTTTCAATCGCCCCAACGTGACCCTGGTCGATACGCAAGGAAAAGGCGTCGAGCGCATCACCGAGAAGGGCTTGGTCTTCGAAGGCGTCGAGTATGAAGTCGATTGCATCATCTTCGCCACCGGATTCGAGGTCGGGACGGCATACACGCGGCGCGCGGGCTTCGAGGTTTACGGGCGCGGCGGCCGGTCGCTCACTGACTATTGGTCAAGTGGCATGAAAACCCTGCACGGATTTTTCAGCCACGGCTTCCCGAACTGCTTTCATATGGGGCCGCTGCAGAACGCGATCACCGCGAACTTCCCGCATGCGCTCGATGAGCAGGCCCATCACATCACCGATATCATCCAGCATGCAAAACAAAATGAGGCCCGATCGGTCGAGCCGAGCGAGGAGGCCCAGGCGGCGTGGGTCGCGGAGATCCGGCGCCGCGCGGTTTTTCATGCGCGATTTCAGCGCGAGTGCACGCCCGGCTACTACAACAATGAGGGTCATCCGGACGCGGGCTCCGGCTTCGCGGGCGAGCAGTACGCCGCGGTTCCGCAAAAGTACTTCGCGCTGATCCGCAGATGGCGCGCCGAAGGAATGAAAGGTCTCGACCTCGCTTGAGGACAAGGGGAAAACGATGCATGACATATTGATTAAAGACGGCAACATCGTCGATGGAACCGGCAGCAAGCCGTTTCGTGGCGACCTCGCGATCAAAGACGGACGCGTCGCCGCGGTAGGGAAGCTCGGCGGCGAGGCAGCGCGCGAAACCATCGATGCGGCGGGCCGGATGGTCGCGCCGGGCTTCGTCGATATCCACACCCATTACGATGGACAGGTGACTTGGGACACGGACCTGAAGCCGTCGTCGCAACACGGAGTCACTACAGTGGTCATGGGCAACTGCGGGGTCGGCTTCGCGCCGGTGCGACCCGGCAGCGAGAAATGGCTTATCGAGCTGATGGAAGGCGTCGAGGACATTCCCGGCGCCGCGCTCAGCGAAGGCATGAAGTGGGGATGGGAAACCTTCGCGCAGTACCTCGAGGTGCTGTCGCGGCGCGAGCTAGCCATCGATGTCGCGGCGATGGTACCGCATGGCGCAATTCGCTACTACGTGATGGGCGAGCGCGGCGCGAACAACGAAGCCTCGACCGCCGACGAAGCATCGATGATGGCGAAGCTGGTGCGTGAGGCCCTCGACGCTGGTGCGGCGGGCTTCTCGACCTCGCGCATCAATGGGCATCAGGCAGTTGATGGACGCCCGGTTCCCGGCACCACCGCAGCGCCGGAAGAGTTGCTCGCGATCGCGCGCGAGATGCGCAAGGCGGGCCGTGGCGTGTTCGAGGTGATTCCGTCCGGCACCATCGGGCAGATTACCGGCATCAAGCCCGACACCTATAGCCTCGAGGAAGAGTGGAACTGGATGCGGCGCTTCGCGCGCGAATCCGAGCGTCCTATCACCTTCACCCTCATCGAGGTGCATGGCGAACCCGAGATGTTCCGCAAGCTCCTCAAATGGCAGGATGAGGCGATCGCCGACGGCCTGCCGCTGTTCGCGCAATACAATGGGCGTCCCGGCGGCATCCTGACCTCGTTGCAAAGCTACCATGCCTTCCAGTTGCGTCCGACCTACCGCAAGCTCGCGCATCTGCCGCTGGCCGAGCGCGCGCGCGAGATGCGCAAGCCCGAAGTGCGCAGCGCGATCCTTGGCGAGGCGGATATTGTGACGTCGTCATCCGGCGCCGATGTTTTCCCGGCGCTGATTCCGAGCATGATGGGCACCATCTTCCCGCTCGATGCGGTGCCGGATTACGAGCCCGAAGCTTCGCGGTCGATAACCGGAGCCGCGGCTGCCGCCGGCATGGACCCGCTCGCCTATATGTATGATCGGCTGGTGGAGAACGACGGCAAGACGGTGCTGATTGCTCTCGCGGCAGGCTACTCGAACAAGGATCATCGCGGGATCGAGCTGATGCTGCGAAATCCCAATGCCGTGCCGGGTCTCGCCGACGGCGGCGCGCACGCGCGGCTCATTTGCGATGCCTCGATCTGCACGTATCTGCTCACGCATTGGGCGCGCGATCGCCATCGCGGTCCGAAGTTCCCGGTCGAGACGCTGATCAAGAAGCAGTCGAATGACACGGCGCGGCTCTTTGGGTTCACCGATCGCGGCACCCTCGAGGCGGGCAAGCGCGCGGATTTGAACATCATCGATTTCGATCGCTTGCGGCTGCTTCGTCCCTACATGGTGAATGATCTGCCGGCTGGCGGAGCACGTTACCTGCAGGATGCCGAAGGTTATGACTTCACTCTTGTGAATGGCGTGGTGACGCGGCGCGATGGCAAAGACAGCGGCGCGCGTCCCGGCAGGCTGAAGCGCAGCGAAAAGGCGGAGCATCGAGCCAGTCAGGCCGCCTGAACGATTCCCGGCAACAATCGCATAACTGAATCTCGCGACTGCATCACGGCGGTCGCGAGATTTTTTTTGAAGACTACGGGTCAACCACGAAGAGACGCCACTTCTGCGGCACTCCCTTAAGACTGTGCATCCCACGATCCGTGAACCGGATTCCAGATTTAGGCACCAGGTCCTTGACGGCGCTGGAAACCATTACTTCGTTCGCACTGGCCTTCGCGGCAACCCGTGCTCCGATATGAATGGCGATGCCGACGACTTCGCCACCGATCAGCTGGTACTCGCCCGCATGCAGACCGGCTCGGACCTCGAGTCCGAGGGTGCGCACCGCATCGCGGATTCCGGCCGCACACCGAATCGCCTTCGCCGCCGCCTTGAACATCGCGAGCATTCCATCGCCGGTGGTGGTTACCTCTTTCCCCGAAGCTGTGCGCAGCTCTCTGCGGACCGCAGCGTAGTAATGATGCATCACCTCCGACCAGCGGCGATCGCCCATGCGCGCCGCGATCTCGGTCGAGCGCACGATGTCCACGAACATCATCGTGGCAAGCGCACGATCGAGGCTGACCTTATCGGGCGCCGGGCGTCTGCGGGTACGCCCGATGACCACGCTCTCGGGTAGACGTTCATAGCGATGGCCCATCCGACGCGCGATGGCTTTTTTGACGTAAGCAGTCGCGCGCTTCTCCGTACCGCATCGCACCGCTTTCTCGCGCGGCGGCAGCGACCAGTAAATCCGTCGGTCCGGGCCGATTCCAGTCACTTTGACGGCGCCCCACTTCAACATAACGGTCGAACCGGCCCGGCGAATGGACCAGGCTTTGGATGTGTATCCCGACACATTCGACTGATGAACCCCGATGCGGAGGAACTTCGCCATTGGATCTTTGCCTGCGGAGATGTTTGATCAGCCCACCGTGCTTTTACAACGATTTCGGGCTATCGCTATTGCCAGATCGACCTGATTCTCGCGATACTCCGTTCCGAAGGGTAAAGGGCTGAGTGCGCTGGTCGGGGCAACAGGTGCAGTCCGCGCACCAAGAAACATTCGAAGGGAGACCCTAACATGATTCCTCGTGGCATCATTTCCGCAGACGGTCATGTATGTGAACCGCCCAATTGTTATGTCGACTACATAGACCCGAAGTTTCGCGACCGAGCACCGCAGGTGCTTCCGCAACCCGACGGCACCGAAGCGTTTGTGGTCCCCGGGATGAAACGGCCCATCGCGCTCGGCTTCATCGATGGCGCCGGGTTTACCATCAAGGATCGAAACGACCGCGCCAAAAGGCTTAAGTTTGCCGACGTCCGCAAGGGCGCCTATAGCGGTCGCGCGCGCCTGTCGTACATGGATAAGGATGGCATCGCCGCCGAGGTCGTCTACGCCTCGGTCGGGATGGGCCTGTGCAACCATCGCGATGCCGAGTATAAGGACGCGTGCATGAAGGCCTACAATCGCTGGCTGCAATCGATGTGTAGCGAAGCACCGGATCGAGTCCTGGGCCTGGCGCAAACCGCGGTCCTAAGTGTGGACAGCGCCATCGAAGATTTTCGTCGCGCCAAAGAAATGGGGATGGTCGGCATGATGATGTCGGGCCGTCCGATTTATGAAGACTACGACCATCCTGACTACGACGCTTTGTGGGAGTGCGCGAGCGACCTAGGACTTCCGATTTGTTTCCACATTCTGACTTCGCGCGATGGCAGCCTGGGCATGCCGCATCGCGGCCATGAGATGAACAACTTCCTCGGCATCATTCGCGCGGTGCAGGATGTAGTAGGTCTCATGGTCTTAGGCGGCGTCTTCGAGCGCCATCCAAAATTGAAACTCGTTTGCGCGGAAGGTGATGCGGGCTGGATGCCGCATTATATGTATCGCATGGATCACGCGGCCAAGTTCAATGCCGAAGGCGGCTTAATTAAGGGCCTGTCCAAGCTGCCGAGTGAGTACATCAAGAGTAACGTCTGGATGACCTTCCAGGACGACCTGACGGCCTTCAACTCGCTGCATCAAATGCCCTACACGCAACTCCTATGGGCGAGCGATTTCCCGCATACAGATTCGACCTGGCCGCGCTCGCAACAGTTGCTGAAAGAACACACTGCGCATCTCCAGGAACCACAACGGCAGGCAATCATGCGTGACAACGCCGCCAAGCTATTCAACCTACCCGCCGGGCACGAATCCTGGCGGATGTTCGATCAGGCGGCATAGCTATCAGTGTAGGACCGAGGCGCTCGGGCACGCGTCTCGGTCCTACCTCTGTTTGGATCCCATCCTTCTACACCTCTCTTGAGTGAAATCTGTACGCCGGGTTCGGACCGAGGAGGAAACAGCTACGAAGATTGCGACCTTCAACGTCAATGGCGTGAATGGCCGGCTGCCGGTGCTGCTCCGATGGCTCGCTGAATTCAAACCGGATGTGGTTTGTCTTCAGGAGTTGAAAGCGCCGCAGGAAAAATTTCCTGAGGCTGAGATTCGGCAGGCCGGCTACGGCGCAATCTGGCACGGCCAGAAGAGCTGGAACGGCGTTGCGATCCTTGCGCGGGGTCAGGACCCCATCGAGAGTCGTCGCGGACTGCCCGGCGATCCGAATGATACCCACAGCCGCTACATCGAGGCGCGCGTTTTTGGAGTGATGGTCGGCTGCCTATATCTTCCCAACGGCAATCCCGCACCCGGCCCAAAGTTCGACTACAAACTCCAATGGCTCGCGCGATTTGCCAAGCACGCTGACTCGCTGCTAGCTACCAATGAGCCTGTCGTCCTCGCCGGCGACTACAACGTCATACCCACCGAGATCGACGTTTATAAGCCTGAGCGCTGGGTTGACGATGCACTCTTTCGGCCCGAGGTTCGGGAGGCCTTCGCTAAGCTGATCGCTCGTGGCTGGACCGATGCCATGCGCGAGCTACATCCGGGCGAGCGGATTTTCACTTTCTGGGACTATTTTCGCAATGCCTATCAGCGCGACGCGGGCCTGCGAATCGACCATCTCCTTCTAAGTCCCTCGGTCAAGAGCCGTCTCGCCGGCGCGGGAGTGGACCGCGCCATCCGTGGATGGGAAAAGGCCAGCGATCACGCTCCTACATGGATCGAACTCAACAGCTAAGTCTCGTGCAAGAGACCTAGCAGCCCGTGGTGTAAGTGGTCGCGCGGCTTAGGATTAGCCGATGGTGGC